>Ga0307986_10001185_pt1 | contig 19184 bp, 31 predicted proteins | sample EllFjometageno82_FD_203170 | JGI IMG/M metagenome (GOLD analysis project Ga0307986, IMG submission 203170) | Marine microbial communities from Ellis Fjord, Antarctic Ocean - #82 | ecosystem: Environmental > Aquatic > Marine > Unclassified | place: Southern Ocean | collected 2014-10-09
CTGGGATAAAGAAGCAAGAAAACAAGATGAGTTAAGATTGGCTGAAATTAAAAAACAACAACTCGAAAACCTCTCTGCAGCAGAATAATTTCTTATAATAAAGCAAATTTTACCTATTAAATATTGACTTTTAGCTTTTCAATGTTAGTTTAGCGCAATTTTGATAGTTAGAAGTAAGGTAGTATTTAACCTTAAACACTGACTTAAAAGTACCTTGATTATCAAGGCATACCTTTATCTTTTATCTTCAAAATTTTGCTATGCCAACAATTAGTCAGCTATTAAGAAAACCTCGGATAAAACCGACTACAAGAAACAAAGTTCCAGCTTTAGAGGGGCAACCATTGAAGCGCGGTGTTTGTTTAAAAGTTTATACAACAACTCCAAAAAAACCAAACTCAGCTTTAAGAAAAGTTGCGCGTGTAAGATTGTCAAATGGCTTTGAAGTTACAGCTTATATTCCAGGCGAAGGACACAATTTACAAGAGCACTCAGTAGTGCTACTTCGTGGCGGCCGAGTAAAAGATTTACCCGGTGTGCGATATCACATTTTAAGAGGAAATTTAGACACGCAAGGTATTCCAGCAAGAAGAAAAAGAAGATCTTTATACGGAGCAAAAAAACCTAAATAATTTAAATTATGTCTAGAAAAAGAAAAGCACCAGTTCGAAAAGTTTACCCAGACCCAAAATTTCGATCAGAATTAGTTTCAAAATTTATTAATTGTATTATGTATGATGGTAAAAGATCTAGAGCAGAAAAAATTTTATATGACGCCTTAGAAAAAATTAAAGAAGAAAATAAACAAGATCCTTTAAAAACTTTTAATGATGCGATTGGCAATGTTAAACCAAATGTTGAATGTAGGTCACGTAGAGTAGGTGGCGCCACATACCAAGTTCCTGTTGAAGTAAAAGCAAAAAGAGGTCAAGCCTTAGCGTTAAGGTGGATTAAAGATGCCACTAGAAATAGAAAAAATAAAACAATGGCTGAAAAATTATACTTTGAATTATTAGATGCATCACAAAACAAAGGTGCCGCAATTAAAAAAAGAGAAGACACACATAGAATGGCAGAATCGAATAAAGCTTTTGCTCATTTTAGATGGTAATTATTTATGGCTGAAAAAAAATATCTTTTAGAAAAATATAGAAACATTGGTATCATGGCTCATATTGATGCCGGTAAAACAACTACTACAGAAAGAATTTTATATTATACGGGAAAAAGTCATAAAATTGGTGAAGTCCATGATGGTGCCGCAACTATGGACTGGATGGAGCAAGAACAGGAAAGAGGCATAACAATTACTTCAGCTGCCACAACTTGTTTTTGGAATGACCACAGGATAAATATTATTGATACGCCGGGACACGTTGATTTTACAATCGAAGTAGAAAGATCTTTAAAAGTTTTAGACGGAGCTGTTTGTGTTTTTGATGGTGTAGCTGGTGTAGAGCCGCAATCAGAGACAGTTTGGAGACAAGCGGATAAGTACAAAGTACCGAGAATATGTTTTGTTAACAAATTAGATAGAACAGGTGCTGATTTTTACATGTGCGTCGACATGATTAAAGATAGACTTGGCTGTAAGCCTTTAGTTTTACAAATACCTATTGGTTCTGAAGCAGATTTGAAAGGCATAGTCGATCTAGTTAAAATGAAAGCTGTTGTTTGGCAAAATGAGGACCTTGGTGCGAAATTTGAGGTTTTAGATATTCCTGCCGACCTGAAAGAAAAAGCGGCTAAGTACAGAAAAGAACTGGTTGAAGCTGCTGTTGAAGAAGATGAAAAATTAATGGAAGCATATCTTGAAGGAAAAGAACCTTCTGAATCTGATCTTAAAAGATGCATAAGAAAAGGAACATTGGGATTTAATTTTGTTCCAATAACAACAGGTTCAGCCTTTAAAAACAAAGGTGTACAACCTCTTCTAGACGCTGTTGTTGATTATTTGCCTAGTCCTATGGATATCGGTTCTATTGAGGGTACTAAGCTTGGAACAGATGATAAAGTTCAAATGAAATTTGGAGACAACGAACCATTTAGCGCTTTAGCTTTTAAAGTAGCAAACGATCCATTTGTTGGTTCGTTAACTTTTATAAGAATTTATTCCGGTACTATTAAAACCGGTACGAGTGTTTACAATTCATCAAGAGAAAAAACAGAACGTGTTGGACGAATGTTATTAATGCATGCCAATAGTCGAGAAGATACTAAAGAAGCGACAACTGGAGACATAGTTGCTTTAGCAGGACTTAAATTTACAGTTACAGGACACACACTTTGTGACGAAGATAAACCAATATTGTTAGAACCTATGGAATTTCCTGATCCTGTAATAGAAATTGCTGTTGAACCTAAAACAAAAGCTGACCAAGAAAAAATGGGTGAAGCATTAGGTAGGTTAGCTAAAGAAGATCCTTCATTTAGAGTTACATCTGACGAAGAATCGGGCCAAACTATTATTAAAGGAATGGGTGAGCTACATTTAGACATAATTGTAGATAGAATGAAAAGAGAATTTAAAGTAGAGGCTAACATAGGAGCACCTCAAGTTGCTTACAGAGAAACAATACTAAATTCAGCTGAAGTCACATACATTCACAAGAAACAAAGCGGTGGATCAGGTCAATTTGCAAAAGTTACATTAAGCGTTGAACCATTAGAGCCTGGCAAGGGTAGAGAAATTGAAAATAAAATTAAAGGTGCGTCTATACCGAAAGAATTTATTCCAGGTGTAGAAAAAGGCGTTGAGTCAGTTGCAGAAAGTGGAATCTTAGCAGGTTTTCCAATAATTGATTATAAAGTTACTATATTAGATGGTCTACACCATGATGTGGATTCTAGTGTTTTAGCTTTTGAAATAGCTTCAAGATATTGTTTTAAAGAGTTATGCCAGAAAGCTACATTAAAACTTTTAGAGCCAATAATGAAAGTCGAAGTTGTAACCCCAGAAGATTTCATGGGTGATGTAATAGGTGATTTAAATAGTAGAAGAGGTCAAGTTGGATCCACAGAACCTAGAGGTAATGCTACAGCAATATCAGCAACTGTGCCGTTAGCGAATATGTTTGGATATATAAATACCTTAAGGTCATCCACACAGGGTAGGGCGCAATACACAATGCAATTTAGTCATTATGATAAAGTCCCTCAGAATGTTCAAGATGAGGTAACAAAGAAATTAGCTTAATATTATGGATAAACAAAATATACGAATACATTTAAGAGCCTATGACAATAAAATCTTAGATTTATCTACAGAAGAAATAGTTAACACAGCTAAGAGAACCGGAGCGCAAGTTAAAGGTCCAATACCTCTTCCTACAAGAATTGAAAAATATACAGTACTTAGAGGACCACACATTGATAAAAAAAGTAGAGAACAGTTTGAGCAAAGAACACATAAAAGATTAATAGATATTATTGAACCAACTCCACAAACCGTAGAAGCTCTTATGAAATTAGATTTAGCATCAGGTGTAGACATAGAAATTAAAATATAAATATGACTTTAGGATTATTAGGAACAAAGATTGGAATGACAAGAGAGTTTTTAACTAACGGTCAATCTGTTCCTGTAACCGTGATCAAAGTTGAAAAGGGTAGAGTCTTAGATGTTATTACCAAAGAAACCAGGGGATACTCTGCTGTAAAAGTTGGTTTTTTTCCGATCAAAAGTTCAAAACTAACAAATCAAATGAAAGGTTATTTTACTAAAAAAAATACAGAACCTAAAAAAATTTTAAAAGAATTTCGTTTAGATAAAGTTGATGAATTTAAAGAAGGTAATGAATTTGGTTTAGAAATATTAAAGGACATAAAATTTGTGGATGTTAGATCAAAAACAATAGGTAAAGGTTTTGCCGGTGTAATGAAGCGATGGAATTTTGGTGGGCTAAGAGCTTCACATGGTGTTTCTGTCTCACATAGATCTCACGGATCCACAGGACAAAGACAAGATCCTGGTAAAGTTTTTAAAGGAAAAAAAATGGCTGGCCATATGGGTGATAAATTAAGAACAATGTTGAATCTAGAAATAGTTAAGTCAGACGTGGAAAACAATCTACTTTATCTGAAAGGATCGATACCAGGTTCTAAAAATTCTAGAGTTTTAGTAAGACAATCTATTAAAGTTGTTAGAAGAAAAACATTGGTTGAAAAAATTGACGCTAAAGCTAAAGAAGCTGCCGCATCTAAAGGTAAAAAAAAATAAAATGAAGTTTGATTTATTAAATATTGAAGGTGGAAAATCTGAGTCAATTGATATTTCAGATAAGATTATGAATTCAAAATTTAATCATAAGTTAATTAAATATGTAATTGATTGGCAACTAAATCATCAAAAACCTAGAACTGCAAAAACTAAACAAAGAAATGAAATTAGAGGATCGACTAAAAAGATTTATGCTCAAAAGGGAACTGGCCAAGCGAGACACGCAAGTAAAAAAGCCCCTTTATTTGTTGGCGGTGGACAAGCTCATGGTCCTAAAGGAGCAGTGTATAAAATAAAAAAGATAAATAAGAAAGTAAGAAAATTAGCTCTTGCACAAACTTTAGCTAAAAAAAATATAGATAAGCAGCTACATATTTTGTCTGATGTAAAAAAAGAAGTTAAAAAAACTAAAGATTTCAATAAGTTTTTACTAGGCAATAAATTGTCAAATGCTTTAATAGTTTCTGACAAAGATTCTGAAAAAAATTTTGCAAAATCAGCAAGAAATATTAAAAACATTAAAGTAATAAATGATGAAGGAGTAAACATTTACGATATGTTAAAATATACTAATGTAATTATTACCTCCGCATCAATGAAAAAAATAGAAACTAGGATATTAGATGAAAAAAATTAACTCAGTTGATTCCATAAGAAAACCTATTATCACAGAAAAAGCCACTATTCTGTCTGAGTTAAATAAAACTGTATTTAAAGTTCATTCTGGAGCCAATAAAAAGTCTATTAAAAAAAATATTGAGAAATTATTTAAAGTCACTGTTGTTAAGGTTAATATTCTTAACACAAAAACTAAAAAGAAAATTAAGCAAGGAAAAATATCAACTAAACCAGGATATAAAAAAGCAATTATTACACTTAAAAAAGGTCAAAGCATTGATCTAACAGCTGAAATTTAATTATGGCATTAAAAAAATTTAAACCTTATACAAAGTCAGTTCGTGGGACAGTTCTTGTTGACAAAAGTCAACTATGGAAAGGTGACTCTTATAAACCTCTTACCGTTGGTCAGCACTCTACCGGTGCAAGAAATAATATGGGAAGAATTACCTCAAGACACAGAGGCGGAGCTCACAAACATAAATATAGAATTATTGATTTTCATAGAACAAAAAGAAATATCAAAGGAGTGGTTGAAAGAATTGAATACGATCCAAACAGAACTAGCTACATTGCTTTAATCAAATATGAAGATAAAGATATGAAATATATTATCTGCCCTCAAAAACTAGAAGTTGGTGACACAATAGAAGCAGGAAAAAATGTTGAAATTAAAGTTGGAAATTGTTTACAGCTAATTGATATTCCGCAGGGTAGTGCAATTCACAACATAGAATTAGTTCCAAATTCAGGTGGAAAGATGGCTAGATCTGCAGGCTCATCTGCAACTCTAACAGGATTAGATGGAGATCATGCAATAATAAGATTAGGTTCTGGAGAAACAAGAAAAGTAAGTAGTAAATGCATGGCAACACTTGGATCTGTATCAAATCCAGATCAAAAAAATATTAAAATCGGTAAAGCAGGAAGAACTAGGTGGAAAGGTCAAAGACCACAATCAAGAGGTGTTGTAATGAATCCTGTAGATCACCCTCACGGTGGTGGGGAAGGTAAAACATCAGGTGGAAGAAACCCTGTTTCTCCTTGGGGTCAATCTGCAAAAGGTTTAAAAACTAGAAGACCTCAAAGAAGTGATAAAATGATAATTTCAAGAAGGAAGAAAAGGAAATAATTATGGCTAGATCAGTTTGGAAAGGACCATTTGTACATCCGAGTTTATTAAAAAAGATTGATAAAATAAAATCTGGTGAACCAAAAAGACCCATTAAAACTTGGTCAAGAAATTCAACTGTAATACCTGACTTTGTTGGACATAGTTTTTTAATACATAATGGTAAATCATTTATACCTATAACTATTTCAGAGGAAATGGTCGGCCATAAACTTGGGGAATTTGCAGCCACGAGAACATTTAGAGGCCACACACCAGCAGACAAAAAAGCTGCCCCAGCAACAGCTAAACCAGGAGGTCCAGGTGGAAAAAAATAGTATTTCAGTAACAGCTGTAAATAAAAATGTTAGATCGAGTACTCGTAAAATTGCTTTAATTTTAGATTTTATAAAGGGTAAAAAAGCAGATGTTGCAATTAGAGACTTAGAATTTACGAGAAAAAGAATAGCTCATGATGTTAAAAAAACAGTTCAATCTGCTGTAGCTAATGCTGAAAATAATTACCAATACGATATTGACAGTCTCTATATAAAAGAAGCATATGTAGGCAAGTCGATTGTTATGAAAAGATTTCGACCTCGAGCAAAAGGAAGAGCTAGCGCTATAAAAAAACCTTTCAGTAGAATTACAATTGTTTTGGGAGAAAAAAAAGAGACAAAAAAAAACATTAAAGATGAGACAAAAAAAGAAATTAAGAAAGAACCTGTAAAAGAAATTACAAAAGAGGTTAAAAAATAATTATGGGACAAAAAATTAATCCAATAGCTTTTAGATTAGGTGTTAACCGTGGATGGGACTCTATTTGGTTTGCTAAAAAAAAAGAGTTTGGTAAATATTTAATAGAAGATTTTAAAATAAGAAGATATATACAAAAAAATATTCTGAACTCAGGTGTGTCTGACATTATTATAGAAAGATCAGGAAAAAAATTAATTGTATCAATACACACTTCAAGACCCGGTTTTGTAATCGGCAAAAAAGGTGCTGACATTGAAAAAATTAAAAAAAATGTTCTTAAGATCTCAAATGACAGTGAAGTAACAATAAATATTAAAGAAATTAAAAAACCTGAACTAAACTCATATTTAACTGCAGAAAATATAGCTACGCAGCTGGTAAAAAGAATTGCTTATAGAAGAGCGATAAAAAGAGGGATGCAATCAGCGATGAGACTTGGTGCGTTAGGAATTAAAGTAATGGTGAGCGGAAGATTAGCTGGAAATGAAATAGCCAGAACTGAATGGGAAAGAGATGGAAGCATACCTTCTCATACATTAAGAGCAAATATTGATTATGGTACAGCAGAAGCTTTAACTACATATGGAATTATAGGAATAAAAGTTTGGATTTATAAAGGTCAGTTGTTTGAAAAAGACGTTGACCAACAAAAAAAAGAAAGAATTAAAAATAAAAATGCTACAGCCAGTCAGAACTAAATACAGAAAAGCCTTCAAAGGTAGAATCCATGGAAAAGCAACTAGGGCTGCTATTTTAAATTATGGAACCTATGGCTTAAAAGCCCTCGAGCCAGAAAGAATTATTGGAAAACAAATAGAATCTGCCAGAGTCGCTTTAACTAGATACATGAAAAGAACTGGAAGAGTTTGGACAAGAATATTTCCAAATATCCCCGTGTCTAAAAAACCAACTGAAGTTCGTATGGGTAAAGGTAAAGGTAATATCGAGTATTACGCGTGTAGAGTTAAACCGGGAAGAATTATATTTGAAATTGACGGTGTTACTGAGGAAGTTGCTAAAATTGCTTTATATAAAGCATCTGCAAAATTACCAATTAAAACTAAATTTGTTAAAAGATAAAAATGGCTAAAAATAAAAAAGAAGATAAAAAATTGACTGGAGAACAGGCTATTAAAAAAATTTACACTTTAAAAAAAGATTTATTTAATATTAGGTTCAAAAAAATCAATGGACAAATTGAGAATCCAGCCCAATATAATGAAATAAAAAAAAGTATAGCAAGACTATACACAACAATAAACGCAAAGGTTTCTAAATGAGTAAAAGAATATTAAAGGGAAAAGTTGTTAGCTCGAAGAATGACAAAACAGTAGTTGTTCAAGTGGTGAGAAAATTTCAACATCCTTTTTATGGTAAAGTTATATCTAGAACAAAAAAATATCATGCTCATGATAAAAATAATAAATTTAAAGATGGAGATTTAGTTGAAATTAGTGAGTGCGCTCCTATTTCTAAGAAAAAAACTTGGGAGGTAATGGAAAAATGATTCAAAATCATACTGAATTAATGGTTGCTGACAATACAGGAGCTAAAAGAGTTGAGTGTATAAAAGTTCTTGGCGGATCAAAAAGAAGATATGCAGGTGTTGGGGACTTAATAGTAATCACAGTTAAAGATGCAATACCTAAGGGTAAAGTTAAAAAAGGTACTGTTCATAGAGCTGTTGTAGTTAGAACTAGAAAAGAAATCTTTAGAGATGATGGTTCAAAAATACAATTTGATCACAATGCTGTTGTTTTAACAGATGAAAAAGGTGAACCGATGGGAACAAGAATTTTTGGCCCAGTAACAAGAGAACTACGAGCAGCAGGCCATACAAAAATTATTTCATTAGCACCAGAGGTTATATAGACATGATAATTAAAAAAGGAAATCAAGTTAAAGTTATTACTGGTAAAGACAAAGGAAAAACTGGTGAAGTTATTGAAATAAATAGAAAATTAAACATGATAAAAGTTAAAGCTATAAACTTAGTTAAAAAACATCAAAAGCCAACAAAAGAAAATAAAGGTGGTATTATCTCAAAGGAGAGTTTTATTCACTATTCAAATGTTAAAAACCTAGAAATTAAAAAAGAAACGGTAAAAAACAAATAGATGATGCCAAGATTAAAAAATATATACGAAAAAGAAATTTTGCCAAAGTTAATGACAAAATTGAATTATGCAAACAAACATCAAGCACCTAAGATTACAAAAATTATTCTAAACGTTGGTCTTGGGGAGGATGCTTCTGATGCTAAAAAAGTTAAATCATGTCAAGATGACCTTACATCAATTGCTGGACAAAAAGCAGTTGTCACTAAATTTAAAAAATCTATAGCTAATTTTAAAACTAGAAAAGGTTTTCCAGCAGGTGTAAAGGTAACTTTAAGATCAACAAAAATGTACGAATTTATTGATAGATTAATTAATATCGCTTTGCCAAGAATTAAAGATTTTAGAGGGTTAAGTCCAAATGGAATAGATAAATTTGGTAATTATAGCTTTGGAATTAAAGAACATATAATTTTTCCAGAAGTTAATTTTGATAAAGTTGATAAAATCAGAGGTATGGATATTACCTTGGTTACCATAAGCAAGTCTAAAGAAGCAACACTAGAACTTTTAAAAGAATTTAATTTTCCACTAACAAAAATAACAAAGAACTAAAATATGGCTAAAACAAGCGCAATACAAAAAAACTTAAAAAGAATAAAGCTAGTTGAAAAGTTCTTAAAAAAAAGAACGGCTTTGAAAAAAATAATAAAAGATAGAACACTACCTTTATCCGATAGGTTTGCAGCCCAACTTAAATTAAATAAACTACCAAAAAATTCAGCAAAAATAAGAGTAGTAAACAGATGTGAGATAACAGGAAGACCTCATGGGGTTTACAGAAAATTAAGAATATCAAGGATAGCACTAAGAGAAATGGCATCATCTGGAAAAATTCCAGGTATGACCAAATCTAGCTGGTAGGGAAAAATATGACTTTAATGGATCCGATAGGAGATATGATAACAAGAATTAGGAACGGTCAATCTAGACTTATGGCTAACGTTGAAATGCCATCATCTAGTTTTAGACTTAAAATTTTAGAAGTTTTAAAAATAGAAGGATTTATCATGAGCTATCATATTGAAAAAAAAGAAAATAATAAAGTTTCTCTAATCGTAGATTTAAAATATTATGAAGGAAATCCAGTGATTAAAGATATTAAAAGGATTTCAAAGCCAGGAAGAAGAGTTTTTTCAAGTGCTACAAGCATACCTAGAATTCAAAACGGCCTAGGTTTAGCAATTATATCAACCAACAAAGGAGTAATGTCTGATATCGAAGCCAGAAAGAACAACATTGGTGGCGAGATAATTTGTAAAGTATTTTAATGTCTAAAATTGGAAAAAAAAATATAGTTATTCCTAAAGATTCCTCAGTTAAGTCTGAGAATGGTATTATTACAGTTACCGGACCTAAAGGTTCAAAAACTTTATCTATAAACGACAAAATATTCTCAGCATCAATAAACGAAAAAAATGAATTTAATATTAAACCATTGGCTAAAGATTTAGATAAAAATGCATCCGTAATGTGGGGTACGTATAGAAGTTTAATTAACAACGCAATTATTGGAGTTTCAACCGGACATCAAAAAATTTTAGATATTACTGGTGTTGGTTTTAGAGCTAATTTAAAAGGAGATTTACTTAATTTACAACTTGGTTTCAGTCATGATATTAATTTTAAAATACCAAAAGAAGTTAAAATTACTGTAGAAAAAATGATTGTAATCACTATTTCTGGAGTGGATAAAGAATTAGTTTCTAAAGTTGCCTCTGATATTAAAACTCTTAAGCCGGTTGAGCCTTATAAAGGTAAAGGTATTAGAGAAAGAGGTCAGTACGTTCTTCGAAAAGAGGGTAAAAAGAAATAATATGAAAAATTTAAGCAATAAAAATAAAAGAGAGCTAAGAAATAGAAAAAAACTTAAAACTGTCTCTAATAGATATCGTGTGTCTATTTTTAGATCTTTAAAAAATATTTCCGCTCAAATCATAGACGATAAAGAGAAAAAAACTCTTGTTTCTGTGTCTTCAATAGAGAAAGAAATTAAAGCTAATAAAAAAAAGAAAAGTGAAACTTCTACTTTATTAGGTGAAATTTTAGCAAAAAGAGCGGTTGAAAAAAAAATTACTAAAGTTTATTTTGACCGTGGGGCTTACAAATATCATGGTCGTATAAAGATGTTTGCAGATTCCTTAAGAAAAAATGGATTGGATTTTTAAATGGCTGAGTGGCAAAAAAGAGTTAGCGAATATAAAGAAAGATTAGTTGGAATTAACAGAATTACTAAAGTTGTTAAAGGTGGAAGAAGATTTGGTTTTGCTGCTCTAGTAGTTGTGGGTAACGAAAAAGGTTCAATTGGAGTAGGAACTGGAAAATCTAAACAGGTGCCTGATGCCATTAAAAAAGCTAACCAAGACGCTACAAGAAACTTAATAAAAATTTCTCTTAAAGAAGGAAGAACGTTACATCATGATGTAAAGGGGCGAAACGGTTCTGGAAAAGTTATATTAAGATCCGCACCAGTTGGAACCGGTATTATTGCAGGTGGTCCGATAAGAGCAGTTTGTGACGTCTTAGGTATACAGGATATCGTTGCTAAATCAGTTGGGTCAGCTAACCCTCATAACGTAGTTAAAGCTACTATCGATGCTTTATTGTCTCAAGCTTCACCAAAACTTTTATCCGCTATGAGAGGTAAAAAAATATCCGAAATAGTTTCTAAAAGAGAAAACACAAAATGAAATTAAATAATTTAGTAAAAACAAACACAAAAAAAATTAGACCAGGCCGTGGTATTGGTTCCGGTAAAGGAAAAACTGGTGGTAGAGGTATAAAAGGACAGAAATCAAGATCTGGAGTTGCGATTAAAGCATTTGAAGGTGGTCAAACACCTTTATACAGAAGGCTGCCCAAAAGAGGTTTCAAATCTCTTGCGCCTGATAATACAGCAATTATTAATCTCTCTCATCTACAAAAATTTCATGATAATAAAAAAATTGATCTTAGTGTACCAATTAACTTAAAATTTTTACAAGATAAAAAAATAATAAACAAAAAATATATTAAGTTAAAAATATTAGGAGATGGTGATTTAAAAAATAAAGCAAACCTAACAGTAAATTATGCGTCTAAACAAGCTCAAGTTAAAATTGAAAAAGTGGGTGGTACACTCAATATACTTAAAAAATTTGTTTTTAAAAAAGAACTTCCTAGCGAAAGTGTAGCAAAAAAACTTAGCAAAAACGTTAATACCCAAAATAAATAGAAATCATAATGTCGAATGAAAATCTTAATCAAGGAGCTATTGCTAAAGCTAGCGATTTAAAAAGTAGAATTTTTTTTACCATAGGTGTCTTAATTGTTTACAGGATAGGAACATACGTTCCTTTAGCCGGTATTGATCCACAAGCCTTAACACAAGTGATGAGCAGTGCTCAAAAAGGTTTGCTTGGAATGTTTAACGTTTTCTCTGGAGGGGCTGTAACACGAATGGCTATTTTTGCACTAGGGATTATGCCTTACATATCTGCTTCCATCATAATTCAACTTTTAACAGGCGTTTCTGATTACTTTAAAAATTTAAAACAACAAGGCGAAATAGGAAGAAAAAAAATTACTCAATTAACCAGGTATGGAACCGTACTTATTGCATGTTTGCAAGGTTATGGAGTGTCTGTAGGTTTAGAAAACGCTGGTTCTTTAGTTCTTGATCCAGGTATTTCTTTCAGAATAACAACAACAATTGCTCTAGTTGCCGGCACTACATTTTTAATGTGGCTTGGTGAGCAAATCACTCTAAGAGGGGTTGGTAACGGAATTTCATTAATAATTTTTTCAGGTATTGTTGCCGAAATACCAAGAGCTCTAGCCTCTACGTTTGAGTTAGGACGTACTGGTGCGCTATCAGCTATATTAATTATTATAATTTTTTTATTAGTAATATTTACTGTTCTTTTCATAGTTTTTTTCGAAAGAGCTATGCGTAAAATTTTAATTAATTATCCAAAGAGACAAATGGGCAATAAAGTTTATGGCGGAGAATCGTCACACTTACCACTCAAAATAAATACCGCAGGAGTAATACCTGCGATTTTTGCTTCTGCATTATTATTGTTGCCTGTAACATTGACTAACTTTGGTTTTTCTAACTCTGATACCTTTTTAAGTATTTCTTCAATGTTTACGCAAGGTCAACCGCTTTACATGTTATTATATGCCTCAGGTATTATTTTCTTTTCTTTTTTTTATACATCGATAGTTTTTAACCCAGCAGAGACAGCAGAAAATTTAAGAAAATATGGTGGGTATATCCCTGGTATCAGACCCGGTGAAAGATCCGCTGAATATATTGAAACTATTTTAAATAGATTAACAACTATAGGAGCTCTTTACTTAACCTTCGTATGCTTGCTTCCTGAGTTCTTAATTTCAAAATACCCAATTCCTTTTTATTTAGGTGGCACGTCAATTTTAATTGTTGTTGTGGTGGCTATGGACACAGTAACTCAAGTACAAACTAGATTAATGAGCTCACAATATGAATCATTAATTAAAAAAACAAAGTTTGGCAAATAAATAAGTTTAAGATGAATATTATTATATTTGGCCCCCCAGGTGCAGGTAAAGGTACGCAGTCTGACTTTATAGTAAAAAATTTTAGTCTTTTTAAGCTATCAACAGGTGATTTATTAAGAGAAGAAATTAAAAAAAAAACTTCACTGGGTTTAAAGATAACATCAATTGTTAATTCTGGCTCTCTAGTTTCAGATGATATTATAAATAGTTTAATTGAAAGTATCGTCTCAAATAAAAATTATAAAAATAAAATTATATTTGATGGTTATCCAAGAAACTTGCCCCAAGCTAAAAATTTAAATCAACTTCTTTTGAAATATAATCAAAAAGTTGATATTGTTATAAGATTAAAAGTTTCATTAGATGTAATAAAAAAAAGAATTACTGGAAGGCTCATATGTCCCAAATGCACAAAAACATTTAATAAATTTTTTAGCCAGTTACCTAGCGATATGTCCTGTTGTAAGGGCGAGTTTCTGCAGAAAAGAGAGGATGACAACGTTGATGTAGCTATTAAAAGATTCGAAACCTACGAAAAGTCTACTGAGCCTGTTTTAGAATTCTATAAACAGATGGATATAGTAAAAGATGTTAATGGAGAAATGAATATAGAGACTATACAGGGCAAAATAAGTGATTATTTAGCTGTTATAGAGGCTTGACATTGCAAAATAACGCCATATAAATACATTTTTTAAACTTATACCCAATAAACTATGGCCCGAATAGCCGGAATTAATATTCCTCCGAACAAGATTGTTAGCATAGCCTTGACTTATATCCATGGTGTTGGATTACATTCTTCAAAACAAATTTGTGAAAAACTTAACATACCAAAAGATATTAGAGTAAATAATTTAACTGAAGACCAAGTTCTTAAAATTACAGAATATATAAATGCAAACCATAAAGTTGAAGGTGATTTAAGAAGAGAGGTATCTTTAAATATTAAACGATTAGTAGACTTAGTTACTTACAGAGGAACACGACATAAAAAAAAATTACCAGTCAGAGGACAAAGAACTCACAGTAATGCACGTACTAGAAAAGGTAAAGCAATAGCAATTGCAGGAAAAAAACTTACACCGCAGAAGTAATAATTAATTTATGAACAAAAAAATTGAAGACAAAAAAGATTCCAAGAATGCAAAAAGTGAAACTGCAAAAATTGTAAAAACAGCAAAAGTTGAAAAAGTTTCTACTTTTAAAAAGAAGAAAAAAGTAAAAAGAAATATAGTTTCAGGAATTGCTTATGTTTACTCAACATTTAACAACACAATTATCTCAATAGCAGACGAAAGTGGAAACGTTATTTCTTGGTCCTCTGCAGGTGCTAAAGGTTTTAAAGGATCAAGAAAATCTACACCATACGCGGCCCAAGTTGCCGCTGATGATGCTGGAGGTAAAGCATACGAACAAGGCCTAAGGACTTTATCTGTTCAAGTAAAAGGACCTGGCTCTGGAAGAGAAACTGCTTTGAGAGCATTTCAATCAAAAGGTTTTAAAATTACATCAATTATAGACACAACACCTATGCCACATAATGGTACAAGGCCACCAAAAAGAAGGAGAGTATAATGCAGACAGTAAATAATATTATAGATAGCAATTGGAAAGCGTTAATTAGACCAGATAAATTAAAAATTACCAGCAATGATGATAAATCTTTTGCTTCAGTAGTAGCAGAACCTTTAGAAAAGGGTTTTGGTCAAACATTAGGAAATGCTCTAAGAAGAATTTTACTTTCTTCTGTACAAGGTGCTGCTGTAACAGCAATACAAATTGACAATGTGTTACATGAATTTTCTTCTATAAAAGGCGTAAGAGAAGATGTTACCGATATAGTTTTAAACGTTAAAAGTTTAGCAATTAAATCTTCAGTAAATTCTCCAAAAAAAATTATATTGGACATCAAAGGTCCAATGGAAGTTAAAGCTAAAGACATCACCTTACCTTCGGAAATAGAAATACTTAATCCAGAACAAGTAATTTGTAATTTAGATGAAGGAACTAATTTTCATATGGAGCTTATAGTTAACACTGGAAGAGGTTATGTACCTTCTACAAAGAATAAAGGAGAAGATAGCCCTTTGGGATTAATAGCTGTAGATTCATTATTTAGTCCAGTAAAAAAAGTCTCTTATACAGTTGAAAACACAAGAGCAGGTAGTGCTTTAGATTATGACAAATTATTAATGAAGATTGAAACAAATGGCACGGTAAATGCTGAGGACGCAATTGCTTATGCTGCAAGAATTTTTCAAGATCAATTAGCAATGTTTGTTAATTTTGATGATCCTAAAGAGGTTGTTAAAGAAGTGAAGTCAACTGAACCTGAATTTAATAAAAATTTATTAAAAAGAGTTGAAGAGTTAGAACTTTCAGTAAGATCTATGAATTGCTTAAAAAATGACAACATAATTTACATAGGTGACTTAGTTCAAAAAACCGAACCAGAAATGCTAAGAACCCCTAATTTTGGCAGGAAGTCTTTAAATGAGATTAAAGAGGTTTTAAGCACAATGTCGTTATATTTAGGGATGGAAATACCAAACTGGCCACCAGACAATATTGCTGAAATGTCTAAAAAATTAGAAGAAAACAATTATTAAATAATGAGACATGGTTTAGGACATAGAAAGTTAAACAGAACAGCAGAGCACAGAAAAGCTCTGTTTCAAAATATGCTTAATTCATTAATTAAGTATGAACAAATAACTACAACACTACCTAAAGCCAAAGAGCTTAGACCGTTAATTGACAAAGTAATTACTATCGGAAAAAAAAATAATTTAAGTAATAAAAAAAGGCTTTTTTCGAAACTGCAAGACAAAAGTTCAGTTGTAAAAGTTTTTGACGTTCTTTCTTCTAGATACGAAAAAAGACAAGGTGGCTATTCAAGAGTTTTAAAAGCTGGTTTTAGATATGGTGACGACGCGCCTATGGCAATTATCGAACTTGTAGATAGAAATGTAGAAGCTAAAAAAATCGATAAGCCAAAAAAAGTTGAAACAAAGGATAAAGAAGCTCCACTAGTTGCGGCAACTAAATAAATTTCTTAAGATACTCCTCCCATGGTTAAAAAGCTTGAGGTAGAAAAAGATTTCCATAACGCACGTTTTGATCGTTGGTTTAAACACAAGGTACTAGATATTCCTCAAGGTTTAATAGAAAAAATTATTAGAAAAAATCAAGTAAAGATTAATGGTAAAAAAACTAAAAGTTCTTATCGAGTTCAAGAAAAAGATATTATTGAAATTTTTAATATTGATAAAATTAAAAAAACAGAAAAAAATTTAATTACACAATATATCCCTTCACCTAGAGAAAAAGATAAATATGATGATTTTATTATAGAAAATAATGAAAATTTTATTGTTATAAATAAACCTTCAGGTATAGCCGTTCAATCTGGAACTAAATCTTTTAAGAATGTGGTCGATACATTAAGAGAAACAAAATATTTTGAAAATTCAAAACCTTTTATTGTTCACAGACTAGACAAAGAAACATCGGGTATTTTAATTGTTGCTAAAACAAGAGAATACGCCCAACTATTTACATCTTTATTTCGTATAAGAAAAATGCACAAAACATATTTAGCAGTCGTATACGGTGAGGTTTCTAAAGAAATAAAAGTTTTAGAAGATGATTTAGTTGTTTATGAAAAAGAAAGAAGAATTGTCCAAAAAGCTACATCGTATATCAAAATTTTAAAAAGTAGTTCCGAATATTCATTATTAGAATTAAGACCTATAACAGGTAGAAAACATCAACTTAGAAAGCAATTATATAATATAGGTAATTCAATAATTGGAGATGATAAATATTACGTCAAAAGAGGTAAAGATTTTATAAAAAGTAAAAACTTAATGTTACACGCTTACGAAATAAAATTTATGATTAACAATGTAAAATATAATTTTAAAGCAGATTTTAATAAAGAGTTTAAAGATTTTATAGGTAAGAAAGACTTAAATATTTTTTAATTTCTTTAAGAAAATATCTCTTAATTTATTCTCTACATTAAGAATTTTGATTTTGCTTTCAGAGATAGCTGTCGTAACTTTAGTATTATCTAAACCGCATGGAATTATTTTTTTGTAATGTTTTAAATCGTTACTTATATTGATAGAGAATCCGTGATAAGCAACCCAGTTACTAACACGTATTCCGATAGCAGCAATTTTTTTATCCTTAACCCAGATGCCAATGTTTTTTTTGTCAGCATACCCTTTAATTCGATATAATTTTAAGAAATCTATAATGCTTAACTCAATCTGCTTTACTAAGTTTTTAATATCTTTTTTCCTTTTGTTTAAATTCAAAACAAAATATACTATTTTTTGACCAGGACTATGCAATGTTATTTTACCACCTCTATTTGTTTGAGTTATTTTAATTTTTTTATCTAAAATTTCATTTTCTTTAGATCTTATGCCACTAGTAAAAGTTATCGGATGTTCTAATATCCACACTAACTCTTGTCCTTTAGATTTCTTAATCAATTCAACTCTTTTTTTAAGAAGAGAAAAAGCCGTTTTATACGGTATTAGTTTTTTGCTAATTTTAACCTGTAATGTCATTTTAGTTTGAATTTTATCACTAGATAAACTATTAGTCTCACAAATAATGTAATAGGAATTTTTATGAGTTTAATAAAGTCTATAGGTAACAAAAAAGTAAACTTAGACTTTAATAAAAATTTTATTACAACTTTTAGCGATAAAATAAATATCAGTGATCTTCAATTTATAAACCAGACTCTTAAAGATCTACACCCTTCAGATACTGCAAACTTAATTGAAAATTTAGCTGATGAAACACGTGTTAAACTAATTGAGATAGAATCATTTAACATTGCTCCAGAAATTTTCATTGAACTAAATGAGTCTATACAAAGTGAGGTTCTGAAGTTACTTTCAATCGATTCTATTGCAAATATAGTAAAAAGATTAGAATCAGATAACGCTGTAGCTATTTTAGAAAATTTGGAGCTAAATAAAAAAAATTTAATTCTAGAAAAACTACCACCGAAGGACAGATTTCTTTTAGAGGAAGGTCTTAGTTACCCTGAAGATTCTGCCGCACGTATCATGCAACGTGAATTCACTGCTATACCAAGTGACTGGACAGTAGGTCAAACAATTGATTATTTAAGAGAAAGTAAAGAATTACCACAAGAGTTCTTAGAAATATTTATAGTTGATAATGAGTTTAAGCCTATTGGTATAGTTCCGTCTTCAAGAGTTTTAAGAACTCCTAGAGAATCTAAGATGAACTCGATAATGAGAGAAATGCCAGTTCTTATTTCCGTTAATATGGACAAAGAAGAAGTGGGTATAACATTTGAAAATTACAATCTATTATCTGCGGGGGTTGTAAATAAAAACAACAAACTAGTGGGGGTGATAACTGCGGATGATGTTGTTACCGTAGTTCAAGAAGAAGCAGAAGAAGATGTTTTAAGACTTGCAGGTGTAGGTGATGAAGAAATTACTGATACTGTTTTTGTTAAAACAAAAAGAAGATTCAACTGGCTGCTTGTAAATCTCGGAACTGCTTTGTTAGCTTCTTGGGTAATAAGCATATTTGGTGCTGAAATAGAAAAAGTTGTAGCGTTAGCCTTCCTAATGCCAATTGTTGCTTCAATGGGAGGAAACGCAGGAATGCAAACTCTAGCAGTTACAATAAGAGCGATAGCAACAAAAGAACTATCTAGCAGCAATATAAATAAAGTTGTCGGTAAGGAATTTCTTATAGGTGTTTTAAATGGAATTATATTTGCAATTATTACTGGGCTTATTGTTCATTTGTGGTTTAGACAAATTGATCT
>Ga0307986_10001186_pt1 | contig 19172 bp, 20 predicted proteins | sample EllFjometageno82_FD_203170 | JGI IMG/M metagenome (GOLD analysis project Ga0307986, IMG submission 203170) | Marine microbial communities from Ellis Fjord, Antarctic Ocean - #82 | ecosystem: Environmental > Aquatic > Marine > Unclassified | place: Southern Ocean | collected 2014-10-09
AATAATTTAATAAAGCGGTTCCAGATGTACATAATAATATTACAGGGACTTTTGTTTGCTGAGCAATGCCAAGAGCAAAAAATCCTGCAGATCTTTCGTCAACAATACTATAGCAATTAAATTTCTTATCAGAAGCAAATCCAATTGCTAAAGGAACATTTCTAGAGCCAGGAGAAATAACTATATCAGTTATATTGAACTTCAAGCAGTAAAGCAAAATTGTTTGAGCAGAAGGAATTGTTGGATACATCATTCAGAATACAAATGTAGTAAATGAATTAATGAGCTACTTAAAAAGAACATCTATCATAGTTTGAGACTTGTGAACTATTTCCTCCCATTCCTTTTCAGGATCGCTATCATGAGTTATTCCTGCTCCAACAAACAATTTAGCCTTGTCGTTTTTTATCTGTAAGCATCGAAGGTTTACAAAAAGATGGCAGTTTTTGGAGTCGATTTTACCTAAATAACCGGAATAAAAGGATCGGTCGTGTTTTTCTTTTTCATCTATAATTGAAATGGCTTTATTTTTAGGGACCCCAGCAACTGCAGGAGTTGGGTGAAGTGCCGTTACTATTTCCTTTGGAGGCTTATTTGTAAACCCTGTGATTAGAGTTTTTAAATGCTCAACCTTACCAGCTTTTGAAGATATGAGCTCTTGACATGTTAAATCTTGACAAAGAGGATTCAATATTTTTTTAATTTCGTCTTCAACTATTTTCTGTTCAAATAGCTCCTTTTCACCCCAATGCGAATCGTTTAGACTTTTTGTTCCCGCTAAAGCCATCGTTGAAATTTTATTGTGTTGAATTTCAACTAAAGTTTCAGGGCTAGCTCCAATCCAAAAACCCTCATCAGGATGATAAAACAAATAACAAAAAGCGCCTGAATACAAATTCAAGATATTTTTGAAATATTCAATGGTATTTTCAGACTTAAGTTCAAATTCAAAACATTTAGAATAAACAACTTTTATTAAATCTGAGAAAGAAATTTGATTCACAATGCTTACAACATCATCAATATATTGTTTTTTATATTTTGTAATATCTAAAGGAATTTTCTCTTCAAAAAAAGACAAATCTTTTGACGCACTATTTTTTAAATACTGTGTTGAAACAATGTTGTTAGATGAAATTAAGTAGCCATCACCCGACGGATTAAATGGCTTTATAAGAAATCCATCACCTGTTGGGGTTGTTTCTTTTTTTGGAATTTTATCAGAGCTTATATAACACTCTAGCAAATTTGAGTCAGGATTTCGAAACGCCGCAAACGAATGTTTGGCTTTTATTAAAAAACTTACTTGATCAAAAAAAGCGCTATTAGAAATCATTTATAATTAAAGAAAAATTATTTGAGAGCTACGTAAATAGAAGTTGCTCCAAGCATTAAGGGCTCAATAGTAATATTTTTAAAACCACAGTTTTCTAATACGGAAAGAAATCGCTTGCCGCTAGGAAATTTCTCCGCAGATTTTTGAAGATATTGATATGCTTCTTTCTCCTTAGAGAAAAGTGAGCCAACAAATGGAATGAAAGATCTGCTAAATAAAAAGTAAAAAAATCTTATTATTGTGTTTTCCGGGACAGAGGTTTCAAGAATGATTAAAACACCACCCTTTTTAAGAACGCGGCAACTTTCTTTTAATCCTTTTTCTAAATTTTGAAAGTTTCTAACTCCAAAACCAATAGTTACTACGTCAAAATTTGAATCGGAATAATTAAGATCTTCAGCATCTCCAGAATTTAAAACAATAGTATCAGACAAGTTTTTAGCAACAATTTTTTTTCTTCCCACTTCTAACATTTTTTCAGAAATATCAACTCCGATAATTTTCGCATCTTTTATTTTGGCAAGTTCTAAAGCAATATCAGCAGTTCCAGTGGCAATATCTAAAAGTTTTTTAGGATTATGGCTTTTAGCAATAGAATACATTTTCCTTTTCCATCTTATATCATTCCCAAAAGTCATGACTCGGTTTAAAAAATCATATTCAATAGAAATTGAATCAAACATGCTTTCAATTTGAGTTTTTTTAGAAGAATTAAGCGATTGATTAGGTTTCATTTATTTTTTATAAAATACCGTGGTAAAGATAATTAATTAGGAGGCACTTGAAGCCAAAAGAAAATTAATTTAATAAATGCTTTTGCTCTTCGTTTCGCCATCCAGATTGGTAATTATAATCAACAAAATAAACAGTAAAATCTGCCTGATACTTATAACGTACAAAAAATAATTTTTTTTCTGCTTGATAGTTATTTTTTGTAAAATACCAAAGACCTGAATTACCCTTTGCTTTGTAAGATTTATTAACCTTATAAGCTTTTAAGTCAGCTTGATATTCATAGTCGACAACATAGACTTTAAGGTCGGCTTGGTAAGAGTTTTTAGTAACAAAAATTTTTTGAGCACTTAAAGAGTAGCACAAAACAAAAACAGAAATAAATGAAATAAACGAATTCATCAAAATATAATTGTCAAAAACAATGCCATTTTATAAAATCAAGCTCAAATCTCCCACCCAGGCCTGTAATTTCTAGTCACAAATTGATTTGCCTCTTCAAGGTTGGTTATTCTCATGTTTTCCCCATCCCAAAGAAGTTTTTTTCTAGCAAAAAAGTCAAACCCTCCGCTTGGATTTTCTTTGCGTAACATATAGCTTCTAATGGCTAAATTCCCCATTAAGACTGTTTCTGTCATTGGCCCAGCATAATCAAAAGATGAGGTTAAATCAAGATGTTCTTTACTGTTAAATCCAGCTTTACAGGCATCTACCCATTTTCTTTGGTGTCCATATTCAGGCTCAGGCATTTCTTCTTTTTCAGGACCAAACTCAGTTTCTCCATTATAAAGATATAGTTTAGGCGTAAGAGGAGAACTGTCATTTATATTAGTAGAAATAATTCCTTTTTCTCCAATCATTAACACGCCATTTCCACTTCCAGCGCCACCAATATCACTGTTTGGAGGGATTATGTCCGGGTGTGGAGGTCTTATTCCTCCATCTGTCCAAGTTAATTGAATAGGAGAATCATTTTTTTTTGTTGAATCAAAATTTAACGTAATCAATGATGAAGGAGGGCAGCCCTCTGGGAGATAGTCGGGATTCCACATTTTTGTAAAAACACTTCCAACACTACATTCAGCATCTTTAGGATACTTTAGCCCTAATGTTCTAAAAGGGATGTCAATCAAATGACAACCTACATCTCCAAGCGCACCAGTTCCGTACTCCCACCATCCTCTCCAGTTGAAGGGATGTAAGTTTGGAGTATAGGGTTTTTCGCTAGCGGGACCTAGCCATAAGTTCCAGTCTAAAGAATCTGGTTTAAGACTAGCATTTGGAGCAGACATTTTAACTCCCTGAGGCCATACAGGTCTATTAGTCCAGACTTTAACTTCAGAAATTTTACCTACTTTTCCGGAATCCACCCAATTTTGAACCATTTTCAGCAAAGGATTAGACCCACCTTGATTACCCATTTGAGTAACTACTTTTTGTTTTCTAGCAAGAGTAGTTAAAAGCCTAGCTTCTCTAATATTGTGAGTAATAGGTTTTTGAACATAAACATGCTTGTCTCTTTCCATTGCATAAACAGCAGCAGAGCCATGAACATGATCTGGTGTGGAGATTGTTACAGCATCTATATCTTTTTCATTATCTAGCATTTTTCTAAAGTCAGAATACAGTGTTGCTTTAGGAAATCTTTTGACAGAATTAGAAGCGCTTCCAGAGAAATCGACATCACATAGCGAAACCACCCGTTCTCTTCCGTTTACCGAAGAATTGTAAATATCACTAATTCCTTTTCCCCCAGACCCAATCGCTGCTAAATTTAATTGATCACTGGGAGCTGTATAACCTGCACCCCCTAGAACGTTTCTTGGTACTACAAAAACCCCAGCACCAAAAACTGATGATTTTTTTATAAAATTTCTTCTAGATTTTTTTGAATTCATATTTTAATAATTTCTTTAATTAAATGTAATATAATATCATTAATTAACAAAAGCTATAGTTGGGGGTTTTTTAAAAAGTTATGGTTTCTCCATTACAATTCGTGAAGGGGTATCGTCTCCTGTTATAATAGAAAGTGTTCCAATAGCTATAGCTTTAATCGTCTCTGAAATAGTAAAAAGATCAAGTGTGCTGGCTTCGTCAGAAACCTTGTGATAATCAAGATCTTTGTCCATTGGACTTGTAGAGAACGTATGGGCAGGTACTCCAAGCCTTGCTAAAGAGGCATTATCAGATCGAAAAAACAAACGATAATCCTTATAAGGATCTGGGAAAACATTGTATTTAGAGCCGGCTAGGTTTTTTTGAATAATTTGTCCAAAATCTGAGCGATCAAATCCAGTTAGCCATGCTGTTTTTGGTCCAAATGGAGATTCTTTTCCAATCATTTCGATATTAATTCCAGCAATAATATTTTTTGGATTGACTTGTTTCCCAAAATAATTAGACCCAATCAAACCAGCTTCTTCAGCTGTAAAGGCCACAAATAGAATGCTTCTTTCATTTACATCAAGAGCTTTATAGTGCTCCGCTAAAGCAAGAATAGCGCTCACCCCAGATGCGTTATCGTTAGCTCCATTAAAAACAAGATCACCTTCCGGTTCATTTTTGTTTGAACTTAATCCTAGATGATCATAATGAGCAGAAATGATAACATATTCATCTGCTTTGCTTTTACCTTTTAAAACCCCGATTAGATTAGCAAGAGGGATTTCCTTGTGCATAAAACCTTGTCTATATGATTTGAGGGATTGAAATCTACTTAATCCAATTCGAGTAAATTCCGACTCAATATATTGCGCAGCTTTCTCAATTCCTTGTGTTCCAATTTTCCTACCCTCCATTGAGTCATCGGATAGAATGGACAAATGTATTTCTATTAACTTTTCTGATATTATTTGAGAACTAATTTCGTTTAACGACAGCAACATGAGCAGCATCAGTAGATTTTTCATTTCTTGTAATATGTGTTGGATTCTTTTATGTTAATCTTAGATATTTTAATTGAGGAGCCATCATCATTAATAAAAACATGAGCATCATACCATATAACGCTGCCGCTAGACACGATAATTTTAGACCGATCATATACTCTAGTCGATAATGTTAAACGAGTAGAATCAGGATAAACAAGGATCATTTTTTCCACATCAACAAAAAAAGACTCTTTATCGTTTTCCCAAAAGCCTTCTATCTCAGAAATAGAGGTAATTTCTCTAAAATCGTTAGAGCAAGAAACAAGAGTACAGGATAATAAAAAGAAGAAGACAGCTCTCATAACATAAAAAGTATTGCAGTTAATATCTTTAAAAATATTGGAACAATTGTCATGGTTTTTCATAATTACAGGGTAACTCATAAGTTGCATTTATTACAGTTTCGTTATCAAGGCTTCATATAATATTCATAAGAGGGATATTTAGAGTTATGAATATTTAAAAAAATAATATACCACAAAAAGAGACAGCGTTCAAATAGTCTAAATAAAATTTTCAAGAAATTTTATAATATGGCGAAAATGATAATTTTAGGATTAAATGGTTTATGATTTCAATAAGCCAGACGATTTATATAAAGCATTTAAGATCAGAAGATTGTTTTAAAAAATTATAACTTTAAGCAATTAAACTTTATCAAAATGAAGAAAATTATTTTTAATCTACCCTTATTTTTAATATTGTTATCTATAGCTTCCTGTAGTAATAACAATAAACAATCTCTTGATTCGTCAGACTACGATAGAGCCGCAAAACATTTAGGACAAAACTTAAACAAACATTTGTTTAACACTCTTAATTATCAAAGATGGGAAGAAGGCTTCTTGCTTTATAATGTTAAAGGCAAATCAGAAACTAAAGGTTATAAACTAAACTTATCAACTAACGAGCTGTTGCCTACTTTGAATCCAAACAAAAGAAAAAGTCAAGACTCTTCTAGAAGCAGTAAGGAATTTGTTTCTCCAAACGGTAAGCTAGCGGCTTTTATAGATAATTATAATTTGTGGGTAAGAAACACAGCTAACGATGTAAAAACCCAGTTAACTTTTGATGGAAAAAAAGATTATGGATATGCTACTAACAATGCAGGGTGGGTGCAATCGGCTGGTCCGGTTTTAAGGTGGAGTCCAAAATCTGATAAAATTGCCACTTTTAGGCAGGATGCTATAGGAGTTGGAGAAATGTATTTAACCACAACAAACGTAGGCCACCCTAAGCTTCAAGCTTGGAAATATGCATTACCAGGGGATTCTAAAATATTTGAGATAGAAAGAATCATAATTGATTTAAAGGCAAGTAATAAAATAATAAAACTAAACATGAATAATGACTTCCAGCGATCTACAACAACTGATCATATTGCAGGAAGGGGAGGAGAATTCTTAGACACCCAGTGGAGTCAAGATGGATCAAGACTGGCATTTGTTTCATCATCAAGAGACCACAAAGAGGCTCATCTGCAAATTGCAGATGCAAAAACAGGACAGGTTTCTTCAATTTTTAAAGAAAATGTAGAGACGTATTACGAATCTGGTTTAAGAAGTGAAAACTGGGAAGTTTTATTTGAATCAAATGAGTTCATATGGTATTCTGAAAAAGATAATTGGGGACATTTATACATCTACGATTTAAAAACAAAGAAATTAAAAAATCAAATTACAAAAGGAAATTGGCTAGTTAGAAGCATGAGACATATTGACCCCTTAACTAGAGAAATATTTTTTACAGCAGGGGGGAAAGAAAAAGGCAACCCTTATCATGTTTATTTTTACAAAGTCAATTTTGACGGTAGTGATCTAACTTGTTTAACACCAGAATTTGGAACACACACGATTAATGCTTCTCCAAACTGGAATTATTTTGTAACTACTTATTCAACAACAACATCCCCTCCCATTTCTATTTTGAAAAACAGAAATGGGAATAAATTAGCAGAATTAGCATCTGCAAACATTACAGAGTTAGAAAAAAATCAATGGCAAAAGCCTATTGAATTTTCAGTGAAAGCAAGAGATAATAAAACAGACTTATTTGGAATAATGTATGTGCCTAGTTATTATAGTGAAAATGATAAATATCCTGTTTTGAATTATATTTATCCTGGACCACAATCTGGCAGTGTTGGAAACTATTCTTTTAATGTTGCTAGACGTGATTATCAGGCCTTAGCAGAATTAGGGTTTGTCGTAGTTAGTGTAGACGCGATGGGAACTCCAGGAAGATCTAAATCTTTTCATGACGCATATTATGGGAACATGGGAGATAATGGTTTACCAGACAACATAACTACAATAGAGCAGCTTTCAAGTCGCTATAATTCAATGGACATTTCTAAAGTAGGTATTTGGGGACATTCAGGTGGTGGATTTGCATCGACCGCGGCACTTCTTCGTTATCCAGACTTTTATAAAGTAGCAGTTTCTAGTTCGGGAAATCATGACAATAGAAATTATGAAGCAGATTGGGGAGAAAAATGGCACGGATTATTAACCACACTTGAACTAGATTCTCAAGACGGCAAATCAGAGTATGACGTAAGGAAGTCTAATTATGATATACAGGCAAATCAACTGCTTGCGGAAAACCTTCAAGGGAAGCTATTAATTGCCCATGGAATGTTAGATGACAACGTGCCTCCCTCTAACAGTATGCTTGTGGTGGATGCTCTTATTAAAGCAAATAAAGATTTTGATTTAATATTATTTCCAAATAAAAGACATGGCTATGGAGATATGAATGATTATATGACAAGAAGAAAATGGGATTATTTTATAAAGCATTTAAAAGGAATAGAGCCGCCAAAAAATTATATATTTAGCAAAGACTAATTATGAAAACGAAAAAAGAAATTGTTAAGGACTGGATAACTAGATATACGGGAGTTAAAATAGAGTCTTTTGGAGAGTACATACTATTAACAAATTTTCAAAAATATGTCGAAGAGTTTGCTTTATTAAATAAGGTTAAAGTTGATGGTTCTGAAAAAAATATGCCCTCATCAACACACGACAATATCACTATTATAAATTTTGGAATGGGCAGCCCTAACGCCGCTACCGTGATGGATTTGCTTATTGCGATCAAACCTAAAGCAGTTTTATTTTTAGGGAAGTGTGGAGGGTTAAAAAAGAGAATTGGTCTTGGAGATTTCGTTTTACCAATTGGAGCTATCAGAGGAGAAGGAACTTCTAATGACTACTTTCCTATAGAAGTTCCTGCCATGCCTTCTTTTTCTTTGCAAAGAGCCGTTTCTTCTGCTTTAAAATATCAAAAAATTGATTATTGGACAGGGACAGTTTTTACTACAAACAGAAGGGTTTGGGAGTTTGACACGAAATTTAAAAACTACCTTAAAAAAGTAAGAGCTTACTCAATTGACATGGAAACTGCAACGCTTTTTACAGTAGGGTTTCATAATAGAATTCCGATAGGGGCTTTATTGCTGGTAACAGATCAACCAATGGTTCCTGAAGGTGTAAAAACAGAAGCCAAAGATGATGTGAATTCAGCGTTGTTCGATAAAAAACATTTAATAATTGGAATTGAATCATTAAAGCAGATAATAAATAACGAAGACACTATTAGGCATTTGAAATTTTGATTTTCAAATAATAAAATTAAAAGCTAGTACTTTAATTTTTTTAGACCCATTGAAAGCTTTTGAACAGGAGTGTTGATAGATCCTATGATGTGCCCTTTAGAAAATTCATTTTCAGTTCTTAGATCAAACATAATGTAACATTTTAAGAACGATAAATAAATGATTTTAAAATAAGATTATAGACTTATGTAAGATCTGATTTAAGAACCGACTTGTTCTCAAAAACCAAAAAAAAGATAGGTTAGTTTTTAAGATTGATGCTTAATTCTTTTTTAGTGTAGCAGCTTGTTAAGTTGGCAAATTTTATTGAAGCCAAGAGTCCTAAAACAGAAAACAGAACTAAAAGTGTGAATACGTACTGATGACCAAGAATACCAGGGTATTTGTCTAATAAATATCCAATAATTGGACTTGCGAAAATGTCAGGAGTATATCCAATGACTGAAATTACTCCAACGGCTGTCCCTGTCATCAAAAGAGGAATACGACCTTCTTGCATGATAGAGAAATATAAAGCCCGAATAGCATATGTTCCTGTAGCAACAATAATTAATGAAAAGAAAAACACAAAATTCATATTCAATTGAACAATTCCAAAGGCAAAGATTGTGGCTCCTATTAGCATAGTAATAAATCCAAGAATAATAAAATAAATATAATTTTTTTTACCTGCGAATAATGCAATTATTACACAAACTAATGGTCGAAGATATAATTGTAATGAACCAATATTTGCAGCTTCTATATTATCGAAAAGCATTACTTCAGAGGCATATAAAGAGTAAATATCCGTCACCTTATAGCCTACATATGCAGAAATTATAATAATCATTATTAACCATACAGATTGAATTTTTAAAACCGCCTTAATATGAGAAATTGTAGAGAACGTATTTTTAACTTCATTTTTTTGATTTGATCCCATAAAAAACAGAACTAAGATCCCGTTTAAAAAAACCATAAATGATGAAAATAAAATGACATATCTAAAGGCGTCTTTACGTTCAATTAAGCTGGCAGACTCTATATCGTTAGTCAAAAAGAAAGAAAAAATCAATACCCCTAAACTTCCCATCGAAGCGGCTACCAATCCCCTTCCAGCATCTAAAAAACCAAATGCTTGACCCTGGTTTTTGGCACCCCCCCAAACACGGGCGGCCTTAATCATAGCACCCCAAAATAAAAAAACAGTTGTAAATCCCCAATAACCATATAAAACTTGTAAGACAAAATAAGAAGGATAAACGGCTAAAACCAGCCCCCCTAAAGCTGTAAAAAAAAGTGAACTTGCTATTAAATTTTTAGGCTGAAACCTGTCCGAAATCACTCCTCCATATACATAAGACAATAAAGCTACTGTCCCGTATACAGAAAATAAGCTTCCTAGCTGTAGATTGCTTAAATTGAAAACCTCTAAGAATGTAGGTCTAAAGATTCTGGCCAAAACATATGGTAATACAAAAATTAATTCTCCAGAAAGTATTAATAAAGTTATACTTAAAAAAGAACCCTTTTTAAGTGTAGGATCTTTCAATTTTATTGATTTTTTACAATATACATTAATTAAAAAGGATCAAAAAAGAAGGTATGCTTGTGGCTTATGATAGTTCCTTTGAAACTTTTTATTATTGTTCGTCTGGTTTGAAGATTTTTAGAGACCTTTCTAAGAAATTTACTTTATTAATCCATAAAGCTTAACTTCGTCAACATGATTCCAGAAAAAATCGCCTTTCTTTTTGTTTTAGCCTTCTTTTTAATTGTATTTATTCAAAGCGGTGTAGATAAGGTATTTGACTTTAAAGGAAACTTAAGTTTTTTGAACGATTTATTAGGGGCCTTTTTTTCGCGGCCATTAATTACGATTGCTTTAATTTCGGTTACAATATTGGAACTACTTTCTGGACTGCTATGTCTAATAGGAATTGTAGATGTTCTTTTTAACGGATCTAATTTTATTGGCCTTCTTGGTCTAATTGTAGGGTCATTCGCGCTGTTGGTTCTGTTATTTGGTCAGCGTGTTTCTAAAAATTATGATGGAGCAAAAACAATAGCTATTTATTTTATTTTATCAACGATAGGCATTGCATTGGCTTAGTCTAGGGAACTATTAACTAAGCCTTATTATCTGCCTTCTTTATTGATATGTTTACTTTAAGTTGCAGAATTAAAAGAAGAAGATATGTCTATGGTTTAAGTTTTTTCTTTTGTTGAATTAATTTTAAGTAAATATGACAGTTGCCATATAGTTGCCAAGATTTTGTAACGTTTATAGAACGTCCAATCTAAAGAACAAAACAAAAAACCCCTCACTTAAGAAGGGTTTTAAGGGTGGTCCCACCAGGACTCGAACCTGGGACCAATTGATTATGAGTCAACTACTCTAACCAACTGAGCTATAGGACCTTTGTTTCGTTATAAATAACGATGAGCAAACTTAAGAATTATTAATACTATTTTAAAGGATAACATAACTTAATTATAGATTATGAAATTCATAATTTTAGAATACTTTTTTTATTAACCCCTTAATAAAATGTGTTAAAAAGTGTTAAAACATCAATTTTTGAGTTAATTTTTTGTAATTTATATATCTAACTAAAAAATATATTATGGAAAAATTTGTTAACATGGTTTTAGATTTTCCTCATATGGTAAATCAAAAACTACCAAAGAATGGCTTTAATGAAATGATGGATAACTCCGAAAAATCAATAAGCGGATGGGTCGGAACTTTTTTTAAAGTCGGCGCTTTAGTTGTTCTTATTGCGATGCTTCTTTCAGTTTTCACAGATGGAATGGAGGCTTTTAATGGAGCCGAAGGAGGCCTTGGGAAAGTTTCCGCTATTGTATGCATGCTAGTTTTAGTTTATGCAGCATTTCCTATTGCTCACGTGATTAGATCTGCAGGAGACTCATTAGCCGCTTCTAAAAGTGAGATGGTAGACTTTGTCTTTAAAGACTTTGTTGTTGCTAACATTAAAGCTCTTGGTCATATTACGGCTTTAGTCGCTTTGTTTGGCGCTATCTGTTCTACTATTGGCTGGATTCTTGGTTCAGAAGGGATGTCAATGGGGGCTGATCTTTATGGAGGGTTTGCAGTAGCTTACGCACTACCTATTGATGCAATGGCGGCATTTATGTCAATGCTAGGTCTTGAGTTTGTTGGAGGCATCATAGAAGGATTCTTCAACTGGGATGTTACAGGATCCGAAGCAGCAGGATATAACCTTGAAGGTGCATTAGCAGTTGGCTGGGAGTTTGTTCAAGTAGCGATAATTCTTGCTAAACTTTATGTTGCTCTAGCTTTTTATCATTTCTTTTGGGGAGTTTTAAATACTTTCTTTAATTGGATAAAGAGTCCCTCTTTACCATTTAAATCAAAGTAACTAGCTTATACGAAATTTAATAAAAAAGCCCTATCTAAATTATTAGATAGGGCTTTTTTTAATTCTAAAATAAAAGGTTATTCACCTGGAACAGGTAATGTAGCAGCTCTTTCGTAAACATAAAAAGCGCCAACCTTACCGTCTTTAATAAAGGCATCCATAATTTGACTAGAATTAATCACCTCTCCTTCAACTTCAAGAGAAAGATCACTACCAGAAATCACCCATTGCCCATCTTGACCTTCAACCTCCATAGTGTAAGAAAAGTAGGTATCCCATTTTGGGTTATTATTTTCAAACCATTCAGATAAGAATTCGCTATGAGCTTGAGCCCCTTTTATGTATTCTCCTCTAGGTCCCCAAATAGCAATAGAGTCATGACTCATAGATGAAATTTTAGCTAAATCTCTGTTGTTGTGAGCGGTGATATATTCATCCCATAATTTTAAATTTGAAGGATCTCCATCATAAACATCAGATCTTCCATCAGCTGTAGATAAATATCCCGCAGGGCTATTAACCTCAACCTCTACAATCTCCGCGTCAGGAGACAGTGACGATGCTACTTTTTGCACAGCAGTATTATTGCAAGAAGTCAATAAACTTAAAGTAAATAATAATAATAAATTTTTCATAATTTTTTTTTTAGATATACTAAATATAGTAAATGGAATCTATTTCATTTATTTTCCGAAGTATTTTACTTAACTTCAACTTCAATAATCAACATTTTAACATTAAATGAAAAGAAGAAATTTTATTTTAAATAGTTCAATTATGTCAGCATCATTAATAGCTCCCCTTTCTATTAGTGGCTGTAGTTTTAACGAAAGTATTCAAAAAAATATTATTGGAATTCAGTTATATTCTGTCAGAGACGAAATGGTTAAAAATCCAAAAGAAACTTTAACGAAAATAGCCTCATATGGATATAAATATGTTGAAGGCTATGAAGGAAGCCTAGGGCTTTTTTGGGGAATGACTAATTTAGAATTTAAAAACTTTCTTAATGATTTAGGCTTGACAATGATTTCTAGTCACTGTGGAGACACGAATAACTTAGAAAGCTTTAACAAGAAGTCTTCTGAATCAGCTGAAATTGGAATGAAGCATTTGATTTGTCCATGGGCTGAAGGAGATAGAACAATTGATCAATTTAAAAGAAATGCAGAAATTTTCAATAAATGTGGAGAGATTTCTCAACAAAATGGAATGAAATTTGCCTATCATAATCATGATTATTCTTTCAAAAAAGTAGAAGGAGAGTATTTACAAGATGTATTAATGACCAACACAGATATAAATTTAGTTGATTATGAAATGGATATTTATTGGGTTGTAGCCGCTGGAGAGGATCCAATAAAATGGTTTAACAAGTATCCCGATAGATTCAATTATTGCCATGTGAAAGATTATTTAGCTCTTGCAGATAATAAATTTGAATCTTGTTCACTTGGGAAGGGGTCTATCGATTTCTCAGCTATTTTAGCTCACGGAAAAACAAAAGGACTTAAGAATTATATAGTTGAACAGGAGCAGTACGCAGGTACAAGCCAACTAGAGGCTGCGAAAGATAATTTCAATTACATGAAATCTCTAAAAGTATAAGCTACTTTAGAGTTTAACATTAGACTTAATAAAGTTTATTGTAGTGAGCACGACTTCCTTTAATTCTTTTGGAAGAAAGTCAAATTTCCATGGGTGTTTTGCAGAAAAAGTATGATCCCCGTTTTTGATTAATTTAAGCTGAGCAGTTGAACTCCATGACATCAGTTTTTTTCCTTCAGCCGGAAGAACCCCTAGGTCTTTTTGACCATGAACAATTAAATATGGGATTTGTAAGTTTTCTACAGCAGATTTAATATTTAATCTGCCTTCATTCTTTTTGAAATCTTCATAAAACTGAAAAAAATGAGGCATAGACTGTTTGGTTCGCTTATTTTCAACATACATTACTCTTTTTTCTTTCCAATCTTTCCACCCTTGAGTGTTTTCTTGAAATCTAATTTTAAAATCACTGACTCCTGCCCAACTAACGACACTGCTAACTAATGGATTTTCAGAAGCTTTGATTAACACCGAACCACCCCCTCTACTATGCCCAATTAAAACAATAGTATTTAAATCAATATCCTTGTAATAAGATTTTTTAAAATAAGCCAAAACTCTTTCCAGGTCATCTAGCTCATGAGAATAATTATTGTTTCCAAAAGCATTTAAATCAGGAAAATCAATGGGATTCTTTAAGGTTCCTCCATTGTGAGAAAAGTTAAACTTTACGAAAAACAAATTATTTTTAGCAAATTCTTTTCCAACGAGATCCCAAGCACCCCAGTCTTTAAACCCCTTATATCCGTGAGAAAAAATAACTAATGGTTTTTTAGTGGAGTTGTCATTGTGAAAAACATCATACAGAATAACTTTCTTGTTTTTATCTTCAAGAATTAAGTTTTTTTTAATAATCATGATAAACTAGTTTCAGCTATTGTTGTCATGTTAAAAATACCCGTTATATTTATATAATCATAAACTTATTAAAATGAAAAAATATCTTTCCATTATCCTTTTATTTATTACTATTAATTCTTTTGGGCAATCAGAAATAGTTGATAATATAATTAAAGAAGCCACAGAAAATTCACAATTAGAGGATTTAGCTCATGAACTATTAGATGTAATAGGACCTAGACTTGTAGGAACTCCTCAAATGAAAAATGCACATGACTGGGCAGTAGATAAGTATACTAAATGGGGAATATCGGCTAGAAATCATAAGTGGGGTGAATGGAGAGGATGGGAAAGAGGAATTACTCACATTGATATGACTTCTCCAAGGCTTAGGACATTAGCGGGGATGCAATTAGCTTGGAGTCCATCTACTTCTAAAAGAGGAATTAAGGGTGGGGTGGCTTTAATGCCAATGGTACAAAACAAAGTTGAGTTTGATAATTGGCTGAAGACTATTAAAGGAAAATTTATTTTAACTAGTATGAACCAAATTACTGGTAGACCTGACTATAACTGGGAAGAGTTCGCAACTCCTGAGTCTTTTGAAAAAATGAAAAAAGAAAGAGAGGAAGTCTCTAAAAAATGGTATGATAATTTCAGAAATACTGGTTATGGATGGAGAGATATAAATCAGACTTTAGAAGATGCTGGAGCTATAGGTCTTTTTTCTAGTAACTGGTCCAAAGGATTTGGAACTAATAAAATTTTTAGTGCAAGAACAAAAAAGATTCCAAACATTGATTTAGAGCTTGAAGCTTATACGATGTTATACAGAATGGCAGAGTATGGAGACAATCCACAAATTAAAGTAGTTTCAACATCAAAAGAATTAGGTCTTGTACCAACCTTTAATACAATAGCGGAAATCAAAGGAGTTGAAAAACCCGAAGAGTACGTTATTTTATCTGCTCATTTTGACTCATGGGATGGAGGAACTGGAGCCACAGATAATGGTACAGGAACTATTGTAATGATGGAAGCGATGAGAGTGCTTAAAGCAATGTATCCAAACCCAAAAAGAACAATTCTTGTTGGACATTGGGGGAGTGAGGAACAAGGGTTAAACGGTTCAAGAGCTTTTGTAGAGGATTATCCTGAAATTGTAAAAAACACTCAAGCTTTATTTAACCAAGATAATGGCACAGGAAGAGTTGTTAATATAAGTGGACAAGGGTTTTTAAATTCCTATGATTATATTTCAAGGTGGCTATACCCTGTTCCAAAAGATATAACAAAACATATCAAAACTAATTTTCCAGGTTCACCTGGTGGAGGCGGGTCTGACTATGCGTCATTTGTTGCAGCTGGTGTACCGGCATTCAGTTTAAGTTCTCTTAGCTGGTCTTATGGAAATTATACATGGCACACCAATAGGGACACCTATGATAAAGTAATTTTTGATGATGTTAGAAGTAATGTAATTCTAACGGCAATTTTAGCATATATGGCAAGTGAAGATGAGACTAAGGCATCAAGAGAAAGAATAATATTACCTATTGATTCTAGATCAGGGAAGCAAAGAACTTGGCCAACTCAAAGAAGTCCACAAAGAAAAGGAGGGCTTTAAACAATAGTTTAAAGTTGTTTTTTTAAAGCATTGATTTGCTTTTGGTGATGCTTAAAGTGAAACTCATAAAAGGCAAGAGTTAGCTTTATATCAAGCCTTCCAATCAAAGGATGCTTAAACACGGCCTTGTCATGTATTTTTTTTTCTTTTAATTCTGAAATTAGAGAATCAAAGGATTGTCTAGAAATCGTCCACTTATTATTTAATTCTTTTAAATCAATTTTTTCAGGAAACATCTGAGTTATTTGAGGCCCCTTAACCTTAAACCCTAAAGAAAGAAGAATTTTTACCAAAAACATTCTTAAATAAGTAGAAGACTTCACTTTTAAAAGTGTTTCACGGTACTGTGTTTTAGTTCGAATGTATTTTTCAGAAGATACTTCGGCTAGCCAAACATGGTATAGAATTTCATTAATTGACCATCCTTTTTTAGAGTAACTTAATTGAGCTTGAGTTAAATCAGATAAACTCTCAAAAAGAGCGACACGTTCTTTCTCGAAACCTTTTAAGCTAGAGTTATTCATTTACAAGGATTTAGAAAACTTCAATAATACCTCAGGATAAATTTTATGACCTCCTTCATATTTTGTGCTAGAAAAATCAATACCGTAATTTTTAATTTCTTTTAAAAACTTAATTTTCATTTCTTCTGGGATTAAATAGTCTTGATTACCCATGATCAAATGAGTATTAATACTAGCCCATTTTTCTTTGTTTTCAACAGTTAGTGTATCTCCAGGAATGTCTCCAGCCCATAGAATTAAATTATCAACCTTCATATCAGATGAAAAAGCCCATCTACAGGCAGTTGCCCCACCCTGTGAAAATCCCAAAATATTTAAAGAAAAATTGTCATGCCCAATTTGATTAAAAACTTCTTTTACTAAGGAGTTTAAATACACATTATTTTCTTTAATATCAGTTGTTCGCTCCTCCTTAGTCATCCAGCTAGCACCGACTCTGTTATAAGTGCCATCAATATAAAATCTATTTAATGCTTCAGGGGCTATAATTAATGTGCTACCATCATTTAAGTTTTCAAATTTTTTAATAAAAAACTCACTCAACATCGCATATCCGTGTAATACTATCCATACTTTTTTTATTATAGGGGACGCTTCTCCTATTTGATAATATCTAGCTTTTTTCGAAACTGTAATAGAATGTTTGCTCATGCAATGATTTTAGGGTGTAAAACTACTATAATAATTAAAAATCAATAGAAATAATTAAATTTGCTATCAAATTAAATTTATAAAACATGATTTCATTACAAGACATTGAGTTAGCTCAAAAGAAATGGGGAGAAAATGTAATCCAAATAGGGGCGCTTAAAAACGATCTAAAAGCTAGCGAAAAAGCATCAGACAAAATGCTTGATGACCTTTATGCTTTTGACTTAGGGCCTGTTTTATTTAAGCCAACAAAAGCTACAAAAACTCAATTCAGATTAAATTTGGAAGGAGCTAAATCTTATTTTATTGCAGGAAATTCTAATTATGATGAAGATACTGGATTTGCTTTTCAACCTTGGATTCAGATTAAGTTTGAAAATGCTTCTGTAATTATAAACGAAAAGAGCGCTCTAGCGATGGGAAATTATTTTTTCACTGACCCTAATGGAGTAAAGGTGAAAGTTGAATATACTTTTTCGTATATTCGAGATTCGAAAGGAAATTTAAAAATTAATCTTCACCACTCTTCCTTTCCTTTTAATGATGAAGCCTATTTTAATTAATTTATTACTTGCATTAATATCTGTTACAGGGTTTTCACAAGAAGCTATTGTAGGAACAGGTGGAGATGGCACATCTTCTGAGGGTTCCTTTAGCTTTAGCGTAGGTCAGTTAATAGTAAATCGAGTCAATCCAGGTTCAAACTTATGGGGCGATGAAGCAATTACTTTAAATCATGGGGTTCAGCAGTATTTTATACCCAACTGTTTAACCAATACGAATACTCAAATTACTGCTTCACCAAACCCTTCTAGAGGCTTAGTTAATGTTAATCTAACAAATTGGGACGAAGTAGACGTTTCTTTATCAATTTCCGAGTCTTCAGGAAGGACTATCATGAACAAAATTCTTGTTTCAAAAAAATCTGTACTAGAATTATCTCACCTATCTTCAGGAGTATATTTTTTAACTATTAGAAATAATTGTGGAGCTTTCACTTCTTTTAAACTAATTATTTCTAAAAAATAATTTTTTATTTCCTCTTACAACAAAATGTTTTTTAGTATTAAAACCCTTTATTTTAGGATTTTGAACTAACACACTTAAACTCATAATATTATCAAATTATTATTTGAGTATAAAATATTTCAAAATACGTAACTTGTAAAGAACAATTATTTTATATGAAAAATTTATTTTTGTCTTTATTAATGTTTTTTGTGAGTGTGAATATGTACTCACAAACTCCTCAAAAGTTCACTTATCAGTCTGTCGTTAGAAACTCTAATGGAAATATTTTAAAATCTGCCGAAATAGGCATTCAGCTAAGTATTATTCAGAGTTCAAATAATGGAAGACCAGTCTATAGTGAGCAACATGATACATCCACAAATCCAAATGGTCTAGTCACTTTAATTATAGGCGAAGGCTTAACTACTGATAATTTTTCAGCAATTGACTGGTCTACGGGAGAATATTTTTTAAAGGTTCAAGTAGATCCTCTTGGTGGTAATAATTATTTAATTGAAAGTACTTCAAAATTATTGAGCGTTCCTTACGCTTTGTATTCAGAAAATACCAATTTTAAGCTGCTTTTAAGCGGCGAGAATTATCTTTCATATTCAAATAATGATTTAACTCTTAAAAAAATAGATTTATCAACTAATATTAAAGGAACTTTAGCTGTTGAATCTGGAGGAACAGGGGCTACATCAGCACCAATGATTGGGGTTATTACAGCGGTTGATGCAGCTGCAGCTCGAGATATTCTTGGTATTGACTCATCAGGAGGGGGCAGCGCCACTTCTGTGACATTAGTAGATGTAACAGATAATTATTTAACTCTATCTGGTCAAGCAATAACATCGGGGACGGTTCCTATTTCACTTGGAGGAACAGGGGCTACTTCAGCA
>Ga0307986_10001187_pt1 | contig 19164 bp, 16 predicted proteins | sample EllFjometageno82_FD_203170 | JGI IMG/M metagenome (GOLD analysis project Ga0307986, IMG submission 203170) | Marine microbial communities from Ellis Fjord, Antarctic Ocean - #82 | ecosystem: Environmental > Aquatic > Marine > Unclassified | place: Southern Ocean | collected 2014-10-09
ACTTTTGAAATGATTCTTAATATTGCCGTTATGACAGACATTCAAGAAAAAGAAATATGTAATATGGATCTAATTATCCTATCGGACATGCAGTTTGATTCTTCGCAAAAACATTTGGGACATTGGCAAACAACACTTGAAACTATTAAACAAATGTATAGTGAGTCGGGATACAATTCTATCCCCCACATTGTCTTCTGGAATCTACAAGGTGGAACTATGGACTTTCCCGAACAAGCAAATACACCGAATGTTACTATGGTTAGCGGATTCTCACCGTCTGCAGCACAAACACTTCTGACAGAGGGTGTTGATACAGTCAAAAAAGAAAAGAAAACACCCGAAGATACCCTCCGTGAAATTCTGGACGATGAACGCTACCTACCAGTTAGAATTGCTTTCCGACCTTCATTTTATACAGAATAAAGAGTATATAAATATATTTACAACACTAATATGTCACGAGTAATTCACCTTTTTTGTCCCGTCAAATCATACCCTGGTTAATGAGATTTTTAAAGTGATCAGCATCGTCACCCATCCACTTGCGACTCTGACCCGATAATTCTGGACCATCTATTAAATCACCATCTTTGAATTCTACTATGACAATTTTCCCACCTTTGATTATGTAATATCCTTGTCCATCCCTTTTACCGTCTTTCCACTTTCCATGGTATAAGGTTGCCGCGCTACCCTTTTTATATGTCAGTTTGCCTCGTCCGTGCTGCTTATTGTCTTTCCATTCGCCCTCGTAAGTGCCTCCGTGTGTGTATGTGTATTTGCCTTGTCCGTGCTTCTTACCGTCTTTCCACTCGCCCTCGTAAGTTTGTCCGGATGAGTATGTCTGATTGCCTTGTCCGTGATAATTACCGTCTTTCCACTCGCCCTCGTAAGTGTCTCCGTCTGCCCATGTCCCTTTGCCTTGTCCGTGCGGATTATCGTCTTCCCACTCGCCCTCGTAAGTGCTTCCGTCTGCGTCTGTGAATTTGCCTTGTCCATGCCTCTTATAGTTTTCCCACTCACCCTCGTAAGTGCTTCCGTCTGCGTGTGTCTCTTTGCCTAGTCCGTTCCTCCGACCGTCTTTCCACTCCCCCCCGTAAATGTCCCCGTCTGATTTTATGTATTTGCCTTGTCCGTTTCTCTGTCCGTCTTTCCACCCGCCCTCGTAAGTGCCTCCGTGTGGGTATGTCTCTTTGCCTTGTCCGTGTGGATCACCGTTTTTCCACCCACCCTCGTAAGAGCCTCCGTCTGGGTGTGTGTAGGTGCCTTGTCCGTGATACAGACCGTCTTTCCACTCTCCCACGTAAGCGCCTCCGTCTGCGTCTGGAACACTTTCAGCGCCACCTTTTAATTGTTTTTTTCTTCTTGTTTTTCTGGATTTTGTTTTTCTAGATTTTTTAGATTTTTTTCTTGAAACTCCCCGTTTTAAACGCTGGGTTTTTCTGGATTTCATTTATATATATAGCAGATATTATTTGCAACAGGTAAAAATCTTGTCGAACCCATGTGTTAAAAATATAATTTAATATAAATGAATCCCCATGTTATCTATTTTCAAGATTTTTTATGTAAAATAAAGAATCCTCTTTCAGAAAATTATAAGAAATTACCAGAAGAGATTCAGGAAATAATTTATATAGATATAAGAAATATCTTACAAACAGAAAAGACCAGATATAGCAAATATATATTACATAAGTCACTGAAAGCACGTATAAATCCTATATATATAGAATATAAAATGTATAAAAATGGAGCGTGGGAATATCTCTTCCATAAAAAAAACTGGTCACTATCTATTGAGGACGCCTATACATATTATCACATTGACAATCAAATTGGAATGAACATATTGAATAATTTTAGAGAAGGTGTAATTTAGAACTGTGGTGGTAGCACCATAATTTCCATTTATATAAGAAGATAATAAGTATATTAAGTATATTTAATTAATGGTAGATTATACTGAATTAAAAGACGTACCAATAAATGATCCCATCCCAGAAAATCAATTCAATGATATTTGTAATTGTATCCACCGGCGTCCAAGTCCCCAGCAGACGCTGCAGATGCAGCAGACAGAGCACAAATATTTAGAAACCTGTATTTATGGATTATGTTGCCCATGTTGCTTATTTGGGAGAACTTACGAACGTTCGCTATTCGGATCTTTTTTTAACGGATGTTGTAAATACTTTTCTATCCAAATGATATTTGCCATTGTAATTTCATCTATCAATTTCGACTATCAATGGAATAATATATATTCCCCATTATATGATGCATCTCAAAATATAAGAACGTGTCATACTGTACCATCTTGTTCTCCTTATTTTAATGATGATAAATTAATAGACGATTTAAATCAAACCAATCTAGCAGATAACAACTGCAATGTCCCAGAATATCTTCATGTTTGTAAATGTCTTAATGATTTCCTACCCGATAAGTGTAGAACAATAGAAAATTTACCCGAAAGTATAAGAAACACTATAATAAATAGTATTGTTATAAACACTACAGGTGGTCTGATTAATATAACAATACTCGGATTTTTTTTGGAACATTATAGACATAAAATAGCTACAAAATTTAATATAAGAACATCTAGAATAAAGGGATTTTTATATCATTGTTTGCCATTTTTTAACCCATGCGCTCTCTGTCAAGAGGCGAATACATTGGATAGGTTAAATATTATTAATTACACTGTTATGCCTATAACAGCTATTAATAAAGTGTAAGTGTTTTTTTATTATTTCTTAAAAATTGAAAAATATTTAAAAAGAAATTCACTATCATTAAATATGGCAGATCTAGCAGAAACATACATCTCTAAAGATTTGCATACACAAATATACGATTCCCCTGATACTTACATTGGCGGGGCCTCTTTGACAATCGACACTCTCCCAATTCTAAACGAAGAAGGAAAACTTATCTTCAAAGAAGTAGAATATGTTCCGGGATTGTTGAAATTGTTTGATGAAGTATTGGTAAACGCTAGAGATCAGTGGGATAGGTTGTCTAAGACCAAGACAAAGCACCCAGTAACCGAAATTAAAGTATATGTGGATAGTAAAACTGTTAAAGTATTTAACAATGGTGAGGGTATTGATGTGGCACAACACCCTATTTACAAAGACCCAGAAGGAGAATCTATTTGGATTCCACAATTGCTATTTGGCGAACTGCTTACGTCTGCTAACTATGATAAGAAGGACAAGACAACTGGTGGTAAGAATGGATTTGGTGCAAAATTAACCAATATCTTTTCTACTAATTTCAGCGTAAAGACACTGGACCATACACGCAAACTAGAATGGAAACAGTTATATTCTAGTAATATGAGGAATATGGGAAAGGGAAAAACGAGGAAGACACAGAAGAAACCATATTCCGAAATAGAATATACGGCAGAATTTACTAAGTTCGGTATAACAGAATATTCGGAGGATATGATTCTTCTAATGAAGAAACGAGTGTACGACGTGGCGATGTGTACCCCAGACGAAGTAAATGTTTATTACAATGATGTAAAGATTGACATTCATAGCTTGAAAGATTACGCTGAACTAATGGAACATGAAACACCCGGTGTATATTCTAAAATTCACAACAGATGGAAAATTTATGCCACTATCTCTGATAACGATAGTTTTCAACAGGTCAGTTTTGTGAATGGTATTGCGACTATCAAAGGTGGAAAACATGTAGACAAGATACAACGTATCATTTGTAAAGGTGTAGCCGAATTTATTAAAAAGAAATATAAGAAGGATGTTCCAGTGTCTATGATTAAAAATTATTTGAAGTTATTTGTAGACAGTACCATTAACGATCCGTCATTTAACTCTCAATCAAAAGAATTTCTAGAATCGCCTGAAAAGAGTTTTGGTTCGGACCCCACTATTAATGAAGATGTTATTAAAGCAATTGCCGAAAATGAACTCGCTGAACTTGTTGTGCAAAATGCCATCAACAAAGAATCTATTAAAGCAGCTAAGAATACCGATGGTAAAAAGAAAGGTTCGCTAAAAGGTATCCCACTTCTAGACGATGCCAATAAAGCAGGTGGTCGCGAAGCGCATAAATGTACGCTAATTCTTACCGAGGGTAATTCAGCAAAAACTATGGCTGTAGCTGGATTGAGTGAAATTGGTAAAGATTATTACGGGGTTTTCCCACTGAAGGGTAAAGTATTGAATGTCAAGGATACCAGCGATACCAAAATTGCTGATAATAAAGAAATTACAAATATTAAAAAAATTATGGGTCTGCAGAAGGGTCGTAAATACGAGAATACAAAAGATTTAAGATACGGAAGAATCATGATTATGACGGACCAGGATCATGATGGTTCGCATATTAAAGGATTGATTCTTAACTTATTTCACAGTGAATGGTATGAACTATTTAAAAATGAAGACTTTATTTGCTCACTTGCTACCCCTATTGTAAAAGCAATTAAAGGACAACAAGAGAAATGGTTCTATAATCAAAGCGATTATAACAATTGGTTTGCACAAAATCCTGTCGGATGGAACATTAAATACTATAAGGGTCTGGGTACCTCCACCGCAAAAGAGGCGAAAGAATATTTCAAAAATATGAAGGTCACAAACTATACATACGAAGACATTATAAGTAATAATTCCATGTCCCTCGCTTTCTCAAAAGACCAAGCAGACAAACGCAAGGATTGGTTGAAAGAGTATAACCCGGATAATGTCCATGACAGCTGCGAGAAAATCTCCCATAGAACATTTGTTGATCGCGAACTAATTCACTTCTCAAATGACGATTGTTTGCGATCTATTCCGCATATTATAGATGGACTGAAACCCAGTCAAAGAAAAGTATTGTTTGCGTGTTTTAAGAAAGGATGTCTCACCCGCCGCCAGGAAGTAAGAGTAGCACAATTGGCAGCATATACATCAGAACATGCTATGTATCATCACGGTGAAGCATCCCTTCAGGGAACTATCACTGGAATGGCCCAGGATTTTACGGGAAGTAATAACATTAATTTGCTGTTTCCACAGGGACAGTTTGGTTCCAGAATTTTGGGAGGCGCTGATGCAGCCCAACCCAGATACATCCACACCTTCTTGGAAAAGTTGACACCTATCCTATTTCCTAAGGAAGATTACCCAGTTCTGAAATATCTAGACGATGATGGTCACCCAGTAGAACCGGTTCATTATACTCCCATTATTCCATTGATTCTGGTAAATGGATGTAATGGTATTGGAACAGGATATAGTAGTAAGGTTCCCCAATATAACCCAATTAATATTGCGAACAATCTCCTCAATAAAATTAATGAAAAACCAGCTACGTCACCTAAAATCCATTACAATGGATTTACTGGAAAAATTAAATTGGACCCGAATGATAATAAGAGATATATCACAACCGGTGTTCATAAGATAATTAAAGGGGGTGTGCGAATTACTGAATTACCAGTGGGAACATGGACACAGAATTACAAGACCTTTCTTGACGATTCTATAATGGAAAAAACAAAAGATAATAAAATAAAGGGTTTCATCCTGTCATTTACAGACAATTCAACAGACACATTGGTTGATTTCACCATTCGTGTAAAACCCGATCTATTAGCTACGTGGTGCGAAAATCGCAAAATTTTGAAAGACCTCAAATTAACAAGTTCGGTCAGAACATCCAATATGCACCTGTACTTCAATGACTCTATTAAGAAATATTCAGACGCAGACCAAATTATGGACGACTTCTATAAGGTTAGATTGAACACCTATAAACTACGGAAAGATTACATGATAAATGTCATCAAAAATACTATTATTAGATTTAACTCAAAAAAGAGATATATTGAAGAAATTAATGATTCAGTTCTTATCCTCAAGAACAAAACAAAGCAAACTATTATTAAAGAACTAATGGATCGTAAATACCCTATCAGTGTAAGTTATAAGTTTAAAGATAAATGGGAACTCAACAACCCATTCCTGAAGAATCTTGAAATTTATCAGGAACCAACAAAACTATCTACTATCAAAAATGGATACGACTACCTTCTAAATATTTCTACTATCCAATTGTCTCTGGATAATAAGACCCAATTAGACAAATTGTGTCTGGACAAACAAAAAGAACTAGAAACTATTGAACACACAGAAATTAATGATATGTGGATAAAAGAACTGAATCATTTCAAAACTGAATATAAAAAATTTCAAAAAAATAAAATGTAGTTATATAATAAAATGTCAGATAACGCAAATAAACATCTATATACCGTTAATAATATTACCAGGGATGTATCACAGGGAGAGAACTTAAGTAAAGGTAATCTAGGCCATAATGGTTTCGCTTTTTTTGGTACAGACGAAGAAGCCAGCTCTTTACAAGAAAATGGTAGATTAAATGGATTAAAAGGATTACACGGTCACAAAGGATACGGTATCCCAGAAGTAGAAAGAAACACTTTCTCCCAAGAAGCTATTAGAGGCATCCATGACGATAGCCAACTAACCAATGTATTTTTTTCTGAATATAATATAAAATATTTACAAGACAGTATTAAATATGATATATACAAAAAAACAAATAAAGTTATTGCACCCCAAGATTCCAATGCATTGAAAGTTATTATGAGATCTATCTATCTACAATATTGCCAGAATCTTGATTGCAGCATAAAACAACAAATACTGAGACTTAACGGAAAAGTTTTAGAAGTTGCTGTCCCTGAAATAGAAACTAATTTATCTCAATATTTAAAATATATTACTGACATTACTACACAACCTGTATTCATGACCCATCCGGTAAATGTTTCAAGTAAAGGAGAAAAAATATATGCCTTAGATCGTTCCATATAAATATATAAATAATATATAAATGGATATTAAATACTACCTACTCATAATCGGTATAATCGGCATAATCTGGTACATACGATTAAATAAAAAGAAGATGTATTCATACAACTTAAAACCTCCCCCATGCCCAGCGTCTTTTATATCAACAGGCCCAGATAAATACGGAACTTACACTTGTGAATGCGTATTACCCGAAAGCGTTACTGATCCAGCATGTTATTCCAATAAAGAGACTAGAACCATCAAGGTGAATAAAAATGGTTATGTTCAACATTTAAAAATACCACTATCTGTGTGGGCAAAAGAATGTTTGCATTATCCGCTGTTATAATTATTTAAATAAATAAAAACTTATTATTAAAACATGGTGGAAATAAAAGATATACTTACACCCAAAGAGATAATTTCGATAAATGAATGGGATATGACAAAACCTCTATTTATATACGGTGATGTTGGTGTGGGAAAATCATCGCTGGCCAGATTAATATTTGAACAAAAGAACATATTTTACAATGATATAAATACCTCATTTCTCAAAAAAGGGAAATCTTTATTAATTCTATTAGATGAAATAATTAACAGACAAAGTATTTCATTAATGCTTCAACAACAAAGTAAAGGCATTCTTATTGACGATTTAGATAGTATCGACAAAAATGATAATATCATATCTAAATTAACTACCACCATTAAAACAAGTTACACCAATGTACCTTACATACTAACATGTAACAAAAATTTCATGTCGTCTAATATACAAAAACTTGAAAAAATATCTTTCCCGTTCCATTTGAAATCACCTACCGTGACACAAATGGTTAGAAGTGCAAAGCAATCTAATAAAGATATACTAAAAGAATGTGCTAAAAAATCAAATGGTGATTGGAATACTTTTCAACAACTAATACTTTTTGCAAATAACAAAGAGTCTCTAAATAATATAGATACTAAACGAAAAACATTATCAATTAATAAAACTTACGATAGTATATTAAATAATAAGTATAATGTCAAAGATATTTTTATAAGTAGTAGCGCTGATAATAATCTAATTTCACTTATCTCTTTTACAAATACTTATGATATAATGAAAAATACTAATGATTTAGCATATGTTTATCAAAATTTTTGCCATTATGATCTAGTAGAAAAACACGATGAAGATCTAAATTTATATAACATATCCATATTATTTGGTATAGTTATACCCACATTTTACTGTCGGAAATACTTGAAAAAAAAATATACATCCAGATATACTCATGTATTTTCGGTATCTACAACACAACTTAATTATAGAAAACTAATTCAGAAAATAAAATATTATATGAATAATTCTATTACTGTTTTATCTGTTTTATTATATAAGTCCCTTTATGATTCAAGAGCAAAAGAATATTGTTTAAAATTGGACCTTAAGGAATTTACACTTAATGAACTGAAAAAAATAATAAAAACAAAATATGATATTAAATTTTCAACTGAAATAAATAAAAAATTACTTGCATTTATCAATAAATAACTGACTACATATACATAAATGAAGGCGGGCCTATCTTCTTAGTTTTCAACAATGCAGTTGTTATCTCCTGTGTAATATTACACGGATACTTGATATCATTCAACTTATAATGTAAATTTTGTCTATCTTCTGGATTCAACATAATCCATATGTTAATTTTTGACACAATATTCGTAATACAACGTTTAAGATTACGTACCCCCTTTTCACTGTTAGTGTAATTTTCAATAATATTAATTATTACCTCTTTTGTAAATATTATCTCTTCCTCCGTAATATTATGTTCTTTGAATATATCCGGAATCAGATACTTCTGAGCAATTATCGTCTTCTCATTCAATTTGAAACCATCTGTATTAATTACATTCATACGGTCCTTCAGAATTGGATCTATCATCGATTCATCATTAAAGGAAAAGATAAACAACGCCTTAGATAAATCAAAATCAATCCCCGTGAAATAGTTGTCATTAAAACAATTGTTCTGACTCGCATCTGTCAGGTGTGTCAATAAATGAATAATCTCCTGACCCTTATATGTCTCACTCACCTTATCCAATTCGTCAAAATAGAATATAGGATTCATACATTTAGTCTGAATCAGTATATCCACTATCTTCCCGTGTCTCGATCCCTCATATGTAAAATTATGACCATCAAAATAACTGGAATCTGTTGCGCCTCCCAATGCAATAAATGCGAATGGACGCCCCAGTGCTTTTGCGATACCTTCTTTTACAAGTGTGGTCTTACCATTTCCCATTGGACCCTGAATCGCAATAACATTACCCATTGATTTAGGATTGCGAATGCTCTGACCAACTACCTGTAATATCTGACATTTTGCTTCTTTGTGACCATAGATAGCGCTATTCATAGTTTTCATCAATTGAGACATAAAATCAGAGACCTCTTTTGGTGAAGAATCATTATTTACAGGGAAATCATGATACTTATTAAATGGTACTTTCATAAGCGTATCCATCCATTGACTATTTTTGTAAAATTCCCCCGTAGATTCATCCATTTGACTAAGGTTCATAATTTTTTGCATAGCAATACTCTTTGTTTGAATTGGCAAATGACTTTCTATAATTTTAAATCTCATAGGTGTCTTATCATTCATTTTATTAAGTTCTCTAAACTGTTCCATATATAATTTCTTCTTAGATTTATCCAATTCATGGAAATAATCCCACTCTTCATCTTCTATTCCCATAGTTTCCTCATGCCACATTTCACAATATTCTTCGTCATATTCATCATATTCAAAATCACTGTCAGAATCATTTCCCTCTAATTTATTAAGCAACGTATCCAATGAAACACCTTCCTCTTCCTCGCTGTCACTTTCTTTATTAACGTGTGCATTGACAGCATCGTCGCCAAATGTTTCCCGGTCCTTGTCCCGGTCCTTCTTACTTTTCTTTTTCCTTTTATTCTTAACTTCATCTAACTTTCTCTTTGATTGAAGTTCGCTATTTGCCATACTTGTTAATATCTCTATTAAAGGATTTGACGCTATGTCATTTTTCTTATGCATATTCTTAAAAATATCATCAATATATATGGTCACTGGTGTGACCTCTTCCTCTTCTGCCTCTGGGTCTTTTGAATCATCAGATGGTGGAAATATAGTAGGTGGTGGTGTATCCACACTTTCCTTTTTAGATCTAGTATTGTAATTATGTGTCATGATGTATTATTAATTTATAAGAAATTTTTCAATTTTATACTTATTTTAATAAAATTGAAATATATTTAAAAAAATATCACTATTATTATAATAATGTCCATTTTCCAAAGAAATGAAAATTCATTACCGATAAAGAGTAAAATTCTAGGTGTTCAATTCGGTGTAATGGGCCCCGAAGAAATTATTAAACATTCGGTTGTGGAAATTACTTCACACGAAACATTCGAAAGGGATGAACCCGTTATTAAAGGATTATTTGATTCCCGTATGGGTGTATTAGATATAGGAAAAATCTGTAGTACCTGTGGATTAAAGAATAAAGAATGTCCAGGACATTTTGGCCACATTATACTTGCCAGACCAGTATTCTATCAACAATTTATGTCTTATGTTATTAAGATATTGAAATTTATTTGTATTCGGTGCTCTAGGATATTGATTGATAAAAGCAACCCTATTATTAAGACCATCCTGAAAAAATCAGAAAAGGTTAGGTTCATTGAATTACATAAGTTATGTTCTAAAATTAAACGGTGTGGTCAGGATCATCCATGTGGTTGTGGTTGCAGACAACCCGATAAATACTATAAGGGTCCAAACAATATTATTAACTTATTTGCCGAATGGAAAAAGGAATCCCTAGGCGAAGACGTTAATAGTAAAAAACAACAACTGTACCCCGAAGATATTCATACTATCTTTTCTAGAATATCAGACGAAGATTGTCATCTGATGGGATTGAATCCTCAATGGTGTCGCCCTGAATATTTAATTTGCACAGTTCTACCGGTATCACCACCAGCTGTTCGCCCCTCAGTCAGAGAATCCTCAGGAACCCAAAGAATGGATGATGACCTCACCCACAAATTATGCGATATTCTCAAGACTAATAAATCACTATCTTTGAGAATTAATGAAGGTTCAGACCAAAGGGTCATCGATGACTGGACGAAACTATTACAATGGAATGTTGCCACTCTTGTAGATAATGAAATTCCAGGTATCCCACAAGCTGTTCACCGTTCGCAAAGACCTATTAAAAGTATTATTCAACGTTTGAAAGGAAAAGAAGGTAGAATTAGAAGCAATTTGATGGGCAAACGAGTTGATTTCTCGGCGAGATCTGTTATTACACCCGACCCCAATATTAGTATCGACGAATTAGGCGTACCCATGCCAATTGCTATGAATTTAACATTTCCCGAAAAAGTAACCAAATATAACATAGAAGATTGTAGAAAGCTTATCAGAAATGGACACAAAAAATACCCAGGTGTCAACACATACGTTGAAAATAAAACGGGTAATAAAATACACTTACTGCTATTTGAACAAGAAACACTAAATGAATTAGCTGGTAAAATCAGTGCAGGTGATATCCTTAATAGACATCTCATTAATGGTGATATTGTTCTATTCAACCGGCAACCGTCTCTTCACAGAATGAGTATGATGGGTCACAAAGTTAGAGTTATGCCTGGAAATACTTTCAGATTAAATATTTCAGTGACAACACCTTATAATGCTGATTTTGATGGCGATGAAATGAATATGCATGTTCCCCAAAGTATAACTTCTAGATATGAGATAGAAAATTTAGCATCTGTTCCCAAATGTATTATTTCCCCTAGAACAAATCATCCTATTATATCTATTGTTCAAGATACTCTATTGGGTATTAACAAACTTACGAAAAGTGGTAATATCCATGTTCGTAAAAATGGTTTCTCCAATAATGGGCGCAGGGTTATTACCGACAAAAAAGAATTGAGAATGCCCAACTGTGTATACACCATTGATCAAGTTATGAATATTCTAGCCAGAGTAAAAATTATCAATATTGATTTTGATGATCTACCCGATCCAAAGTATAAGGTAAAAGACGGATATAAAAGAAATATGTGGTCAGGCGGACAGATATTCTCACTAATTATTCCCAAAACAGAAAAGGAATCACTTAATTTAAGATTAAAAAACAACCTATACGAAGAAGAAGACGATGCAAACGATGAAACTATTGTTAAAATTGTAGACTCTGTTTTACAACACGGTACACTGGATAAAACTACTTTTAATTCCCCTTCCAAAGGACTTATTCACACTATCTATAATAAATTTGGTCAAGATGAATGCCATCTATTCCTGGATAATATACAAAGAATCGTAACACAATTTCTAATTTTGGAAGGATTCTCAGTGGGTATCAGTGATTTAATTATTAAGAAAGAAATTAATGAGCGTATTGACGCTAGTATTGATGAAAAAGTCGTTAATGTTAATAAACTTATCAATGAAGTTCATTTGGGAATTTTTGAAATACCACCCGGTAAAACCACTCGCGAATATCTTGAGAGTAGGGTTAACAACATCCTCAACAAAGCTAATGATGACGCTGCTCATATTGCCGGAAATGAAGTAGATGAACACAATCGTGTCACTAATATGATTAATGCCGGCAGTAAAGGCAGTAAAATTAATGTTGGATCCATGATGGCGTGCCTGGGACAACAGAATGTAGACGGTAAACGTATTCCATATGGTTTTGAAGGCAGAACCCTACCGCATTATAAAAAATGCGATGATAGCGCAGAAGCCCGTGGTTTCGTGAAAAACTCATTCATTTCTGGATTAAACCCACAGGAATACTTCTTCCACGCTATGGCGGGACGCGAAGGTTTAATAGACACAGCTGTTAAGACATCTGATACAGGATATATCCAGAGAAAACTCATCAAATCTATGGAAGATTTGAAAGCAGATTATAATTACAGTGTTAGATCTAGCAATGGAAATATCGTGCAGTTTATGTATGGTGATGATGGTATGGATTCTATTAAAATAGAAGAAATCCCCTTAGATATTTTGAAATTGTCAAAAGCGGATATTGAAAAGAAATACGAGGGTCCAACCCTTGATAAGATATTAGACCATAAAAAATTCTTATTTGAACAAGTCTTTAAAATGAAAGATATTCCGTCCAACGTATTCACACCCGTTCATTTCATAAGAATTATTAACGATAACAGAGAAAAATTCAAAGGTAATGTCTCAGACAAACAATCGCAATACAATGAGATTGAAAAGGTTAAAGAAAAATGTACTATTAATACGGTTTTCAAACATAATGAAATATTTAATAAACTAATTGATATTTATCTACACCCAACAAATCTTAAAGGTATATCTATGATAGGTTGCGAACACATATACGCCCAGGTTATCACAGATTTCAATAATGCTATTATTAATCCTGGTGAAATGGTCGGTCCAATTGCTGCACAATCTATTGGCGAACCGGCAACACAGATGACTCTTAACACCTTTCACTATGCTGGTGTTGCTTCTAAATCCAACGTTACAAGAGGTATCCCGAGACTGAAAGAATTGCTCCATGTTACAGCCAATCTTAAAAATCCATCGACAACCATATATCTTCTAGATAAATATTCTACAAATCAAAATAAATCAAAAGCTGTTCTAAATAAAATGGAATATACTACCCTGAAAGATATCGTTAACAATACTTCCATATACTACGACCCCGTTGATGCAACTGGATCCACCAACTTATCCGAAGATAAAGAGTTACTGGATATATACAACGAATTCACCGAAATAGACGATGATTGTAAAGATTCAGAATTGCCTTGGGTTATTCGTCTTCAGTTTGATACCACCAAGATTATGGATAAAGGACTCCTTATGGAAGATATATCTGTTGCCATTAGAAATTGGTCACTCGATATTAAATGTATCTTTACAGATGATAATAGCGAGAATTTAATAGCGCGTCTAGTATTCCCAGACACTCCCAAAAAAGAAGAAAGTGATACCGAACAAGACCAGAGTGATATTATTTCATCATTGAAAAATCTAGAAGAAAAAATTCTTAATGAAGTTGTAATTAAAGGCATCCCCAATATTACTAATATTATCATGTCCAATATGAATACCGATTATATCAATTACAAAGGTGATTATATATGTAAAAACAGTAAAAAATATATTTCAGAAGAAGGTGAGGCCATAGAAATAGATAATTGGGCATTTGAAACAGATGGTGTCAATCTATCATTCATACTGTGCGACGAACATATTGATTTCTGTAAAACTTTTAGTAATGATATCCTAGAAATGCAACGCATACTCGGTATTGAAGCAGCGCGTAACACACTATTAATAGAACTGACTGGTGTCATTTCGGATGCTGGTGAATACGTCAATAACCGCCATATTCAACTGCTCGTTGATCTTATGACTTGTAGAGGAATTATTATGCCAACCAGTCGCCAAGGTATTAATAAGGGTGATACAGGACCACTCGCAAAAATGTCTTTTGAAGACACTGCAGACCAAATTATGAAAGCTGGCATCTTTGGCGATTATGATAATCTAAATGGTGTCTCTGCTAATATTATGATGGGGCAAATTGTCCCGTGTGGAACCGGTAATTTCAGCGTTCTTCTTGATGAAGAACAAATAAAAAATACGCTTCGGAGCGAAGACGTAGAGGATGGTGGTGACGACTATGATATTAATGTTGAAGAGTACATAGATGGATCCGATGATTCCGATGATGACTATTGTAATGACGAGAATCTTGATTTCTCATTTGATGTCAGTTAAATCATGTAGTATAAAATATATCCCTCAGCGCCCATTCCCCTAAATGTTTCTGACATTTTTTACAAGGCATCGAATAACACACTTTATCATGATTATTCAGTCCTATCCGAACAACTACCATGTCGTAAGAACCCTTTTTCATTATATTCTTCGCCATCTGTATTCTTTTTTGTCTCGGTAATCTGATGTTTACATGATTGTCTATAAAATCTTCCAATGCAGCCACTTCCGAGTGAATGCTGTGATTGTGATTCAATAAATCCATGATATACCGATTACACCCTTTCGCTACTATTTTCCTACTATCACCCGTACCCCTCGTTATTAACGTACAATGCTTAAATTTTAACTCACTCTCCCTCGCACATTCTTTCCCATATTCTATCAATGCTTCCAAATCCATCTAAGGAGTATTATAATACTTTTTTTATATGAATATTTCAATTTTAATATCTATATGTTAATTAAATATGATAGTATTCATACTCTTAATAATTATTTACGTTATCAATTTCGTATTTCTTATGAATGTATACACGAATTCTTTCAGTGACGAGTTAAAAGTATTGAAAAATACTGCAAAAATTATATACTCTGATAAATTCCCTACTTCTCCTAGAAGAGTTCATATAAATAATAATATTATCAGTATCTATGACATAAATGGTAATATAGAAGAACCTGTATATAAAATTGATAATGTCAAAATATTAAAACCCGGATCAAATACATATGACTTAACGCCTCTTAAATTAGAATTTGAAACAAAAGAGAATATAACACTCCTATTCAAGAATGATAAAGATAAAACAGAATGGACAAAATACATAGAATTATATAACAAACATGATTGCCACTGTCCGCTGAATATGAATTTATTTATATACTCTGGTGTAATTTTAGTATTAATAGTTTGTTCTACTTTTTTACGGATACCTATAAAATATCCTACACTTTTGATGCTACTTTCCTCCCCTATAATATCTATACATCACCTTAAATTTATCTATATGTGTCAATGTCTCCCACTATATGTATTGAAACTATCATTTTCATATGGAATTGCTTGCGCCATCACTATTGGATATATTATTTATAGATGGTGTATGGGGTATGCCAGTTTAATTCAATAATGTCCATTTCTCGTTATCTATCCAGTGTTCGTTTATTTCTACAAATATGACATTCTTTCTTTTTGTCACTATATATTTATCCTGGTGTAAATCCATAAAATCACTGAACTTAATATAATTCCCCCTTAAATAATAATTCAGATTACGTTTTCTCCCATTCAAATACAACAAATACTTCTTCTGATTTGCCAATTGACTCATCTGTCTTGATAAGATATCTGCCCTAATAGGTTCCGTATACTTACCCAGTATTTCATTAAACACCTCTATAATATACAATTCTCCCTGATCGCGCGAAACATTCCATCTATTCTCTTTTTCCATTTCTTGTATATATTCTACAAATTCTTTTTTTCCATTTAATTTTATCTAAATTAAATTATTCAAAATATTGACATTAAAATAAATCCACTCATTCAAATACCTACATGTCCCCGGTCCCACCCCTGTCCTTGGACGTTGCGGCGCAGGTGCAGCTGCTGGACGTGACGGGCGAGGGCTTGAGCACGCGCAGCGCCAGCGTGTCGGATACGCTGGTCCAGATCGGCGTCGCCCCCGTCCTCCCAATATCCAACCTCAGGAGCGACCACTGCATGAGGTCCCACGGGGGCTACCTCTGGGAGCTCTTCTGGTGCTGGTGCTGGTGCTGGTGCTGGTGCTGGTGCTGGTGCTGGTGCTGGTGCTGGTGCTGGTGCTGGTGCTGGTGCTGGCATTTGACCCCGTGAATATCCACCTTTCTTTCTTCTACTCCGCTTAGTTCTTCTTCGCCGCTTAGTGCGCCGCTTAGTTCTAGAATATTTTCTTGAAATCCGTTTGGTTCTTCGTTTTGAACGCGAACGCTTAATTTTACGGATTCCCATTTTATATATATATAAATAAAATAAAATAATATATAAATGAAAAAAACAAAGAAGGTAAGAAAGAAAAGAACAGTGAAAAGAAAAGCAATACGTGTTCCAAATGACGAATACCAAAGACTTCTTAAAAAGAAGCGTTTATCCAAAAAAGACAAGAGCAGACGCGACAAGGCCTTAAAACAACGTTATTGTGCATGTTTAAAAAAATTAGAAAACAATCCAAAATTGAAGAATTCTGCTTTTGCTATCTGTGCCAATAGTATTTATTTAAGAAGGGGGTTACCTGTTCCATCTAATATTGCAAGGGAATGTAATAAATAATTGCGTATAAGAATTGTTATTTTTTACTTTCTTTTTCTATAATGCAAATCAATGGCGTTGATTTAAAAAAATTAACATTAGTGGATTTACACTTCTTAATTAAAAAATATAAATTAGGGGATTACGATAATCCACCGACCGACCAAAAAGAAGCATACAAACTTGTAAAAGGTCACGTCATCAATAAAGTAAAAGAATACAAAATCAAAAAAGGAGCAAAAGTTAGAAAATTAAGTGCGCCTTACAATGTCAGAAGCGCTAGAGAAAGCGGTGGTCCCAAAGCACCCCCTTTCCGCGACCGTAGAATGAGCGCCCCTGGCACTTCCACTGAAATAAATCATACTATAACAGACGGGCAACAAATGAAACACAAACAACAAACCAATCCCAATATTTCAAAAGGAGACTTGTTAAAATATGGACAGATGGGTATGTTTCCCAAATGTGCGAAACTAGTAGCAATTGGTGATTTACATGGCGATTTACAGATAACAATTGCTGCCCTTAAATTAGCCGGTGCCATTGCGCCAAATATTACCCCTCAAAATGCATTAGCAGCCAAATGGATTGGTGGTAATACTGTCATCGTACAATTAGGCGACCAAATGGATCGCGCCCGACCAAATGATTGGAAGAATGACTGCATCGAAGATTACGAGGATGTTTTTGAAGATGAAGGTAGTAGTCTTATTATCCTCAGATTACTGGAAAGTTTAAATCAACAAGCCCGAAAAGTCGGTGGTAAAATTCTTGGGGCTCTAGGAAATCACGAACTTATGAATGTTGATCAAGACTTCAGATACGTATCCCCTAAAGAATTTCTAGAATTTGTTCCTGCGAATGAACGCACAAAAGTAAAAACAGAAGATGACCGACCCTGGGGATTCTATCACCGTCGCGAGGCATTTAAACGCGGTGGAAACATTGCAAAAACATACGCCAATACTAGATTCGGTATCTTACAGGTAGGTTCTTGGATATTCATTCATGGTGGTATGTCCCCGGACCTAGCTGAAAAATACAGCATTGGCGAACTAAATGATATAACAAAGAAATGGTTGTTAAATGACACCAGTGAATACATTGAAAAAGCATTTGATAAGATATTCAGAGACGATGACGACCTATCCCCGTATTGGTGCCGCATCTTTTCCGAAGAAGACAACAAGGGCGAAAACACCGAAGCGAACTTCGATAAAATGATTAAAACCCTCAACGAAAAGAATAAAGGCAGAATTAATCCTATTAAAGGTCTTGTTGTAGCGCATACACCGCAATACATGTATAATCGTAATCTCAATGGAACTTACGATAATCGACTGTGGCGTGTCGATGTCGGTATGAGTCGTGCTTTTGGTAAACATAAAGATGAAGGTGAAGATCAATACCGTAAGGTTCAGGTCTTAGTCATATACAATGACGAAGAATGTGAAAGAAAATGTGTCGATTTCTGGGGTCGTCCCCAAACCACCGAAGCGCGGTGTAAAATGAATGTTAGAGATTTAGCGGCGTGCGGTCTTCCGTTTTGATTTTTTCTTTTTCTTTTTCTTTTTCTTTTTCACAATTGTTTTCTTATCTTTACAGCAATTATCCATTTCATAACTGCAATGGGAATAGGATCCCCTTACTTTGTACAATTTTTCCTTCACTTTAACATAGCGACATTTACAACATTTTTTCTGTTTCCCTATGCTTTTTCTAGGACCTTTCCCTATGCTTTTTTTAGGACCTTTCCCTATGCTTTTTTTAGGACCTTCCAGACCTCTCCGTCCTTTCGGTCTCTTTTTCTTTGAGTCCTTTTTTAAACTTTTAAAATCCAATGAACTAAGTTCATCTTCACTACTAGATTTATTTAACGACTCTACTAAACTATCAAAATTAAAACTACTCATATATATATTATAACCAAAATAATTTCACGTTACTTGGCTTTTTTCTTTTTCTTTTTCTTTAATTTCACAATTGTTTTCTTATCTTTACAACAATTATCCATTCCATAACTGCAACTACCATACGGTCCCTTTACTTTGTACAATTTACCCTTTCTTTTTATATAGTGACATTTACAACATTTTTTCTGTCTCTCTTTTGTTCTCGCACTGTATGCTTTCTTGCGTGTGTTTTTCAATGCCTT
>Ga0307986_10001188_pt1 | contig 19143 bp, 15 predicted proteins | sample EllFjometageno82_FD_203170 | JGI IMG/M metagenome (GOLD analysis project Ga0307986, IMG submission 203170) | Marine microbial communities from Ellis Fjord, Antarctic Ocean - #82 | ecosystem: Environmental > Aquatic > Marine > Unclassified | place: Southern Ocean | collected 2014-10-09
ATTCTAGACAAAAAAAACGTCCACCAGGTTTTAGTACGCGATATGCTTCTTTTAAGCATTGATTTATGTCTATAACGTTTCGTATGCCATAACTTATTGTATAAAAATCAAAAGTATTTTCTTTAAACGGTAATTTTTCTGCAGAATTTAAATACCACTTAATATTAGTAAAAGATTTTAGTTTAACCTTGCCTGTATTAAGCATTTCTTTGTTGGGTTCTACACAGTAAAAAAAATTTTTATTTTGATTTTTAACAGAAATCATTTTAGCCAGGTCTCCGGTACCTGCAGCAACATCAATTATTTTATTTCCAGGTTGTGGTTTCATCCACTGAATTAGGTTTCTTTTCCAAAGCCTATGAACACCTAAAGACATTATATCATTCATCAGATCATAATTACTATGAACTTTACTGAATACAGAGTTGACTAGTTCAGTTTTATCTTGATTATAGATAATCATAGTTAAATTATATGCCAGAATTGCCAGAAGTAGAAGTCGTTAAAAAGTCCCTAGTGGCTAAACTTAAAAATTTAACGATAAAAAGAGTTAACATTACCAATAATAAACTTAGATACAAAATAGATAGTAAACAATTTAGCAAAATCAAAAATCAAAAAATAATATCGATTCACAGAAGATCAAAATATTTACTGATTAATTTAAGTAAAAATTTTACTATTTTAGTTCATCTTGGGATGACGGGAAAATTTTTTATTATTGATAATAAGAAAAAATATAAGACAAGTTTTTACTATTCATTAAAAAAAAATGATACAAAACATAATCATTTAACTATTGTTTTTAACAATAAAATAAAACTTATTTATAACGATGTTAGAAAATTTGGTTTCATAAAAATATATTCCAGTAAAGACATCCTTAATTGTAAGCATCTTGCCCCTTTAGGCCCAGAGCCTTTGTCAGATAATTTTAATTTAAGTTATTTTAAAAAATTTATTTTGAATAAGAAAATAAAAATTAAAGATTTATTAATGGATCAAAAATTTGTTTCTGGATTAGGTAACATATATTGTAATGAGGTGTTATTTTTATGTAAAATTAATCCGACCAGAGGTGTTAAAAAAATTAATCAAAGTGAAATAAAAAAAATAATTAAATTTATACAAACAGTTTTAAAACAAGCAATTTTATTAGGAGGTTCTTCGATAAAGAATTTTTCTAGCACGGAAGGTCAAGCTGGAAATTTTCAGCAAAAATTTAATGTTTATGGTAGAGATAAGACAAGTTGCAACAGGTCAAAATGTTTAGGTACTATTGAAAAAGTATACACATCCAATCGTTCATCATTTTTCTGTCCAAAATGCCAAAAATAATTGAAGTTGACCCTCATGTTTTAAGGGGGTATACACGTTGAAATATGCCAAATACAGCTTCAGCAATTAGAAGAGTTAGAAGAGTAATCAAGCAGACAGCCGTTAATAGGCTTAGAAAAAGTAAGTATAGGGCAGCCATTAAAAAAATGGAAGACCTAATAAAAAAAGGAGAAAAAGATAAGATTAAAATTTTTTTCCCTTCTTTCCAGTCCTTATTGATGAAAGTTACCAAATCAGGAACAATAAACAAGAAAACAGCGTCAAGAAAAATTTCAAAAATTTCAAAAAAAATTTCTAATTAGGTTTTAAGATTAACAATTTTTAGTTGTACAACTCAAAAGATTATTTTTTATTTTTACAGCTACATTTAGAAAAAAAAATCTACATATAGACGTTGGATTGAGTTGTTAAAGAATATTTATAAAATCTCAAACTAATAAAAAACTTTATTATTAATTTTTTAAAATACAACCTAGCGTCATTTATTTTTTTTTTTTGAAAAATATTTCTTGCTAATTTATTTATTAAAAATTAGAAGAACCTTTATAATTAAATATGGAAAAAAAATCTTTAAAACCAAAAGAAACTTTTTTAAACGAAGAAGAAAAAACTTTAGTATGGGAAAACGTTCAAAATTCGTTTGAAAAAATTTTTGGATCAGAAGTTTATTCAAGTTGGTTGAAAAATATTTCATTATTAAAAGAATATAATGACTACCTTGTTTTAGGTGTGCCAACTAGATTTTTTCGAGATTGGATAGTTTCAAGATATCTAGACAAAATATTATCCCAATTAAAAACATTTAAAAATAGCATTAACAGAGTGGAATTCAAAATTTTAGATGACCATAAAATTAATGCAAATGAAGTATTTAAAATTGATGATTTCAATAAGGTTACTGAGATTAAAGATTCAATATTAAATTATAATAGATTAAATCCAAGTTTAAATTTCGAAAATTTTATCTCTGGATCTAGTAATGAGATAGCTCTTTCTTCATCGAAAAAAGTTTGCGAACAAATTTCAAGATATAATCCACTTTATATCTATGGTGGTGTTGGTTTGGGGAAAACCCACTTATTGAACGCAATAGGCCTTGAGCTAGAAAAAAAGACAAATGTTATGTTCATTTCTGCCGAGAGATTTATGTATCATTTTATCAAATCAATCAAAAAAAATGATATGGTCAATTTTAAGGATTTCTTCAGAAAGTCATCAGTATTCATTATTGATGACATCCAGTTCATAAGGGGAAAAGAAGGTTTGCAAGAAGAATTTTTTCATACATTCAATAGTTTAATAGATAAAAGTTCCCAAATAATTATTTCAGCAGATCGTGCACCCATGAAACTAGATAGAGTTCAGGAGAGAATTAAATCCAGATTAGCTGGGGGGTTAGTTGTTGATGTAGATGCGCCAGATATAGATTTAAAGAAAAAAATTATTAAAAAAAGACTAGACGACATCCAAAATCAATTTAAAGAAGACAGTAATATTAGCGAAGAGGTTATCAGTTTTATAGCAGCAGAATGTAAGACAAACATTAGAGAGTTAATTGGAGTCTTAAATAGAGTTGTTACATTTAGTAGAATACACAAGAAAATTTTAACCATTAGTGACTGTAAGAACATACTTAAAGATGTATTTAATCAAGCTAAAATTATAACAGTAGATAAAATTCAAAATACTGTTGCAAATTTTTTTAACATACCTTTAGCAGAAATGTTATCTCAAAGAAGATCTAGACCATTGGCTAGACCAAGACAAATTGCAATGTACTTAGCCAAAAAAATGACAACAAGATCGTTGCCTGAAATAGGTAGACGTTTTGCAAACAGAGATCATACAACTGTTATACATGCCGTTAAAACAATAACTAGGCTTTCTGAAAAAGACGAAGAAATGAAAAGAAATATTGATCAGCTACGTAGTTTACTACTAGAGGAGTAAAGCGAATGGAATTTTTAGTTAAAAGAGACGCACTATTAAAATCGCTTACACTAGCTCAAGGTATTATAGAGAAAAAAAATACACTACCTATTCTTTCAAATGTATTATTGAATGCTAAAGATGGCAAATTATCTATAATAGCTACAGACTTAGATTTAGTTTTTTATGACGAAGTAAGTGAAGTAAAAATTAAAACTGAAGGATCCACGACAACTTCAGCAACAATTTTATATGATATACTTAGAAAAATATCAGGTAACTCTGAAATTAAATTTGAACTAAAAAGTGAAAATAAATTAAGCTTAGTAACTGATAATTCAGATTTTAATTTACTATGCCTACCATCCGATAATTTTCCAAATTTTGTAGATAATTTTGAAAATAATGAGATTTCATTCAACAAATCTAAGTTTCTCGCGCTTTTAAATAAAACAAAGATTTCTATTTCAAATGACGATACAAGACATTATTTAAATGGAATATACTTACATACTACGGAGTCTCAAAACAGAACATATCTAACGGGTGTAGCAACAGATAGTCACAGATTATCTTCTAGCAGTATTGAGCTAGAATCTGACAAAAGCTTTCATTCGATAATTTTACCCAAAAAAACTGTTTTTCAATTATGTACTTTATTGTCAGATGCAAATGAAAAAGTCTTGATAAAAACTAGTGATAGCAAGATACAAATTAGAGTTGGAAAAATAACGTTAGTCTCAAAAGTTATAGATGGTAAATTTCCTGACTACAGAAAAGTTGTTCCAGTTGGTAATGACAAAGTATTAACAGTTAGTTCTTTAGATTTTGTCCAAGCTATAGAAAGAGTTATTACAGTTTCCTTAGATCGTAAGGAAGGAGTAAAATTAGTTTTAGGTAAAGATAATATTAAATTCTCCGTAAATAGCACCAACTCCGGTGAAGGAAACGAAGTAGTTAAATCAAACTTTACAGCGGAAGAAATGATAGTCAGCTTTAATTCAAAATATCTAGTCGATATTGCCTCAGAAATAGAAGATAAAAATTTGAAAATTAATTTAAAAGACCCAATCTCTCCAGTTTTAGTAGAAGATATGTCTGATAAAAATAGTTATTACGTTGTAATGCCTATGAAAATCTAATTATTTATTTCTATATGATTTTTTTATTATTTGTTTTAAAAGTGTTGATACCATTACATAATTTAAGCAATAAGTTTATATAAATTTCGCATAAAAACAAAAAAATGATATAAGTTTCCATCTTTAGATCAATTATAAATGTCAAAAAATTTAGAAAAAACACCCATGCAGTCTTACAGCGCTGATTCCATTAAAGTTTTAAAAGGCTTAGACGCTGTTAGAAAAAGACCGGGCATGTATATTGGTGATACAGACGACGGGTCTGGCCTACACCATATGGTTTTTGAAGTTGTAGACAATGCTATAGACGAAGCATTAGCGGGACATTGTCAAAATATTTCGGTGAATATGAATAAAGATAATTCTATTACAGTGGAAGATGATGGTAGAGGAATTCCTGTAGATATGCATAAAGGAGAAAAAATGTCTGCAGCAGAAGTAATTATGACACAACTACATGCGGGTGGAAAATTTGATCATGACTCTTATAAAGTTTCAGGTGGTTTACATGGTGTTGGTGTTTCCGTTGTAAATGCGCTATCCGAACGATTAGAACTTAATATTTTTAGAGATGGTAAGGAATATTTAATAACTTTTAAAGATGGAAATTCTATAAAAGCCTTAAAAGAAATAGGCAAAACAAAAAAAAAAGGAACAAAAATATCTTTTTTGCCATCAAAAGAAATTTTTACATCAACAAAATTTAGTTCTACGATTTTACAAAAAAGAATGAGAGAATTAGCTTTTTTAAATAAAGGTATAAGTATTATTTTAACAGATAGCACAGCAGCAAAATCTAAAGAATATGTGAATAAATATGAAGGTGGCATTGTAGAATTTGTTAGATATATAAATCAAAAAAAACCTCAATTAATTAACAAAAATGAAATTGCAATATTTAAAAAACCAATATTTGTAACAGCTGAAAAAAACAATGTATTAGTTGAATGTTCATTCGAATGGAACTCAGGATACTCAGAAGATGTTTTAGCATTTACGAATAATATTCATCAAAAAGATGGAGGCACCCATCTTCTTGGCTTTAGAAGTGCATTAACTAGAGTAATTAATAAATATGCAAATGATAAAAATTTAGGAAAAAAAAATAAAGTCAATATTTCAGGAGATGACATTAAAGAAGGCCTAGTAGCAGTGTTGTCTATAAAAATGCCTGACCCAAAATTTTCTTCACAGACAAAAGATAAGCTTGTTTCTTCAGAAATAAGATTGATCGTTGAAAGTGTGGTCAACGAAAGAGTTGCGACTTGGTTTGATCAAAACCCGTCTGTTACTAGAAATATATTAGAAAAAATTTTACAAGCTGCTATTGCAAGAGACGTGGCTAGAAAAGCTCGTGATAGCGTAAGAAGAAAGGGAACATTTGAATTATCTGGTTTACCTGGCAAACTTGCAGATTGCCAAATCTCAAAAAGAGAGGGAACTGAGCTTTATATAGTCGAAGGAGATTCTGCAGGCGGTTCTGCAAAACAAGGAAGATCAAGAAAATATCAAGCGGTATTACCTTTAAGAGGAAAGATATTAAATACCTATGTTAAAAATAAAATTAAACCTAACGGAATCAGTAATGATTATGCAACCAGAGCTCTTGCAAAAATGATGTCGTCTAATGAGGTAGTAACATTAATTAACGCATTAGGAACAGGTTCTAAAGACTTTAACATAGAAAACTTAAGGTATGATAAGATTATAATTATGACTGATGCTGACGTTGACGGATCACACATCAGGACATTATTGCTTACTTTTTTTAATAACTTTCCTTTTCATCAATTAATAGAAAATGGTCATTTATATCTAGCACAACCACCTTTATTTAAAGTAACTAAAGGAACAAAAAGTGCCTACATAAAAGACGAAAAAAGTTTGGAAGAATACATTTTAAAAATATCTGAAAAAGTTGGAAAAAAAATAAAAAAAGGATCATCCGATTTTAATAAATTTATGGAAGAACAAAGACAAAAATTATCTATACAAAGATTTAAGGGTTTGGGAGAAATGAACCCCGAAGAACTTTGGCAAACTACTTTGAACCCTGAAAATAGAACATTATTACGTGTACAATATTCAAAACAAACAAAAGAAAAATCTAAAGATGATCAAAAAATTATCGACATTCTAATGGGTGATGACGTTGCTCCTAGAAAAGAATTTATTACTAGTAATGCTTTAGAAGTAGCTAATCTAGATATATAGATGTTAAAATGAATTTTTCTACTCTATTTAGAATAGAAGAGAATCTTCACTTAGATAAAAAAACTTTAGTAAATTTAAGGTGGATTGCTATTATTGGTCAGTTGATTGCAATTAACTTTGTCTACTTTTTTTTAAAATTAGACCTCCCTATTATTGAAACACATGTTATTATTTCAATTGGTTTTATAACAAACATAGTTCTTCAATTTAAGATTAAAACAAATCAACTAAAAGATCTTAACTCAGCTCTTTTTCTTGTTTATGACTTGTTACAGCTAAGTATCTTACTTTACTTAACAGGAGGTATCTTTAATCCTTTTTCACTTTTAATAATTGTTCCCACAATAGTCTCTTCAACATTTTTAAGTATGGGAACAACAATAATTCTGGGGACTTTAACTATAGGCTCACTTTTTTTTTTAAAAGAATATCATAAAATACTTCCAGGGCTAGATTTCTATAGCTTTAATTTTCCTGAATACTATTTAACTGGAGCGCTAGTTTCTATAATTATTGGCCTAGTTTTTCTAAGTTATTTTGGAATAAAATTCTCAGGTGAAACAAAAAAAAGGTCAGAAGCACTAGACAAACTACAACAGGTAATGGCGAAAGAATATGAGTTAGATTCACTTGGTGGTCAAGCTGCCGCTGCCGCACATTCTTTGGGCACACCACTTGCCACAATCTCAGTAGTAGCCAAAGAACTTAAAAAAGAAATTGGAGACGAGTCAAAACACTCAAAAGACCTAGATTTATTGATTAGCCAAGCCAAGAGGTGTAGTGACATTTTAAAACAAATTTCAAAAAAAGAAATAAGTGATGATCAATTTATTAATTTAATAAAAGTAGAAGATCTTTTAGAAGAAATTATTATTTCTTTTGCAGAAACCTCAGAAAAAAAAATTACTTTACATGAAGATGAAGATAAAAATAAAATAAATATTAAAAGATCTCCAGAAATTGTTTACGGATTAAGAAATTTCATTGGCAATGCTATTAAATTTGCAAACAAAGAAATTAACATTAAGTTAATAAGTGACGATCAAAATCTTATATTAATAATAAATGATGATGGGCCAGGATTTGCAGAAGATATTTTTAAACTTATTGGTGAGCCATATTTAAAATCAAAGTCTAAAGATATAAGTGGTAAAGCTGGGCTAGGATTGGGTATTTTTCTAGGTAAAACGCTTTTAGAAAGAAAAAAAGCACGATTAACTTTTTCCAATAAAAAAGATTTAAAAGGTGCTTTAGTTGAAATATCTTGGAATATATCAGATATTAAAAATTAATTTAAATCAGGTTCTTGTTGTGCGTACAATGTGCTGCACCAAAATCTCATATACAATCAGAAGACCTGGAATTCAAAAACTTTTACTATCGCTTAAATTCAAAAGTATACGAAAGAATTTTATAGGCTAATTTTGCCACTAAAAAATTATAAGAGTTAAAACCCTTAATTGGTGATAATTCATTAATATCAGCACCAACAATATTTGAATTTTTTGCAGCAATTTTTATAATATTTAAGGTTTCATCCCATAGTAATCCACCTGGTTCAGGAGTTCCTGTCGCTGGCATAATGCTTGAATCTAAACCATCGACATCAAATGTTAGGTAAACAGTTTTATTTTTTATCATTTTTATGAATTTTTTTAAGTCCCATTTTAATTTATCTTTGGCCCAAAAAATATTAATTCTTGCTTTATTTTTTTTTAAAAAAGGTATTTCACTTTCAGAAATATTTCTAATACCAAAAGAAATAATAGACACATTTTTATGATCTAGACATCTTTTGATAGCTGATGCATGTGAAAATTTTTCACCATTATAACTTTCTCTTAGATCTGCATGTGCATCAAAGTGTAATAAGCAAATTTTGTTATGTTTTTTTACAAATGGAGCTATACAACCGGGTGTAATTGAATGTTCCCCACCAAAAGTAATAGGAAAAAGTTTTTTATTTAAAATTTCCTCGTTTATGTCTGACATTTTTTTTAGAGCTTTTTTAATGTCCTTATCAATCTTGAATGGCTTTAATGTTTTAATTCCAATCTTTTTATACGGTTCACAATGTAACTCCTCATCATATAATTCTACTTGATGAGAGGCCTTAATAATTTCTTTAGGTCCATTTCTAGTGCCACCACCGTAACTTACAGTTTTTTCAAGGCCAAAGGGAATAACAACGACTTTCTCTTTAAAATTTATCTTGTTATCTATTCCAAGAAACCCTTTTTTATTTGAAAGATATTTCACTACTTATCCTATTGTTTTTGTTTATTTTTTTATATTTCAATTTTATCTTTAAATATCTCTATTTAAATATTTTTGAAAAGTTTTTTCTATCTCTCATTTTCCAATGTTCACGATGGTATGCATCACTTGCAATTAAAGGTAATACGCTTGTTGCTTCAGCAAATACCATCTGCTCTTTTGTTACATCTACCTTGCCCCATGAACTTGCTTCTTTTAAAGTTGAACTACTACAAGCTCCATCACGAGTATCAGCCACAGTAATTTGAATAGCATATTTATGCATATCTACTTTTTTCCCTAATAACTCAGCGCATACAACCGTGTCTTGAACAAAATTTTTTGGAACACCACCTCCAATCATTAATAAACCAGATTGTTTAGATTGTAGTTTAATTTCAGTTAACTCTCTAAATTCCCGAATAGAATCTATAGTAATATGTTTTTTTGGATTTTGTTCTTGATGCATTACCAATCCAAAACCTGCTGAACTATCTGTAAAAGCTGGACAAAAAATTGGAACATCGTTGTCATAAGCAGTTTCAATCAATGAACCTTTCTTTTTTCCATTAGTCTTCAAATATTTACCAAGCTCTTTAATGAACTCTCTAGAAGTGTATGATCTAGGTTCTAGGGTATTAGCTATGCTACATATGGCCTTATCACAAGTTTGGAGCTCTTCTTCGTCAATATACGTATCGTAAATTCTATCAATATAGTTGTCTCTGAGAACAGTATCATCTTGAAATTGAGACCCTTGATAGTGTTTAAAGCCTAAAGCTTCAAAAAAATCCATATCAATTATAGAAGCACCAGTGGCTACAATAGCATCAATCATATTGTTTTTAACAAGATCGGCATATAAATTCATACATCCACCTGCGGATGTAGATCCAGCTAATGTTAAGAAAATTGAGCACTCTTTATCAGCTAGCATTTCATTATAAATACCAGCAGCTCTAGCTGTATCCCTAGACGTAAATGACATTTTCCCCATCCCATCAATGATTTTTCTTGCATCGAATGATTTAATATCAATATGTTCTACGGGATTATTAAGAAGAGATTTTTTATTATGTCCCATATTACTAGGATTATTTTTTTTGATCATTAAGCAACCAAGTATTTAACTTTACTTGAAGTGTTATACAAACTCATGATTGGTTGGTCTGCTAATTCAAATATCTTATCAGAGTAGAAGCCATTAAATTTAGTTCTAAAAGTTAATCCATATGCACCTAATTGTCCTAATTCAATATAATCACCTTCTTTGATATTATTAGGTAGTAAAAAAGGTCCCTTCATATAATCCATGCTATCACACGTAGGACCAAAAAAATTAAAAGCAGTTAATTTTTTTGATTGAAACCTTCCATTTGAAATCATTTTTGATGGCAGAATAAAATTAGGGACACCTGCATCAAACAAGGTCCCGTATGTTCCGTCATTAATATAGAGTTTTTGTTTTTTTCTTAAATTAATTTTTACTATAGTCGAACCACTTTCAGCCACTATTGCTCTTCCAGGCTCACAAATTAAGTCAGGTAAAGTAGGTAAATTAAGTTTTTTAAAAGAGTTCTTTATTTCATCTAAATAGCTTTCAAGTGACTCAGGATTTAAGTCTGGATAGATAGAAGGAAACCCACCACCAACATTTATAATATCAGGAGTAATTTTAGTTTTTTTAATTATATTTCCAACTTCTTTAATTGCTTTTACAAAAGAAATTTTATGCATACACTGAGATCCTACGTGGAAACTAATCCCAATTTTATTTGCATGTTCCCTGCACAATCTTACTAATCCTAGCGCTTCACTAGCTTGTGCTCCAAATTTTCTAGATAAATCAATTTCAGCATGTTCATTAGAAATAGAGATTCTTACATACAGAGTTAAATCCTTTGCATGATTTGTTGCTTCAAGAATTTTTATTAACTCATCTTTAGTATCTAATGCGAAATCCTTAACACCCAGATTAAAATAAGCCTCTGAAATATCGTTCCTACTCTTTACCGTATGCATAAAATAAATATGTCCATCAGGTTTCAACTTTCTTATTAATTGAATTTCATTAATTGAAGCGGTATCAAAATTTTCTATTCCGTTAGAAATAATATGCTTTAAGACTTCTTCATTTGGATTAGTTTTAACCGCATATAAAACTTTTCCAGGAAAGTTATTCTTAAAGAATTGAGTTGAAGTTTTTATAGAATCTGGGCGTATACAATACACCGGATAATCCGGTTTTAACGTGTTAACTAACTCGTTGACGTCTGTAAATTTTCGCATCTCATGTGTTCCTTTTAATGTTTACACAGCAGGTTTTTAAAAAATTTTATAAAAAAACCTAATAAATCGTTATTTAGTGTTTTTTTAATTAATGTAAAGAAAATAATATAATTATTTTAGTTGATAATTTTCAGTTCATAACCATATTAGTTGTACAATGAGAAATACAACTAAAACTACAACGTCATTAATGATTTCAGATTTTGAAGATAAATCTCTCTTAATACTGGATGATGATGAGCCATTTAGAAGTCGACTAGCGAGAGCCATGGATAAAAAGGGTTTTCAAGTAACGGAAGCTAAAAGTGTTGAAGAAGGCCTTAGAATTGCCAGTAAAACACCAACTAACTTTGCCGTAGTTGATCTTAGACTTGAGGATGGCAGTGGTCTAGAAGTAGTAAAGACTTTACACAAATTTAAAAAAGAAAGCAGAATAGTCATGTTAACAGGGTATGGTAATCTACCTACGGCAGTAGCAGCTGTGAAGGCTGGAGCTATAGACTATATTGCAAAACCTGTAGATGCAGACGACGTAGAAGCTGCTTTACTTGCGTCACCAGAGTCTAAAGCTAAACCGCCTGAAAACCCAATGTCAGCAGACAGGGTTAAATGGGAACACATTCACCGTGTATTTGAGTTGTGCAACAGAAATGTCTCAGAGACAGCTAGAAGACTTAAAATGCACAGAAGAACACTACAGCGTATCCTCTCAAAACGTTCACCCAGATAGCTATTATAGATATTGGTTAATTTTCTTTATCTGTGGCAAGCTAATTAAAATTATTAGAACCTTAAAAATTTCGGCTAATAAAAACGGCTGAACACCTAATTGAAACAAAGGTTTTTCCCACCCAATTAAAGTCCCTAACCATAAGATTCCTAAAATATAAATAAAACTCACCGAAAATGAAAGTTGTAAAAATTTTATGAATAGGTTTTTACTAAAATTAAAAGATCCTGCAAAATAGACGGTAAAAAGAAATCCAATTAAATAACCCATTGTTGGTCCAGTAAAGTAAACTATTCCAACGCCTTTTTCAGGTGAGCCTGAAAAAACAGGTAAACCTACAATTCCCTCAAATAAGTACAGAGAAACTGTAGCAAGTCCTAGTTTCCATCCAAGAGCTATTCCCAAAAATAGAATTACTAAAGTTTGCATTGTCATAGGCACAGGGTAAAAAGGAATTTTTACTTTTGAAGAAATTGCTAAGAGAACCGTACCCATTAGCGCTACAAATACATTTCTTAATATTTTTGATTGTTTAATTTCTTTAATTAATTCCATTATTACATACTTACTTTTTTTTAAACTAAAATCTAGTTATTTGTTAGTTGAACAAACACATCTTCTAAATCGCCATCTTCTGTAGCTATATCTAGAATTTCAATATTATTCTTTTTCAAAACATCTGCTATATCCTCAAATTTGAAAGAGTTTTTCTCGTATACGGCAGTTATAATATCATTGTCTTTAAAACTAAACTGAACACCAGGTAAAACTAAATTTTTTACACCATGTGTTTGAGAGATTTTAAAGGTAATTTTTTTGGTTTGAATACTATCTATTAGTTTCTGAGTTGTATCTAACGCAACTAGATTTCCTTTGTCAATAATTGCTATACGGTCACACATTTCTTGTGCTTCAAAAAGATAATGGGTAGTTAAAATAATTGTTACACCCTCTTTATTTAGAGCCCTAACATTTTCCCAAAGGTTTTTTCTTAACTCAACATCAACACCAGCGGTTGGCTCATCTAAAACAAGGATTGGAGGTTGATGCACCATCGCTTTCGCAATTAACAGCCTTCTTTTCATTCCTCCGGATAAGCTTCTTGAGTATGAGTCTGCTTGTTTTTCTAAAGCAACCATTTTAAGGATAATATCTGTAATTCTATTTTTTTTAGGCACCCCATATAAACCTGCTTGTAACTCTAATAATTTTCTAGGACTAAAAAATGCATCTAGATTTATCTCTTGAGGAACTATTCCAATCGAAGCTCTTACTTGTCTTGGATTTAAATCAAGATCGAAACCCCAGACGTTTACTTTTCCTTCTGTTTTTACGACTGTACCTGCAAGAATACTCAAAAAAGTGGTTTTACCTGCTCCATTTGGTCCTAATAAGCCAAATATCTCACCTTGCCTGACTTCAAAGCTTAAATTGTTAAGAGCTTTTTCTTGTGGCTTATCTGATTTTTTTTTTGAATAAATTTTAGTTAACTTTTCAACACGTAAAGCAATTTTGTTCATAGTTTATTTGAGTATACCACGAAAAAAATAAGGTATTATATATTAAATATATGACTTCACTAAAAAAGACAGATCATTTTTATTTGATTGACGGATCCGGATACATCTTTAGAGCCTACTATGCCCTACCTCCACTTTCAAGAAAAAGTGATGGACTACCAACGGGAGCAGTCAGTGGTTTTTGTTCTATGCTTTTTAAATTATTAGAAGATTCTAGATCTGATGATTCAGTTCATAAGCCAACGCACTTTGCTGTGATCTTTGATTCAGCTAAAAAAAATTTTAGAAATGATATTTATGCTGAGTATAAAGCTAATCGCTCCGAAACACCTGAAGATCTAGCGCCTCAATTTGAATATATTAGAAAAGCTGTAAAAGCATTTAGTTTACCCTCAATAGAATTAATTAATTATGAAGCAGACGATCTCATAGCAACATATGCAAAACAAATTGTAGATGCTGGAGCTAAAGTAACCGTAATTTCCTCAGATAAAGATCTAATGCAGTTAGTTTCTGAAAAAATAAGATTATACGACCCAATGAAAAATAAAGTTTTAGGGGAAAATGAAGTATTTGAAAAATTTGGCGTAAAACCCAATCAGGTAATCGATGTTCAATCCTTAGCGGGAGACTCGTCGGATAACATACCTGGTGTGCCTGGAATTGGAGTAAAAACGGCTGCTGAACTTATTAATAAATACAAAACCCTAGATGTCCTGCTAAAAAATATTAATGAAATTCCACAAAACAAAAGAAGAGAAACTCTTTTACTCAATAAAGATAAAGCAATACTTAGTAAAAAATTAGTTACCTTAAAAGAAGATGTTCCAGTAAAAGAAAATCCTGAGGAATTCATCATGAAAAATGTTGACAGAGAAAAACTTTTTGAATTTTTAAGAGAAATGGAATTTAATAGACTTCTAAGCCAAGCCATTAGTTTTTATGGTGAGATTCAAGTTTCCAATTCAAAAAAATCTAGTCAGCTTAAAGAAAAAGTAGAAAAAAATATAAATACAAAAAGCTATGATTGTATTTTAGATGAAAAAAACTTAGACAAATGGATAAAGATCTTAGAAGAAAAAACAGTAATTGCAGTAGACACTGAAACATCTTCTTTAAATTCTATAGAAACAAATTTAGTTGGAGTCTCGTTTAGTTATGCACCAAACAAAGCTTGTTATATTCCTTTAGCCCATAAAGAAAAAAGCTTGAAAAAAGAGATGGTTTTAAAAAAAATTAAACCCCTTTTAGAAGATCCGAGTATTAAAAAAGTTGGACAAAATATAAAATTTGATTTTAATGTTCTAAAACAAAATGGGATAAACATTAATTCTCTCGAAGATACAATGCTAATTTCTTATACGTTAGATGCAGGAACAAATCGCCATAACATGGATACTTTGTCAGAAATCCATTTAGGACATAAGACAATATCTTTCAAGGAATTGGTAGGAACAGGAAAAAAAGAATTAAATTTTTCAGATATAGAGCTTAATAAAGCAACAGAATATGCTGCAGAAGATGCCGATATAACTTTAAGGTTATATAAAAATTTAAGCGAAAGACTGGATGAAGAAAAATTAAATAAGATTTACGAAAATTTTGAAAAACCAATGGTAAAATTACTGTCAAAATTAGAATTTAATGGAATAAAAGTGGATGCAACCCATCTAAAAAAATTATCATCAAGATTTGAAAAGAAGCTGAAAAAAATAGAAAAAGACATATATGCTTTAGCAGGAAGAGATTTTAATATCGGGTCCCCGAAGCAGCTTGGAGAAATTATTTACAACGAGCTTAAAATTGCAAAACTTAAAAAAACAAAAAAAGGCAGTTTAGCTACTAATGCTAATGTTCTGGAAGATCTATCGTTTACTGGGCACAAATTTCCTAGTTTAGTTCTGGAATGGAGACAAATTTCAAAACTCAAAAATACATATACTGATGCCTTACAAGAACATATAAGCCCTAAGACTAAAAGAGTGCATACGTCATTTTTATTAGCAGCGACAAGCACAGGAAGATTGGCATCGAGCGACCCTAATCTACAAAATATTCCAATCAAGTCAGAAGATGGAAGGGAAATTAGGAAAGCTTTTATCGCAGATAAAGGAAACATCTTAGTTTCTGCTGATTACAATCAAATTGAAATGAGAATACTTGCTGACATGGCAGATGTAAAAGAATTAAAAAAAGCATTTAAAAATGAAGAAGATATTCATAGCCTAACCGCAAGTCAGGTTTTTAATATTCCAATAGATAAAGTTAATGAAGGGCTGCGAAGAAAGGCTAAGGCAATTAATTTTGGAATTATTTATGGAATAACACAATATGGATTAGCAAAACAAATTTCTGTTTCAAATCATGAGGCATTAGATTTTATTAATTCATATTTTAAAAAATTTCCTGAAATAAAAGATTATATGAATACAACAATAAAATCTTGTAGAACAAAAGGCTACGTGAATAATATTTTTGGAAGACGTATTCACCTTAAAGGTATTAATGATAAAAATTTTAGCGTACGAAGTTTTCAAGAAAGAGCTGCTATAAACGCTCCCATACAAGGATCTGCAGCTGACATCATTAGACTAGCTATGATCAAATTAGATCAGTTAGTAGAAACTGATAAAAAGTTTAAAGCAAAAATGCTTTTACAAATTCACGACGAGCTTATTTTTGAATGTTCTAAGAATGATAAAGATTATGTTCAAAAAACAATAAAAGATGCAATGATATCTGTTTCATCTTCAGATTATCATATGTTTTCTATACCTTTAAATGTTAGTATTAATTCAGGACTAAACTGGGGCGAAGCACATTAATTTGATTTAATAGTGCCTAAATTTTGACAATTTAATTGTAAAAAATTAAATTATTATATGGTTCAAACAATTGCACTTGTAGATGATGATAGAAATCTTTTAACAGGCATAAGCATTGCCTTAGAAAGGGAAGGTTACAAAGTACAAACTTATATTGATGGAGAAACTGCTCTAAACGGACTGTCAAGAAACCCCCCTGATCTTGCAGTCATTGATATCAAAATGCCAAGAATGGATGGAGAAGAACTTTTAACACGTCTAAGAAAAAAAATGTCTATACCTATTATTTTCCTAACATCTAAAGATGATGAAGTTGATGAATTGTTAGGCCTCAAGCTTGGTGCTGATGACTTTGTTAAAAAATCAGGAGGGTTTTCTATAAAAGTTCTAATTGAAAGAATAAGAGTTCAACTTAGAAAGAAAACTGGTGTAGTTGATGATTCAAAAAATATTATTAGTCACGGGAAGTTAAAGCTAGATCCTGCACAATTGGAGTGTGAATGGAATGATAAAGCTTTACCAGACAAACTAACAACTACTGAATTTTTAATAGTTAAAGAGCTTGCAAAAAGACCAGGTGTAATAAAGGAAAGAGCACATTTAATGGAGATAGCCTACAAAGAAAACACAGAAATTGAAGACAGAACCATTGATAGTCATATCAAACGTATTAGAAAAAAATTTAAGAGGGTAGATGACAAGTTTTCAGCAATTGAAACACGATATGGAAGTGGGTATAGATGGAATGTTAGTTAATGAACCAAAAAAAATCACCATCTATACTAAGAAAATTTTTACTTTTTAATTTATTAGTATTTTCGATATTGGGCTTATTTACGTTTGTTTACCTTAAAGCAATTCAACCAAACTTAGTAAATAATAAGTCAGCAAATCACCTAATTGTTATAAAAAATACCACTGATCATTTACAAAGATTAAAAATAGATTTTAATGAAAAAGGCATAAGTTCATTTCTATTATCAGCTAGATTTTTATTTCAAAGCCTGGACAAAGTTCAGTTTTTTAATTTAAGTGGAAATTTAATTGGTGACACGGACATGTTAGATATTGATCAAAATGTATTTTCAAAATCAGAAGCTATTATTGAACAAGAAATAAATAATTTAAATACTTTTACTAGTAATAGTTCAGAAGATAAAAAAATAAATGATTCTTTTGAATATTACAAAGAAGTTAAAGATATTATTCTAAATAAGTTAAAAAGTGATACTTTGGTTATAGAGAATAAAATTAAAAATGATTTCTTTGTCCGTACACTTAATAAAGTTTCAATTGAGGAAAAAGTAGTTGGCTACATTATAGTTAGTGAACAGGCCAATGAAATAATAGTAGCAGTTAAAGAAAGAAAAAATTTTATTATTAGAACTGTTTTAGCTGTTGCTTTAGTTATTTTAATTTTTTCTGTTTTTCTAAATAAATATATTTTAAAACCAATTAGTTTTTTGGTTAAATACACTGAATCAATTAAAACAAAGTCTATTAAGCCAGTTAATATTGATAATTTTTTAATTAGAAAAGATGAAGTTGGAACTTTAACACAATCAATACATGAAATGACATTGGATCTTCAAAAAAGAACTAATCGTGCCGAAACATTTTCTACTGATTTAGCACACGAGATTAGAAATCCATTAGCATCTTTAAAAGGTGCATCTGAGCTACTAGACAAAACAACAGAACAAAATGACCGTGAAAAATTATTGAATATTATTAATCATGATGTTGAAAGAATTGAGAGACTTATTACTGATTATACTCAGGTGCTTAAAGATGAGGCTTCTTTGTCTAGAGAAAAAATGTCTAAAATAGATTTAGATAAAATTATTAGAAATGTAGCTGAAGAGTACAAACAAAATACTATAAGTTTAAGCAAAAAAATAGAAATTAAAATTATTAACAGTAAAGATAAGAATTTTTTTTCATATATATTAGGAATAGAAAGTAGGATCGAGCAAGTTATTGCTAACCTTTTGGATAACGCAATTTCCTTCAGTCAAAACAATAATAAAATATTAGTTGAAATAGTAGAGCTACAAAAAGAATTTTTGATAACATTTAAAGACGAAGGTCCAGGTTTTAAAGAGAAAAATATAGATAATATTTTTAAAAGATTTTATAGCAATAGACCAAATAATTTTGGTGAACACTCTGGTCTGGGTCTTAATATAGTAAAAAATATTATTGAACTTCACAAAGGTAAAATCAAAGCAATAAACAGAATAGACAAAAAAGGTGCTCAAATAGAAGTTTTACTTCCCAAGTACAGTTAGGATTGTTGCTTGCTAAGAAGAAGTTATATTGTTAAAACACCCGCAGATTATGGAAGATTTTAAAGTAAAAGATATTAGTTTAGCTGAATTTGGTAGGAAAGAAATCTCTCTAGCCGAAACAGAAATGCCAGGTTTAATGGCACTAAGAAAAGAATATAAAAATAAATTTCCTCTTAAAGGCGCAAAAATTTTAGGCTGTTTACACATGACCATTCAAACCGCAGTTTTAATTGAAACCCTTGTAGACCTGGGTGCCGAAGTAAGATGGTCTTCATGCAATATATTTTCAACCCAAGATCATGCCGCAGCGGCCATAGCTAAAGCGGGCACACCTGTTTTTGCCTGGAAAGGTGAAACCGAAGAAGAAGCCATATGGTGCATAAGGCAAACGATCGAAGGAAAAAAAGATTGGAAAGCAAATATGCTACTAGATGATGGCGGAGACTTAACCGCAATGATGCATAACGATTATAAAGATTTATTAAAAGAAATAAAAGGTGTTTCAGAGGAAACAACAACAGGAATTAAAGCATTAAACAAAATGGAAAAAGATGGATCTTTAATGATACCAGCAATCAACGTTAATGATTCAGTTACAAAATCTAAATT
>Ga0307986_10001189_pt1 | contig 19135 bp, 19 predicted proteins | sample EllFjometageno82_FD_203170 | JGI IMG/M metagenome (GOLD analysis project Ga0307986, IMG submission 203170) | Marine microbial communities from Ellis Fjord, Antarctic Ocean - #82 | ecosystem: Environmental > Aquatic > Marine > Unclassified | place: Southern Ocean | collected 2014-10-09
TAAGCCTAGTGTTATATTTATTGCATTAAAACCAAATAAAGCCTTCATAGGAGTGAGTACTTGATCATGGTACATTCCAACTACTACATCAAATTTTTTTAAATGCTCTTGCATAAAAATAGTGTCTGCAGGAAAGGGACCTTCAATTTTAAAATTTTTAGCTTTTAAGTTTTTAATTGCAGGTATTATTACTCTATCTTCTTCACTATCTTTGAAATTACTCTCACAGTGGGGGTTCAATCCTGTTATTGCAATTCTTGGTTTTTTTTTGAAATTTTTTTTATAAAATTCATTAATGAGACCAATATGAATATATATTTTTTTTTTTGAAATTTTTCTATTAACATTCTTTAAAGCTACGTGTGTAGTTATTGGGCTAACAGATAATTTTTTGTTAAATATTATCATAGCAACATTATCTTTTTTTGTTTTTTTTGATAAATATTCAGTGATACCCAGACTTTTTCCTTTTAAAAAATGTTTTTTAGATATGGGTCCGCTTATCAACCCTGAACAACTTTTTTCTTTTAAAATTTTTAGTGCAACACTAAATGATTCATTGATAAATGAGTTTGACTTATCAGAAATTTTATCAAATATTTTATTAAACTCAAATTTAACATCTATTAAATTAATTTTTTTTTTGTCTAGTAAATGAAATTTTAACCTATTTACATTGATTATATTTATTTCAAAATGAAATCCCAATTTTTTCATTTGTAATAACACCAATTCTTTAGAGGCTATTAAAATAATAGGTTTTTTTATATTAATTTTTTTTTTAGATTTAAAAAAAATTTCTAAAAAGACACTATAGGGCTCTCCTGCAACAATAATGATAGGTTTGTTATTCACTAATTATAGAGTTTAATTTTACCTTGTTATAATAAATAATTGAAAATTGATTATATTGTTTATTTTTTTCAAACAAAATTGCTTGTTCTAATAATTTTTCTTTGTCTAACTCTATTTGTTTTTGTTTTATGTTTTCAATTTTTATAATCATAAAGTTATTTGCTACCTTTATAGGTTCAGATAATTCACCAATTTCTAGATTACCGATAATAGTAACTATTTTTTTGGACAATTGTTTTTCATCAAACCATCCAATATTTCCTCCAAATTTAGATGAATCTGCTAAACTATGAATATTTGCTGCAGTCTTGAAACCCTGCTTTTCAACATCTTGTTGAATTAAATTTATTTTATTAATCAAGTTATTTTCTTCATTAACCTGAAAAACAATTTCAGATAATTCATATTCTTTAACAAAACCATTGTTGTTAGAACTTTCTTCAATTCTTTTTTTTAAAAATTCTTCATTGATATTAAGTTGCTCTGTGTACTTAATCCCAATTAACTTGTTCCACATTAATTCAATTTCAATTTTTTGTTTGATCACTTCTAATTCTAAATTGTTTTGGATTAAATAATCTTTAAAATCATTTAAATTTTTTATATTCAATTTTTTGTAATAATTTTCAATAATTTCAATTAAATAATCTTCTGCACTATTTAGTTCATAATACTTCAATACTTCATTTTTTTTTATTTTTTCTTTGATAATGGATTCTCTAGCTAATTTTATTAAAACATCTTTATCTGTATTTTTTAATTCATTATTTAAAGCAATTAAGTATCTGTACTCTGTATCCAAATCTATATTAGTGATTATTTCATTGTTAACCTTAAAAGCTATGTATCCCTCTATTGCTTTCAAAGGCATAAAGATTATTAAACTAAAAAATATTAATCTAATTAATTTCATTATTGTTTTATATCTGGTGTGTTAACTTTTCCAAATGGCATTATTGTAATTGAAAAAAACAACTGTTCATCTGGCTTTAAAGAACCGTCGCTATAATAGTCCTTCTTATACTCTATACCTGCAATAAGACAATCATTTCGATACTCATATATTAAATTATAGTATTCTGTTAAATCTTTTTCTTTATTTTTTCTTGTTTTAAAACTAAACGAAGAGCTTTCATTAATTGTTAGTTTTGACTCATTTGAGATATAGCTGTTACTACCCATTACATTATTTTTTTCTAAAAAATCAAATGTTGATACAAAATTGTAGAAGCTAAGGGTAGATTTAATCTGATTTGAATTTATAGTTTCTAGGTCATTATCTAGAGAAAAATTATAGTCAAAATCTATAAATTCATTTGCATTAAATTCTATACTTCCAAAAACATCAGAACTTTTTCTCCCAAGAGTACTATTTATGGGTAATTTGTCATTTTCAGCATCACTAAGAGCTGTAGCAAGATTGACAGAGAGTATTTTTTTATCAATGTTTTGATTATCAAATAAACTGTATTCATTTCCAATAGTAATTGATTGACCTCCTTCTACAGTGTCTGAATAACCAATTCTATTTATGGAAAAAATATTATTGACATCAATAGTTCTGTCATCTTTTGATTTATTTTTTGATTGATTTGGACTATATCTTGCGGATATAGTTGGTGTAACTCTACTTAAAAATTTTTCACCGATTTTCTGTAAAGGGTATTTCATTTCATAGTTAACAATTGATTGCAGAGAACTTTCACCCTCATTTTTATAGTTAGAAGATCTTTTTGAATTAGCGTTAAAGTTTTTAAGCAAGACCTCATAATTACTCACCAATCCTAGTGCACTAATTTTATTATAAGATTTAAAATTCAGGTTATTAATGAATGTTTTTTCATTAACATTAGTATTAAACTGCCTATTCATTCCAGAAGTTTTAAAGGTAAGGTTCCCCGTTTCAAAACCACTAATATTTTTTAATATACTAAAGCTAGGGTATACGTATTCATACCTATCATTATTTGGTAGGTTTAAGTTTTCATATGTTTCGGCTGTAATTTCAACTTCAAGATCTTCTCTATTGATATTTAAATCTAAACTAGAATGTAAGTTATTCTCAGACTCTATCAAGGGAGATTTAAGCTTATAAGTTTTTAAGTAATCATCATCAGAAGTTTGTTGAATTTTTAAGTTCATTTTGACTTCATCAAAATTGTTAGAATCTATATCAAATTTTGATTTCAGGAAGAGGTGTGTTGTGGGAGAGTTATTTGTATTATCAAAAGATAACATATTTTTATTCTTAATACTAAAATCAACTATGTGTTCAGAGTTTTTCGTGTGGTTCCTATATTCAGCCTGATATATAGACTTTCCATCATTATAAACTCTTGGAGAAAATGTTAAGTCTGTAGCTTCAGAAATAGCAAAAAAATAGGGTGTTGAAGTATAATTTCCAAGATTAGCTGATTGAGATATTTGAGGAACTAAAAAACCAGACTGTCTTTTAACTGTGTGATCTGGGTGAAAAAATTTTGGGAAATATACCACTGGAACATTATAAACTTTGAGTAAAGCATTTTTATAACTTATTCTTTTTTTTGTCTTGTCATGTTTAATTTCTTTAGAACTTAAAACCCAAGGGGGGCAATTATCATTTTTTTTACATGTTGTGAAAACACCATTAGTTACTTGTATTATGTTATTCTTATAAAAAAAAGCATTACCTTTTAATCTAGGCTCGTTTCCATTAGATTTTAATGAAGCACTGTTAAAATTTAAATCTAAATCTTTTCCAAGAATTTCATTTGTTTTCATATTGTATATAATGTTTTCCACCTCATAGGTATTTCCCTCGCTGTCATTTATTTTGACATTATTAGCTTTTAAAGTCTCATCTGTTGTAGAAAAATTAAAATCACTCATATTAAATTTATTATTATTAAAATCATTGATTAGAGTTTTTTCATCCGAAAAAATTTTATTTAAATTTCTATTAAATGTGATGTTTGAACTTTCAATAATATGACCACTGTCTAATTCAATTATTGTTTTATTTTTTGAAACAAGGGTATTCAATTTTTTATAAAGAGTAATATGATCAGACTTTATGATATTACCATTAGACTTATCTTTAACCAAAACTTCCTTTGTGATTTTTAATATGGATTTTATTTTATCAAATTCAAATTTTTCACCAGTAATAATCAACCCTAAACCATCATTGATTTGAATACCCTCTGAACCTTTGAGCAAATTTCCTTTTTCAAAAGATTCGAGTTTGGTTGCATTTAGTTCAAATTCATTAGCTAAAGCTAAATTGGGAAATATAATTATAAAGATATAAAAAAAAATTTTAAAAAAATTAACTCTATTTTTCATTAATCCTCACTAAACCAACTGAGCATAATAGGAGTAATAAAAATTGAATAGACCATATTGAGAACTGGAAAGAAATTTTTTGATTTTCAACTAAAATATTAAATAAATAATTTGTATAGTAAACTGTTACGGATATCAATATACCTATTATTAAGTAAAAAACTCGTGGCTTATTATGCCCAATGTTTAACATTAGAATAGATGCGATACAAACCATAATAGATAAGTAAATTGGGTATGTATATATACTTAGTAAATGATTATTAATTTTTACTGTTGAATATCCTAATGAAGTGTAATTTTTTTTTAACTTATTTAATTTTATTAAATTTAGAGCAGATAAGTTAGAAAATAAGGTCGAAATTATCTCAATATTAAAATTAGTCTTAAATATTATAGGTTCTTTATTTTCTATTGTTAAATTATCCTTAGTAATTTTGGCATTATTAATTATCCAGTTTTTACTTTTGATATTGATATCTTTAGCAGTAATTGATCTTATTAAATTATAGTCGATATCGAATTGATTTATTATAACTTCAGTCAGGTTTTCGTCATTTATATGTTTTGCATTTATGTAATTTATATTTTCACTCATGTGGTCTTTTATCCAAAGGCCATTAGCCGTTACTACAGCTAAATATTTGTCATCATTTGTGTGCTTGTTTTTTATTTCAAGGTACACAAACTTTAAATTAGATGAAATATTATAAAAAATTAAAACCAACAAGATACCCAAAACAAATGTTGTGCTTACAATCACACTAATAATTTTTAAGTTGGATAAGCCATAACTTTTATAAATAATTAATTCATTTTTATCTAAAATTTCAATAAAAAAACTCATTGCTCCAATTAAAAAAATAAATGGAAAAAGTTCAAATACAATTGAAGATGTATTCAAAAATGTTAAATATATAGGTATAAAGATATCAACCTCTAAATTTTTAAAAAATATTATTTCTTGAAGAATGCTTAGAATTAAAATTAAGCTGAAAAAAAAAATACTAATACTAAGTATGTTCTTTAAAAAAGTAAAAATAACATTTTTTTGATAAGTTAAAATCATATCTTACTGTTTGTATAATTAGCTCTTTTATAAAAAAAGAGATAACTAATTAAAAAAATAATTAATGGAGATAATATAGAAATCAAAAATTTTAAGCTAGACTGCCCAGCAAAACTTACTGAAATTTCAGAAATAATTATCACAAAAATGCCAATAGAAAAAATTAAAAATTTAAATGATGTATACCCTTTTTTCTCATGATTGCTCACAACTAAAAAAATAACAACTGATGAAAGTAAAAATAAATAAAATGGTTTAAAAATTCTTTTATAAACCTCCGATACAGTCTCATCAATTGATTCTTTATTACAAGTTAAATATTTTTCAACGTAGATTTCCTTTTTAATATAAATATAATTCAAGCAAGTTAGTAGTTCTATAATATTAGTTTCTTGCAACTTCCTATATGTAGTTGTTTTAGTTCCAAATTTAGAAAGGTTAAAATCTGTTTTTTCAAAATTAAAGGTTGAACTCTTTCCATCCGAGTCCATATTTATAAATTTACCATTATATAGTCTCAACATTCTTTTATCATTCTCAAATATTAATTGACCACTTTTTGCAACTATAATTCTTGGATATGTAGTACTATCATCTTTTAAATAAATATTTTTTAAACCCCCTTGTCTGTCTTTAGATTCAATAAAAATTGTTAATTTATCCACTGTATCAATAAACTTTTTTTCCTGAAACAGTGATGGAAAAAAGTCCATGGTTGAATTTTTAATATAATTTCTAGCTTTATTTTGCATATGTGGGCCCAAAATAGTAGTTATGATGATTTGTAAAAAAAAAAGTAAAAATGTATACCTCAAAATAACATTGTAAAAGTTAACTTTATTTATTCCATTAATCCAAAATATTTTTAATTCATTATTATTCTCATATTTAATTAAACTATAGAATAAAGAGGTAAAAAATATTAGAGGTAAAATTTGTCCAAAAATTTTTGGAAACATTAGAAATGTATAGTAAAAATAAATTAAAAAACTATGACCATCTTCAGATACTATATCTAGATTTCTTACAGCTTTAATGGCCCAGACAATAAAAGTGAAACTCAAGGATGTTAATAGAAAAAAATAACTATTTTGGGATAAAAATTTTTTAAATACAATTTTTTCGTTGATAAAAAGCATTTTTGATTTATAAAACCTTTCAACTAGAAGTATATATATAAAATCAATGACTGTTCAAATTCTCTATAAAAATAAAGATAATTCTAATAATCTTGTATTATTTGTTGAAGAGGGTTTCGATATTAATGGCTTAAAAAAGTATATATCAAACTTAGAGCATTCTTACATAAGTGACCTTTTAAAGAATAGTGATTTAAAAAAGAACCTACTTTTTTTTAAAGTTAATTCTAAAAAAACAATTTTTTTAATATCTATAAAAAAAAACTTAGAAACCTCTGACATAGAAAGTTTAGGAGCTGAATTTCATGGTTATATAAATTATGACAGAAAAAGTCAGTATACTGTAAATTCTGACAGCATAAGTAGTAAATTTGAAAATTTTATAGGTCATTTTTTACATGGATTAAAACTAAAATCTTATGATTTTAACCTCTACAAATCTAAAATAGATAAAAAACTTGTTTTAATAAATGTCATAGGAAAAAAAAATAAATTTACAATAAAAAATGAATTAAGATTTAATGCAATAGAAAAAGGAACTTTTTTTGCAAGAGATCTTGTTTCTGAACCACCCAATGTACTTAATCCTAAAGAGTACGTAAACAGACTTTTAAAATTAAAAAAATTAGGAATTAAAGTTATTGTTTATAACGAAACTCAAATGAAGAAGTTAGGAATGCATTCTTTGTTGGGAGTTGGAAGAGGTAGTGTAAATGAATCGTTTCTTGTAACACTTGAATGGAATGGAAATAAAAAAGATAAAAAAGCTCCATTATCTTTTGTAGGAAAGGGTGTTTGTTTTGATACAGGTGGTATTTCTTTAAAACCTGCAAAATTCATGGAAGAAATGAAATATGATATGGCTGGATCAGCTGTTGTTGCAGGCTTAATACAAACATTAGCCACTAGGAAGGCAAAAGTGAATGCGGTTGGTGTTGTGGGATTAGTTGAAAACATGCCAGGTGGTAACGCTCAAAGGCCAGGAGATATAGTTAAAGCTTATAATGGTAAAACTATTGAAGTTTTAAATACTGATGCTGAAGGAAGATTAGTTTTAGCAGATGCTTTAAGTTTTACAGAAGCAAAATTTAAACCAAAATTTATGATAGATCTTGCAACTTTAACAGGTGCAATAATAATGGCATTAGGAGAAGAATACGCTGGTTTATTTTCTAACAATGACGATTTATCGAATAAAATATTTAAGGTAGGAGAAAAAGTAAAAGAAAAGGTTTGGAGACTTCCATTACATAATAATTATGATAAATTAATAAATTCACCAATAGCAGATATGCAAAATATAAATTATTCTGGTGGAGCAGGATCAATAACAGCTGCACAATTTTTACAAAGATTTGTGACAAGTAAAACACCATGGGCGCACTTAGACATAGCAGGTATGGCTTTTTCTAAAAAAGCTGCAAACTTAAATCCAGGTGGAGCGACAGGCTTTGGAGTTAGGTTATTAAATCAACTAATAGAGGAGCATTATGAGTAATATAGAACATACATTATCAATTATTAAGCCAGATGCAGTAGAAAGAAACTTAGACAATGAGATAAAAGAAATGTTTAAAAATAAAGGTTTCAACATTGTTAAAGATAAAAAAATTCAAATAGCAAAATCTGAAGCTGAACAATTTTATAAAGTTCATGAAACAAAGCCTTTTTATAACGATTTATGTACGTATTTATCATCAGGGCCGATAGTCGTAATGGTTCTTGAGAAAGAAAATGCTGTATTAAGCAACAGGGAATTAATGGGAGCGACTAAGCCAGAGGATGCCGCAGAAGGAACTATAAGAAAGAAATATGGGATTTCTATTGATAAAAATTCTGTACACGGTTCTGACAGTGTTGAAAATGCTAAAGTAGAAATTGATTTCTTTTTTAAAGACTAATTAAAAATTTTCATAATAGCAGCTGGATATAATTTGTGCTCTTGCTTCAAAACCTTCTTAGCTAATGAAGTTGGATCATCTTTAGCAGTAATCTTAATTCTTTTTTGTAATATCTTTCTTCCAGAATCTAACTTAGCTGTCACATAATGAACAGTGCATCCAGCAAATTTATCTTTATTATTAATAGCTCTACTGTGTGTGTTAAGTCCCCTGTATTTTGGAAGTAAAGATGGGTGGATATTGATTATTTTTCCATCAAATTTTTTTATAAAATTTTTAGATAAAATTTTCATATAACCTGCTAAGCAAATAAATTTTATTTTATCTTTTTTTAATAATATTAATATTTTTTTTTCAATGTTTTTAAAATCTTTAAAATTAAAAATTTTTTTTTTAATATTGAATTGATCTGCAAATCTTAAGCCTTTAGCTTTATTGGTATTAGAAATTATTAGATCTATTGAAATAGGTGATTTTATTATTTTAGAAAATTTTATTATATTTTTTAAATTACTTCCTGTTCCTGAAATAAAAACTGCAGTTTTTATTTTTTTAAGACCAGTCAATTTTTCCATTAAGTATAATTTTATTTTTCCCCGAAGTAATTTTTCCAATAACATAAGGCTTAAATTCTCTGGTAAAATATCTCTTAATTTTATTTAAATTTTTTGAATTAGCTATTAAACAAAAACCAACTCCACAATTAAATGTTTTTATCATTTCTTTATCTTCGATATTATTTTTTTTTAGCCATTTAAAAATTTTTTTAGTTTTAATTTTACTTAAGTCAATATCTGCAACTAATTTATCTGGAATCACTCTTTTAATATTATCTCCCAAGCCACCACCTGTAATATTGGCACAGCCATTTATAAGATTATTATCAATTAGATCTAAAACTTCTTTGACATAAATTTTTGTAGGTCTTAGTAATTCTTTTTTTAAAAACTTGTTATTTTTTATATTAATTTTTGTTTTTTTTAAAACATATCTTACTAGGGAATAACCATTAGAGTGAAGTCCACTTGAGGGTATAGCAATAACTAGATCATTTTTTTTAATATTTTTTTTATTTTGAACTTTTCTTTCATCAACTACACCTACAGCAAAACCAGCTATATCAAATTTATTTTTTTCATAGGTACCTGGCATCTCCGCAGTTTCCCCTCCAACTAATTCACAGTTAGAAATTTTGCAACCTTCCACTATTCCTTTAAGGATAGATTTTAATTTTTTTAAATTAATTTTATTAATTGAAATATAATCTAAAAATAATAATGGTTTTGCACCCTGAACGATCAGATCATTTACACTCATCGCAACCAAATCTATGCCAATTGTATCGTATTTATTAAGAGTATTTGCTATCTCAATTTTTGTGCCAACTCCGTCAGTACAAGCTACAATTTTTGGATTTCTTAAATTTTTAGGAATACTAGAAATTGAACCAAAACCTCCAATGTTATTAAACTTCTTTTTGCCTTTATTTTTTGATGAAATTAGAGATATGTATTTAACAAAATTATCTGCAACTCTTATATTAACACCACTTTTTTCATAGGTAAATTTTTCTTTTTTCATTAGTATAAAATATGCAAATTATTAATAAATTTTTAAAATTACAAAAAGTATATATATTCTTTATTTCATTGGTTCTATTTATAATAATTTTTTCCACAACTAATTTACAAGCAAATACTTTTAAAATATCTGACATCGAAATTTCTTCTACATTTGAGCTCAATTTTAAGAAAAATAGAGTAATAGATGTGGGATTTAAAACCTCATTTTTAAATTTACTCTCCATGATTACAACCTCAGGTGATAGGCATAAAATAAAAGATATTTCGAATAAGGAACTTAAAAGTATGATTGATTCTTTTACAATCAGTGATGAAAAATTTATTAATAACGAATATTTTGCAAAACTTGAAACTACATTTAATAAAAAAAAAGTGTTAAACTTTCTAGAAAGAAAAAGTGTATTTCCGTCAATACCAATAAAAAATAAAGTTTTATTAGTACCAATATTAGTTGATGCAGAAACAGATAATATTTATTTATTTAACGACAATGTTTTCTATAAAAGATGGAATAATAAAAAAAAAAGTTATCAATTGTTAGAGTATCTGTTGCCAAGTGAAGACCTTGAGGATTTAAATAATATTCAAGAAATGTCAAACTCTATTGAAACATATGACTTTTTAAATTTAATAAAAAAATATGATCTGAAAGATTATATAATTTTAATAATATTTAAGAATAAGAATGAACTAAAAATACTTTCAAAAATTTATCTAAATAATTCCCTTAAGATAAACAGTCAAAAATATTCAGATGTTAAATTAAATAATGAAAAAAATCTTGATATGATCTTAGAAGATTTAAAAAATATTTATGAAGATAGTTGGAAAAAAAATAATGAAATAAATACTTCTATAAAACTTCCATTAACTGTATCAATAGATTCTAAAAATTATAAAAATATTATAAAATTAGAAGAGGCACTTGAGAAAATTGATTTAATATCAGATTTTTATATTATAAATTTTAACAATCAAAACACTAATTATAAAATAATTTATAACGGTTCTCCTAAAACTTTTTTTAATGACATGAGTAAAAGAAATTTTGACTTGAATATGGAAAATAATGTTTGGACAATTAAATGAAAAATTATAACCAATTATTACTAAACTTTAATTACGAACAAAATTTTAAAGACGATGATTTTTATGTTGGTAAATGTAACTTTCATACCTTTGAACTAATACACAAATGGCCAAAATGGGAAAAAAATTTTCTAAATATAAGTGGTGAAAAATTTTCAGGCAAAACTCACTTAGCTAATATTTTTTTAAAAAAATTTGATGGAATTCGAATTGAGTCCAACTTACTTAATGATGAAAATTTAAAATCCATTAAACCCTATCAAAATATAGTTTTAGAAGATTTAGATTTAGATATAAATGAGAAACTTATTTACACACTTTTTAATATAATAGATCAAGATAATAAATTTTTACTAATTACCTCTACCAAGCCAATAACAGAAATTAATTTTAAACTTGAGGATCTTAGATCTAGAACGAAAAACTGTCTTTTAACAACAATAGAAAATCCAGATGATGAATTGATGTTTGCCCTGATATTAAAAAATTTGTCAGATAGACAGATTACCTTAAATAAAAAACTAATTGATTTTATTATCAAAAGAATTGATAGATCGTATGGCAAAATATTTGAATTCATATATAAAATTGACAATATTAGTTTAAAAAAAAAAAAACCAATCGATTTTAAGATTATTAATGAAGCATTAGAGGGATAAGTGAATAAATATAGAACCCACAATTGTAACGAACTAACCAAAAAAAATAGTACTCAGGAAATTAGTTTATCTGGGTGGATTAATAAAAAAAGAGATCACGGAAATCTTTTATTTATTGATTTAAGAGATAACTATGGAATGACACAATGCATCATTGATAAAAGTAATGAAAACTTTAAAGAATTAGAAAAAATTCAGCTAGAAAGTGTAATTCAGATAAATGGAAAAGTTGTAGAAAGGAGTGCTGAAACTATTAATTCAGATCTTCTAACAGGCGAAATTGAAATCAACATCTTTTCATTTGAAGTTTTGGGTACATGCAAAGAACTTCCAATGCCAGTGTTTAGTGATCAAGAATATGCAGAGGAAATTAGACTTAAGTATAGATTTTTAGATTTAAGAAGAAAAAAAATCCATGACAATATTATATTAAGATCAAAAGTTATTTCATTCATTAGAAATGAAATGTTTAAACTAGGTTTTTTAGAATTTCAAACTCCAATATTAACCTCTTCAAGTCCAGAGGGAGCTAGAGATTTTTTAGTGCCAAGTAGATTGAACCCAGGAAAGTTTTATGCTCTACCCCAAGCACCACAACAATTTAAACAATTAATAATGGTATCTGGATTTGATAAATATTTTCAAATTGCACCATGTTTTAGAGATGAGGATGCTAGGGCAGATAGAAGTCCAGGTGAATTCTATCAGTTAGACTTAGAAATGTCTTTTGTAGAACAAGAAGAAATTTTTCATGTTGTCGAAAACTTAATCGTTAACGTATTTAAAAACTTTTCATCAAAAAAATTAATATACGAAAATTTTCCAAGAATATCCTATGAAGAGTCTATGCTTAAGTATGGGTCAGATAAACCTGATTTAAGAAACCCATTAATAATTTCAGACTTAACAAGTATATTTACACGTGATGATGTTACATTTGAAATATTTAAGAAACTTGTCAAGTCTGGCTCTAAAGTTAGATGTATAGTGACTAAGGACACAAAAGATAAACCCAGAAGCTTTTTTGACAATATAGATAAGTGGGCTAAGGAGCAGGGCGCGTCTGGCCTTGCATATTTTACGATTGAAAAAAATGAAATAATTTCAGCAAAGGGACCAGTGGGTAAATTTTTTTCCACAGATGCATTAAAAGAAATTATAAAAATTACAGGTGCCGCAGTAGGTGATAGTGTATTTTTTGCTTGTGGGAAAATTAAGGATGTTGAAAAAATAACTTCTCAAGCTAGAGATAAAATTGCTAAAGATCTAGCGCTGATTGATGAAAATTCTTTTGCTTTTTGCTGGATAGTTGATTATCCGATGTTTGAAAAAAATGAGGTAACCAATAAGATTGAATTTAGTCACAACCCATTTTCAATGCCACAAGGTAATATAAAAGATATAGATTTTAATAACCCACTTAACATCAAGGCTTATCAGTACGATATTGTTTGTAATGGAATAGAACTATCTTCTGGAGCAATTAGAAACCATATACCCGAATTAATGTATAAATTGTTTTCAATAGCTGGCTATGAAAAAGAAAAAGTAGATGAAAAATTCAGTGGAATGATAAACGCCCTAAGTTATGGAGCTCCTCCTCATGGAGGTATAGCGCCAGGTATTGATAGAATTGTAATGCTTTTGGCTAATGAGAAGAATATTAGAGAGGTTACAATGTTCCCAATGAATCAAAATGCCCAAGATTTAATGATGAACGCACCCTCTGAAGTTAGTGAAGAACAACTCAACGAGCTTGGATTAGCTTTGAAACTCAAAAAATAAAGTTATTTTTTTCCTTTTAAGGTGATTTTAACGTCAGATAGATCAACAAGGTTTTTTTTGTAATTATTTCTAACAAAACCTTTGCTGGTAATATCTTTTACAATTTTAAGTAATTGATTTTGATCTTCTGTATTTTCTTCTTCTGGTGAGAATCTATCTGTTCCACCAATGGAAGGTGTGTGTGCTAGATCTTCTCTATTTTGATAAGAGATAGCCAATTCTCTAAAAATATAATCTAATATTGAAGAGGCGCTCATTATTCTATCATTACCGTGCACTTTTCCAGATGGTTCAAATTTAGTATCCACATAAGCACTAATAAACTCATCTAATGGAACTCCATATTGAAGACCAAGGGATATTGCTATAGCAAAATTATTCATCAAAGCTTTCACTAACTCTCCTTCTTTACTTGTATCAATAAATATTTCTCCTATTTTTCCATCTTCATATTCACCGGTATGTAAATAAACTTTATGGTTACCGATAGTAGCTTTTTGAATATAGCCCTTCCGTCTGTCGGGCATGCTAAATCTTTTTTCCACACCATCATTAATTTTTTTAATAAAATTTGCACTATTATCTTTCGAAATAACCTTAGGTTTACTTTGTTCAGAAATAATATCTAATTTTTTAGCTTCAGTTACTTTATTATTTGGATCTAAGCTTTTCGTTTTTCTTGTATCTAGCTTAACATCTAAAACTTCAAATTTTCCATCATCACGCTTTTCAAGATTTGCTAATTCTGCTTCATTAATATCATCTAAATAATGATTAACTTTAAAGCTACATGTGTAATAAGTTTCTACTAAATATTTTGCCATTTTTCCTTTAATTAATTTTAATTATGAATCTAACGATAATTAATTTATATACAAATCCTTACTTTAGTCTAATTTAAATTATACAATTTAGAATTGAACAATTCGCAATATAATATGTTGACATTTTTTAAGAAAATTTTCATATGGTGGAATCAAGAAACCTTTGGAACAAAATTAAAAACAATTTTTACAGGAAAATTTGTTGGGAAAGATTCTGTTGGCAATAAGTACTATGAGAATAAAACTGGTAAAAGATGGGTGATTTATATTGGAGAAATTGATGCTTCAAAAATACCTGTTGAATGGTACTCCTGGATTCATTTTACTGATAACAGAATTGAAAACAACCATGATCTAAAAAAATTTAGTTGGCAAAAACCACATCAATCCAATCAAACAGGCACAGAAAATGCCCATCACCCAAATAGAAATAATGAACAAATTAAAAAAAAATATACAAGTTGGAAAAGTTAATTTTATATTAATTTTATTTTATTTGCTCATATTAAGTGTATCAACTAATGTTACTGCCTTAGAAAATTTTAATGAGAAGTATATTGAAATAAAAATTTTAGATAAGGTTAGTTCTAAAACTAATCTTTTAAAACTAAAAATAGGTAAAGAAAAAAAATTTCAAAATTTATTAATAAAAAGTCTGAAGTGTAAAAACTCCGAATTTGATGATAATCCAGAAATAACAGCTTACATTCAAGTTAAAGATATAACAAATAAGAATAACAATGAAGTTTTTATATTTAATGGATGGACTTTCTCATCTAGTCCTGCAGTAAATCCATTTGATCACCCAGTTTATGATATTTGGCTTACTAAATGTTATTAGATAACTTTTTCGTTATCTAACCAGCCCACATTAAAATCTGAATCGATAAACTTTTTGTGGTTAAGTAAAATTTTATGAAGAGGTATTGTTGTAGTGATTCCTTCTATTACAAACTCATCTAAGGACCTATTCATTCTTTGTATAGCCTCAGTTCTATTTCTTCCCTGTGTAATTACTTTGCAAATCATACTGTCATAATAGGGTGTAACTTTATAACCTTGAAAAATTGCACCATCTACTCTTGTTCTAAAACCAGATGGTTGATGACACATACTTATAGTTCCAGGAGAAGGTTGGAAATTTTTACTCGCATCTTCTGCGTTAATTCTGCACTCAATAGCATGACCTCGAGGGTTGATATCACTTTGTTTTAGAGCAGTTTCACCGGTATAGGCTATCCAAATTTGTTCTTTAATTATATCTATTCCAGTAACCATCTCGGTAACTGGGTGCTCTACTTGAACCCGTGTATTCATTTCTAAAAAAAAAAACTTTCCATCTTCATAAATAAACTCCACAGTTCCAGCACCCTCATAACCAATTTTACTTACCATATTCACAGTTCTTTCAAAAAGATCTTTTCTAATTTGATCTGTTAAAACTGGGCTAGGGGTTTCCTCTATTAATTTTTGATGCCTTCTTTGTACAGAGCAGTCTCTTTCGTGCAAATGTACAGTTCTATTTTTTCCAGATAGAACCTGGACTTCGATATGTCTCGGATTTTGAAAAAATTTTTCAATGTAAACCTCATCATTACCAAAATATTTTTGTGCTTCAGTTTTAGCTGCTGAAAACAATATTTCAAATTCATCCTCTTTGTGGACAATTTTCATTCCTTTACCACCACCACCACCAGATGCTTTAATCAAAACTGGAAATCCTATTTTTTTACAAAGTTCTTTAGCTGCTTTTATATCTGTTACACCGCCCTCAGAACCTTCAATAATAGGTAAACCATGTTCTTTAGCTATTTTCTTTGCTTGAATTTTATCACCCATCATCTTTATAAGTTTTGAAGATGCACCAATAAATTTAATATTATTATCTTCTAAAACTTTAGCAAAGTTAGCATTTTCAGATAAAAAACCATATCCAGGATGAACCGCTTCTGCTTTTGTAAGTTCAATTGCAGACATTAACGCAGGTATATTTAAATAACTATCTGCTGGTTGATGAGAGCCAATGCAAACACTTTCATCAGCAAGCCTAACATGCATACTATCTCTATCTACATCAGAGTGAACAGCAACAGTAGCAATTCCCCATTCTTTACACGCCCGTATAACTCTGACTGCAATTTCCCCACGGTTTGCAATTAGAATTTTTTTAAACATTATTCAACAATGATAATAGTTTGGCCATACTCAACTGGCTGACCATCTTCTACACAAATTTCTTTTATAATCCCATCAGCAGTAGAAGGAACATGATTCATAGTTTTCATAGCTTCAACTATCATAATCGTTTCACCTTTTTTAATTTTTTTACCAACCTCTGCAAATTTTTTTGCACCAGGTTCTGCTGCAAGATAAGCGGTACCTATGATTGGAGACTTAATCTCAGTTCCAGATATAGATTTAGGTTTTGCTTCAGTTGATGATGAAATTGATGTTGCAGAACTTACTGTTTCACTAGAATTTGGAACAACCCATTTAGATACTTTGATCTTAGTATCTTTATCAGTGTATTCAATTTCAGTTAACTTGAACTCATTTAAGTAGTCAGTTAATTCTTTAATAATTTTCTTATCTATTTTCATTTTGTAGTATGTTTTGCATTGAAATTATGGCTAAAATATATCCATTATCACCTAAACCAAAAATTCCACCAGTGGCAATGTCACTGATCAAAGATTTATGTCTAAATTCTTCTCTTTTATATATATTTGATATATGAAGTTCAATAATTGGCTTTTTAAAAATATCCAAAGCATCTCTAATAGCAACTGATGTGTGAGTAAAGCCAGCAGCATTAATAATTATGCCGTCAAATTTACTTTTAGCTTCTTGTATAGCTGTAACCATTTCACCTTCGATATTAGATTGAACAAACTCTAAATTAATATTTAACTCTTTAGCTTTAATTAAACAATTTTTTCTTAATTGATCAAAAGTTATTGAACCATATTGTGATTGTTCTCTTTCACCTAATAGATTAAGGTTAGGGCCATTAATAATTATAATATTATTGCTCATCTAACTCTTATACATTATGAAAAAAATAAAAAAAATAAAAATTAAGGTAAATGGTAAATTTTCTACAATAAATGAAAATTTATGTCTCTCAATTTTTCTAAAACAACTAAAAATTCCTCTTAAAAAAGTAGCAATTGAATTAAACCAAGAAATAATAGATAAAAATAAAACAAATAAAATCAATTTAAAAAAAAATGACAAAATTGAGGTAGTTCATTTTATTGGAGGAGGATAAAATGCAAAAAGATAGATTAATAGTAGCAAAAAAAATTTTTTACTCCAGATTGATAGTTGGTACTGGAAAATATAAGAGCATGTCTGAATGTGCAAAGGCTATAAAATTATCTGGTGCAGAAATAGTTACAGTTGCTGTAAGAAGGGTTAATATCTCAGATAAAAAACAACCATTGTTAATGGATTATATAGATCCAAAAAAAATTACATACCTTCCAAATACAGCTGGATGTTTTAATTCTGAAGAAGCTCTTAGAACCTTAAGGTTAGCGAGAGAAATTGGTGGTTGGAAATTAGTAAAACTTGAAGTACTTGGAGATAAAAAAAATCTATTTCCTGATATGATTGAAACCCTAAAATCAACTGAGGTTTTGACTAAAGAAGGCTTTAAAGTCATGGTTTATTGTAATGATGATCCATTGATGGCAAAGAGGTTAGAAAATGTTGGAGCTTGTGCAATCATGCCACTAGCAGCACCAATAGGATCTGGACTTGGAATTCAAAATACAACAAATATTAAGATTATAAGAAGTCAGACAAAACTTCCTTTAATAATTGATGCTGGTTTAGGTCAGGCATCAGATGCAGTTATTGCTATGGAGTTGGGCTGTGACGGAGTTTTAGCCAACACAGCAATTGCAAAAGCCAAGAAACCATTTCAAATGGCATTAGCATTTAAAAATGGTGTTATTGCTGGAAGACAATCTTTTTTAGCAGGGCGTATAGAAAAATCTATATATGGAAGCGCATCATCACCAACAACGGGAATTATTTAAGCAGCTGGTTTTTTAAAAAATTTCTTTTTAAAAGTCTTTTTTTTATACACATTTTTTTTAGAGGTTTCAAAGGATTTAACCTCTTTTTTTTGCTCTTCTAGATTTTTTAGCTTTTCAATATATTCTACTGTCTCTATTGTTTTTTTAGTTTTATTTTGAAGATCAATTATATATTCAGGAATAATAAGAGAGTTATCTGCAATAATATCAATTTTAATTAGATTTTTCTCCTCAAAATATTTTAAATCTTCAATGAAATTTTCTTTCATAAAGTCTGATATTTTTGTACATATCTTTAATTCTACAAATTTTGCTTTGGTTAAAACAGCTTTAACTTCTACTAATTTTAGAATTTTCATAGCAAAAGATTCGTCTGTAAGAGTAACCTTCCATTTTACAGCACTTTCGCGCAGCCTTTGTCTTGACATTTCTAATAATCCAAAATTGCTAATTCTTCCTATTTGAATTCTTGCCCTGTCCATTCTGCATTTTTCTTTAATTTTTCTCTCAACCAACCTTCTATTTCCAAAGCTAAGCATATCGATAAAATCAATGACTATTAAACCAGATAAATCTCTAATTTTAATTTGTCTAGATATTTCCTCTGCAGCTTCGAGATTAGTATCTAAGGCAGTGCTCTCAACATTTTTTTGTTTTATTGAACTTCCAGAGTTTATATCAATTGAAACCAATGCTTCTGTTGGATTAATTACCAAATAACCTCCAGATTTTAATTTAACTTCTGAATCATAAATTTGATTCAATTTTTCCTCTATATTTTCTTTAAAAAACAATGGAATTTTCTCTCTATATTTTTTTATTTTTTTAACATGAGAGGGCATCATTAACTTCATGAAA
>Ga0307986_10001190_pt1 | contig 19130 bp, 21 predicted proteins | sample EllFjometageno82_FD_203170 | JGI IMG/M metagenome (GOLD analysis project Ga0307986, IMG submission 203170) | Marine microbial communities from Ellis Fjord, Antarctic Ocean - #82 | ecosystem: Environmental > Aquatic > Marine > Unclassified | place: Southern Ocean | collected 2014-10-09
GCCAGGTTGGCAATGTTAGAGCCTACAACGTTACCTAGGGCAATATCAGAATGTCCAGAAAGAGCTGCCTGGATACTCACAATTAGCTCAGGAGCAGAAGTTGCAAAGGACACTACGGTCATTCCGATAACCGCTTTTGGAATGGATAAGATCAGCGATAGAGATACAGAAGACTTTAATAACCAGTCTCCCCCTTTAATCAAAAGCAACAAACCAAATACAATTGCAATTAATGACATTTATAAAATTTTAGCAAATATACAGCTTCCTTCAAATCAGAGAAAGTAAAATCCTTTTAAAAAAATTATTTTGAATGCTCATAAAAAATTGGATTACTCAACAACCTCATAATCAATACTTGACTTTCGCAAAGCCCTAAGAGCTGAGCCGGAACCTTTATCGTCTATCTCAATTTCAACAGGATCACCTTCCAAAAGAATATCTGTAAGGTCATTTGACAATGCCGGAGTCATGTTACTAGAAATCTCCAGAATACATTTAGAAATGGCCCTTCTGTCTGGCCGCTGAGTATCACAAGACAATAAATTTAATTTCATAAGTATATTATTTAAAAACAAGGTATGAAACCCCTTCTTGCAAATTAAAAATTATAAAGCCAATCGGCTTATTTATCTAAAAAAAAGGATCATATAATAAGTCGAAACAAAAATCAAGTTTTAACCGATTTAAATGACTTAATAAAAACATACAAGAAAAACGCGAAGAAGAACCAGTCGTTAATCCCATATATGGTATAAAAAATTCCTGCCATTTGATCTTGATTATATACAGCAGAAAGATCGTTGTTCGAAATCCAATTGATCCAATTAAATCCATAAATGAACTTTTCGATTGCAAATACTCCCACAAGCCAATTTAATTGCTCGTATTTTTGAGAAATAGATAAAAACACTAACCCCCATACGACAATCATCAGTAAACCAAAATTAGACATTACCACCGGGTCGTTTTGGGGTATGACTTCGTTTGTAAAAAACCTTGAAAAAATCAAAGCACCCCCAATATTCATTATTCCTGAAAAAACAAACCCTTTTGTAATTACTCCTTTACTAACTTTCATAAAGCATTATATTACTCACTAAGATATAAAAAATCATCAAGGGTTAACTAACAGATTTTTATATCTTAGTTAAACTGAATCTGGTAATCGCTAGTCATGGAAAAAATAAATAAAATATGGTGGGTTTATGTCATTAAATGTGAAGATGAAACTCTTTATACAGGAATCACAACAAACTTAGAGAGAAGAATCTTTGAGCATAACGAATCTAAAAAAGGTGCCAAGTACACACTAAACAAAAGACCTGTTAATTTAGAATATTCAGAAAGACATCCAGACCGATCAACCGCATCAAAAAGAGAATATTGCATCAAGAAACTTTCTAGATTAGAAAAACTAAAACTAATAGGCTAAGCTCCAACTGTTCTAGATTATAATTATTAAACCACTCTGTTATGAAGAAAGCTTTAATTGGATCGAATTTACCAGATTCTAAATTATATTTTGAAACCACCAAAGCAGCAGGATCATTGTTAAGTAAAAATTGAATTTTCATTCCTTCACGAATGAATGGATAAGTATATTCATCAGTACTATATTTACCAATTAAAATCTCACATTAAGAAAATACATTACGAAATGGGAATAATAACCCAAGAAGATTTTGACAAGAGAGCAGCTGAACTAAAGAAAATATTACTAGGCAACTAAATAAAAAACCCCCACCTAAGCAACAGCTAAAGTGAGGGCTACAAAGAATCAATAACGTCAATATCCTCTAACACTAGTAAAACGGTCTAAATCTTCAAAAGACGTCAGATAATGAAAACAAGCTTTAAAAACAGTTTTGTAAATTGTATTGATATATTAGATATATGAAAAAGCTACTTCTTCTTTTACTGTTAGTTCCTATGGTTTCGTTTGGGCGGGGATAATGCACTTTTGTGTTAAAAATCGTTTCAAAAAAAGGCATAATATATACCCTTGTATTAATTCAATAGAATTATCCTGAAAGTGCTATATTTTCTTTAATTGACTTTTGTTATCATTAAACACAAAAAAGCATTAACAAATAAAGTGTGAAAGTTGAATTTTATCAATAAAGACAAGGTGTTAAAGAGAAATAAAAAAAATCAACAAAATACTTCTTGGTCTGTAGGTTTTAATAAAAAGGGATGTTATATTTGTACCAATCTATAAGTAAGTTAAAGCTATAATGTTAACAATAGTGGTAACAATAGTTTTTAACAAACACTAGAATAATAGTTTAACTTACAGTGAATTAAAGATTAGGCCTCGTAGCATAACTGAATAGTGCACTTGATTACGGCTCAAGAGGTTGCAAGTTTGAATCTTGCCGAGGTCACTAAGAGCCAGCTCATTACAGAGCTGGTTTCTTTTTTAGTAGACCTTTTAGCAGACCGTTTTATCCTATTTATTTACTATCTCACTTCTTAATCTATAGTAATCACTTGGATTAACTCTCTGCCCTTTAACGAAGTACTGAATATTTCCATTTACTACTTTAATATATCAATTAATTTCAAAGAAGTTCCTGGAGTACCTGAAGATGATATGCCTGTTATTGAACTGTAATTGTTCCATACATACCATCGTGAGCTGAACATTGGTAGTAATATGTTCCTGCAGCTGTAGGTGTCCAATTTACTACTCCACTAGTAGCTCCATTTGGATAATTACTATTTATACCAGTTGCTTGATTATCTGTACCCGTTCCTTGAGCTGTTTTAATATAGAATGGATGACTAGCAGCATTTACAATAAAGTTAACCTCATCGCCAACATTAATAGTTATTGAAGGATCGTTTCCTGAAACTGTTCCATTTCTGTCAGAACTTGCTAGGGTGTAATCAGAATTAGAAGATGTAGTAATGTTTATATTGTAATTAGGACAAGTTCCCCAGATAGGCTTGTTGGCTTCTGTTAGGGCAGAACTAGTTGCAAAATTTCCTGGTTCTGAAGTAATCACTTGGCTTAACTCTCTGCCACTTGCGAGGGATTGATTTTTTTAAATACTATTCTATTTGGGCGTTATATAAAGTAGGGTCAAAAGCATTATATGTAGCTTCAACTTTATCTCCTCTCCATTTCATCCAAGCATAACCCCTGAGTGAGATTTCTTCTCCTGTTTTCTTGCTGGTTGCTTTCCAGGTATACCAATAATGAGTATAAATATTTCCTGCAATCTCTCCCTCTTTATAATGCATAGTAAAAGCATCTCTATCCTCGTGACGTATATTGTCAAAGTAATTATGACCACTTGAAAACCCTTCAGCCATTTCTGAAAACGTCAAATCCGCATCATTTACCATTATTTTTGCGTCTTCTGTGAATAAATCAGACACACTTTTTAAATCATTATTTACATAAGCATCTGTAAATTTCATCATCGCCTCAGATCTAAAATCATTACCCTTAATAATTCCTACTTTGTTCTCTTCTTTTATTGATGTTGAATTTTGAGGATTGTTACAGTTTATTGATAAAAACGAAAATATCGTTATTGTTAGAAATAAATTTTTGGTTATCATTTTAATTGATTTATGGTTAATATTCTACAATATACAAAACTGTTTTCAAAGCTTGTTTTGATTACCTGAACTTAATTAATAGGATATGCCTGTGGTTTAAAAGGTGCGTGCAGACAGCCTGATTTATAAATTAGTATGGTTCTGCTGCATAGCCATTTGGCTTAAAATCAGAACCTAACAATCCAGAACAATATTCCACTTATTTTTAATTAATCTAAATATAAACTACTGTTTTTCAGATGTTTGCGTAATAATATTTATTACATTTATTTTAAATATAATATCATTATGAAAAATTTATCTTTAAGCAATTCTTGTGTTAACTGTGTTAACCATACTGAAAACAGATGTTCTGTGCACCAAATAGGAGTAACAGCTTCTAACACTTGTGATACATTCACAAACGTTTAATTATATCACATAAAAAAAACCTTCTATTTAAAATTATAGGTTTTGTGTTATACTTTTTTATAGATGAAGTTGAAGTATTTACAGGCAACCCCTCTTGAACAGTTGGAATATTTGTTTTTGCACTTACTTTAATTCCATTAGTCTGGATTATATATAATACTATCACAGGAAAAAAGAAGTAGCCTTTTCATAATATCTCATTTATCAAAACAATGTACAAAACTGTTTTCAAAGCTTGCTTTCGTTATCTGAACTTACTGAAGAGGATGTGTCTGTTATTGAACTGTAATTGTTCCATTCATAGCATTATGAGGTGAACATTGGTAATAATAGGTTCCAGCAGCTGCAGGTGTCCAACTAACATCACCATTTGTAGCTCCATTATTAATTACGCTACTTACCTGATTATCTGTTCCGCTACCTTGAACTGTCTTGATATAAAATGGATGACTAGCAGCATTTACACTAAAGCTAATTGTCTCTCCTAAACTAATTGTTATTGAAGGGTCATTACCGTTAACCTCTCCATTAGTGTCAGTTCCTACAAGGGTATAATCGCTATTAGAGCTTGCAGTTACAGAAATTGAGTAAGTAGATGATGGTGCATTAGGGGTATCATCAGAGGTGTCATAAAGGGTATCATAAGGGGTGTCATAAGGGGTGTCATAAGGGGTGTCATCATCTGAACCACAAGATAGAAACGCAAAACTAATAAGTAGTGGCAAGTATTTTTTCATAATCTTAAATTGTTTAGTCAAATTTACAAAATTGTTTTCAAAGCTTATTTTAATTATCTGACCTTACTGAAGAGGTTATGGCTGTGGTTTAGTTGCCAAGCAGGAAAATAATATGTTTTATTGTTTAAGTTTTCTCTTTTGTTGAATTAATTCTAAGTAATGATTTTCCACTCTTATCTTTCATAATAATTCTGGTTTTAATCATTTCATCCGACTTAAAATTTTCAATTATTTTACCGCTAATACCAGAGTTTGAAAAATCTATAAAGCTCCAGGTCATTGTATTCTCACTTTTATTCCATTTTCCTGTCCAAAAAGTATTATTGCCGTCGCTTTTAAATTCCCAGCGATTGAATTGACTTGACATTTGGTCATAACAAATAATATATTTACTCGCATTATCATTATAAACCATTATTTCAAGATAATTGTTGGAAAGAATTAAATTTGCCTCTGTTGTACCCCGAATTTCAACACTTTCAGTGATCCAAACGGATTCTTCAAAAACTGCATTATTTTTCCATTTGCCTTCCCATTTCATCAATATATCAAATGCACTATTTTTAGATAATTTCTGAGCGTTTAAATAACCTGTCCCTAAAACAGGCATTATCAGTAAAAGAAGAAGTAGCTTTTTCATGATATCTAATTTAAAAATACAATTTACAAAATTGTTTTTAAAGCCTGTTTTCATAATCTGAACTTAATAAACAGGATATGCCTTTGGTTTAAAAAGAAAACGCTACTAATTTAAATAACACCCTTTTCCCCCAAATCTTTTAATTCCTTAAAATTAAAATGTTCTGAGCTTTCATTATTTAACGCAAAAAAATATTCTAAAATTACAGTTCAATAAAAAAAATAATTAGCTTTGTCATCGATTTAAAATATTGAAAAATCTGATGAAATAATCACAGGCCATTCAGCAGTTTTTACAATTCTAAAAATCTTGCCACTAAAGACGATGAGTCTAGGTTAATTGATGTTACCGGAGCTGTTTTTTAATAATTTACAAAGTCTTTAAAAATCATAATTAATTTAAAATCAAATTTTAGTTTAAAAAAACGACTGGTTATACTCAATCGCTATTATAAAATAACAAAATTTTATTCTTTTTTAAAAAACACTGCTTTTAAAGGCAGTGCCGTAATAATTGTTTTTGTTATATTGATATTAGGATTGGAGCTTTTCGTTTTGGATTTTAAATCCCTGCTTAATCAGCTGGTGGTCTCTTATTCCTCTACATTTATATTTTCATTTTTTTTAGCTTCAGAAGCTGTTTTAGGTATAATTCCGCCAGAAGTTTTTATTGCTTGGGCCTCAAAATCAGCTAATCCTTGGTTATTTTTGTTCATACTGGCCACTATTTCCTACGTTGGAGGAATCATTTCTTACCTGATTGGGAATCGATTGTTTTTAATTCCCAGCATAAAAAATCATATTGAAAATAAAATTGCAATTCATATTGTGAATTTACGAAAATGGGGAGGCCTTTTCGTCTTGTTAGGTGCAATCAGTCCAATACCGCACTCTTTAGTAAGCCTCGCCTCGGGCATGATAAAATACAATTTTAAGTATTATTTGATTTGGTCACTTTTCCGATATGCTCGTTTTGTGATTTATGCTTTAGTTATATTTAAAGTATTTATCTAGGAATAAAAAGGCTTATATTTTTCTTAGTTTTTTTTGAAAATTTAAACTCAAAATTTCTAAAATAAGTAAATCTATTTATTATAAAACATTAAAAGATTATTAGCAAAAACCCTATATTTAAGTAATTTGATATTGACGTTATTGATGACTAATCCCTGAATTATTTCTAGTATCAATATTATTCAAATCAACAACTGTTCGCTCCTTAAATTACTTTTTAAATTTTATATTCCTATCTCTCCGTTCTTTCAGCTTAAGGTATATTTTCTTTAACCAATTCAATCTAATTTATCAATACAATGTACAAAACTGTTTTTAAAACTTGTAAATAAATGTCAAGTGGTATTGATGCGTTGCAGCCCTCACTGATGCAAAGTGTATATTAAAGTTTTTTAATGTATTGTTTAAGTCTATGAGGTTTTTTGAATAAAAAATATTTCATATTTTTGATTTAACTCAATGTAAACTAAACTATTTTTTATGAATAATGACAAAGACATCACTAAGGTTAGACTTCACGACGGTATTGTAGGAATATTAAATATTGGTTCTATATTACTTGCTAGTAAATTTGGATTTGATTGGATTTATGTAGCAGCAGTAGTTGCTATACTTCAAATTTTAAGCCCAATAACAAAATTCTGTCCTGTTTATACAGTTTTAAATAAATTGATGCCAGACACTACTCCTATGCAAAACGGGAAATAAGATTAAAGCATTTAAAAAGTTTTTTTACTATTCAATTTTAATTAAAGCTCTATTTCTTACCCAATGAAAAGTTGTCGATTCACCCATTATACTTACCGAATCATAATTGGATGAAAAATTTAATCCAAGGAAAAAAACTCTTTTAGCGGCATCAGGATATTGTTGAAAAAAAAGTGAATACGAATCAGGCAAACTATTTAACGTACTCCATTCTCCTGAAGCTAAATTGTTGTCATCAAAATTGAGTGTCATTAGACCATCAGCTGTAAAAGTCCAAACTATGCTATCATATTGGCTGCTGTCATCTAAAACCTCTTCCCATAGACCAACTATAGGATCTATAGTTATGAGGGGTTCATTTACATAATCATCACCATCACAACCGCAGGTTAATAATATTAAACCAACTAATAAAATATAGTATCTTTTCATAATAATAATCTAATATACTAATACTATTTACAAAGTAAGCCTTAAACTAATCCATCAAAAAATGCAAAACCTCAATAGCCGTTTTACTTATTTTAGTTCCCGGCCCATAGATTCCCAATACACCCCGTTGTTTCAAAAAGGAGTGATCTTGTGGCGGAATAACCCCTCCAACAATAACCCTAATATCTTCTCTGCCTAACCTTTTTAGCTCCTTCAAAACTAGTGGAACTAATATTTTATGTCCTGCTGCTAAAGATGATACTCCTAAAATATGTACATCATTTTCTACGGCTTGTTTTGCAGCTTCTTGAGGGGTTTGAAAAAGAGGGCCTATATCCACATCAAAACCTAAATCGACATAACTTGTTGCAATCACTTTTGCTCCTCTATCGTGTCCATCTTGACCCATTTTAGCTATCATAATTCGAGGTCTACGTCCATTTAGCTCAAAGAAGTCTGCGGTTAGTTTTTGCCCTTTTTCAAAATCAACATCTGCCTTAATCTCCTTAGAGTAAACCCCCATAAAGGTTTGTATTTTTGCTTGGAAACGCCCAAAACTTTTTTCAAGTGCTGCGCTTATTTCCCCAAGAGTAGCACGAACTCGAGCTGCTTGCACTACCAGCTCTAAGAGGTTGTAATCAAGCTCTTTGTCTTGATTCAAAATGCCAGCAGCTTGAGTCAAAGCGTCTAAAGCCTGTTCAACTTTTTTATTGTCTCGCTCAGCTTTTAATTTTTCTAAACGGTCGATTTGCTGTTTATGAACCTTTACTTGATCTACTTCTAGATAATGTAATTCCTCTTCTTGATCTAACTTATATTTATTTACGCCCACAATAATATCTTGTCCGCTGTCAATTCGGGCTTGTTTTTTGGCAGCAGCTTCTTCGATTCTCATTTTTGGAATTCCAGCTTCAATTGCTTCGGTCATGCCACCATAAGATTCAATTTCTTGAATCAGTTGCCAAGCTTTGTCAGCAATATCATGAGTTAATTGTTCTACATAATAACTACCTCCCCAAGGATCTACCGTTTTAGTAATGTGGGTTTCTTCCTGTAAAAACAATTGGGTATTCCTTGCAATTCGAGCAGAAAAATCTGTAGGCAAAGCAATGGCTTCGTCCAAAGCGTTGGTATGTAAACTTTGAGTTCCGCCAAATACAGCTGCCATAGCCTCTATATTCGTTCGAGCTACATTATTAAACGGATCTTGAGCTGTTAAACTCCATCCACTCGTTTGGCAATGAGCTCTTAATACAAGAGACTTTTCGTTTTTAGGATCAAATTGTTTTACAAGCTTCGCCCAAAGCATTCTGCCAGCACGCATTTTAGCTATTTCCATAAAATGATTCATACCAATTCCCCAAAAAAATGAAAGTCTTGGAGCGAATTCATCGATTGTTAATCCAGCTTTAATCCCCGTTTTAATGTATTCTAAACCATCGGCAAGGGTATATGCTAATTCAATGTCTGCAGTTGCTCCGGCTTCTTGCATGTGGTACCCTGAAATACTGATGCTGTTAAATTTGGGCATTCGCTTAGATGAATATTTGAAAATTTCCGATACAATTTTTATGGAAGGCGATGGCGGATATACGTAAGTGTTCCGAACCATAAATTCTTTCAGAATGTCATTTTGTATGGTTCCAGATAGCGCTTCTGGAGGGACCCCCTGCTCTTCTGCTGCTACAATATAAAAAGCCATTATTGGAAGAACAGCGCCATTCATAGTCATAGAAACCGACATTTTATCCAATGGTATTTGATCAAACAAAAGCTTCATGTCCTCTACCGAATCAATTGCAACTCCTGCTTTTCCCACGTCACCCTGTACTCGTTCATGATCACTATCGTATCCTCGGTGGGTGGGTAAATCAAAAGCAACAGATAGCCCCTTTTGACCCATTGCTAGATTTTTTAAATAAAATGCATTACTTTCTTCTGCAGATGAAAAACCCGCGTATTGTCTAATGGTCCAGGGCCTTCTCACATACATAGAACTATAAGGGCCTCTAAGAAAAGGTGGAATACCCGCAGAAAATCCGGTGTGGTCAAGCGGTTCTTTAGGTGGTGAAAAGGTTTTAGATATCGAGATTCCTTCGGCAGTAGTAAAAGATTCTGAAGATTTTTTTTGTGATGATTCTTCAAAAGAAGTCAACTCTAGACTCGAGAAGTTTTTTCGATTATTTTCCATTGTGTTGCTCTGTATTTTCTGATAATCGAATTCCTCTTATTGGCTCAATGAGCATCTTGTCGTTATACGTTTTGTCAATTCGGGTGCTTTTAGTTTTGGGAGCATCATAATCTTGGAAGCGATTTATTCCTACCAAAACCAATGCGCCAGAATCAAATAAATCTTGTTCTTTTTGAGCAGATTTTGATATTTGTTTTTGAATTTCTTCGACCAATAACAAACTTAAAAAGCCCTTTTTACTTTCAATTTCCTTAAAGCCAGTAAGTGCATATTCTGCAAATTCCTGTGTCAGTTGTTCAATATAATAAGACCCCTCTGCTGGGTTTGTAACTTGATCAAAAAAACTTTCTTTTTTTAGAATAAGCAGTTGATTCTGAGCTATTCGATCACCAAATTCATTGGGTGTATTAAAAGCAATATCGTAAGGTAGGTTGTTGAGAACATCAGCACCTCCTAGAATTCCAGCCATCATTGCCGTTGTAGATCGAAGCATGTTTATGTTATAATCCTGTAAAGTCAGGTTGCGCTCAGAAGGTTCCGCAATTACCTTATAATTTATTTTAAAATCATAAACTGCTAGAACCGCTGAGAAGACAGTTTTTAGAGCTTGAATTTTAGCGATTTCAAAAAAGTAATTAGTACCTAGTGCGAGATGAAAAACTACCTCAACCGCTTCAGAAGATGAATTTATTCTAGATAAATAATCAACTGACTGACTTAAAGCATAAGATAATTGTTGCGGAATAGTTGCTCCTGCATTTTGATGAACGCGATTGTCTATATAAATATAAGAAGTACTTTTTTCTAAATTAACTAATAAACTCCAGGCTTCTAAATCAGTCGCTTGATTTAGAAGCCAATTACCCGTTTGAGCTAATTGTGTAATGGGATCAAATAGAAAAAGCCAGTTTTTCAACTTCAGCTTGATCAGTAGTTCAACTAGGGGAATAAATTCAAAAATCACATAAAAAGTAAGGTCAATTTCCTCAAGTGCATCTACTAACTCTTTAATAGGTAATTTACTGTTTGACAAGCGAAAAATAATGATTTCGACACCTTGCTTCTTTGCAGCTTCACAAGCATGAACTGAATTTGCTATGTCGTTCTTTACTGTTATGGTATGAGAAGTTTTCCATTGCTGAGGAAAAGAATTTACCAGTTTCTTTCGATTGGCATTAATCCGATCATAAAAGGGTTGTGTCTTTATCCCGTCAGAAGATTCCCACGTTAAGGTGGAGTCATAAGGCAAACCGTTCAAGTCTTTATGGATTTGAGTCCATACGTCTTGATCAGTTGACTTTTTGAATTCTGAAAACAGCTTTTGATTCATATATAGTTTTGACTATTTAGTCCTTAATTTTAATGGTAGACTGGCGTTCTCGGTTTACATGCAGCTGGGTTACATCGGGACGAGAATAATGGCCCGAAGGATCGAAATTTTGACGTTCTTCATAAATACGATTCAAGTGTATTTCTGCACAGAAAACACCTTCGGTATTTGTTTGAGGTTCCAACAACCAAGTCCCGTCTGGGTTTGCGATACATGAGCCACCGTTTGCCAAATTCTCTGGGGCAGCAGCAAGGAGTTCATCTATGTAGGGACTGTCTTTTGGAAAGTCGTTTTTATTCATGGTTGCACTTACCGAGATAACATAAGAGCGGCTTTCTCTTGCAATAAATCTTGTAATGTCTTTGGTATTATGATCACTTCCCGGCCAAACCGCACAGTGAACATTTTCACCCATCCCATAAAGGGCTGCTCGAGGTAAAGGCATCCAGTTTTCCCAGCAATTCAAACCGCCAAGGGTAAACCCTTCGAGCGGGTGGACCTTTAAACCATGACCATCGCCTGGCGACCAAGTAAGGCGTTCGTCGTGAGTAGGTTGTAACTTTCTGTGAACGCTACAAATAAATCCATTTTCATTAATGTATACTAAAGAACAATATAAACTATGTCCTCCGCGATTACTGGCCCGTTCAATTAAACCAACATAAGCAGCCATTTTAAGTTCTTTTGCTAAAACGCACAGTTCTTCTATATCTCCTGCTTCAATATTGACCGAATTTTCAGCGTAGTGAGCATGTAGAACCTTATTTATTTTTAAATCCCACTGAGCTCCGTCAGTTAATGCTAACCAAAAAGGATAACCGGGCAAAAGACCTTCTCCAAAGACAACTAATTGTGCTTTTTCTTTAGCAGCCTCGAGCATGGCATCTTTTATCTTATCTAAGGTTTTTTGTTTATTCAGCCAAACGGGAGCAATTTGTGCCAAAGCAACTTGTAGTGTCTTCATGTTCATAGATTATTACAGGTAAATATAACAATATAATATCTGAAGCTAGTAATAGAAGTAAGCTCTCCTTTATTAAAAGGTTTAATTATTACAAAAATTCAAAACCAATAAAAAATATAGTATCTTGGAATTAATTCGAAAAAAATTATGGACGTAAAAACACTATACTCAAAGCAGAGAGCATTTTTTGAAACACACGCAACGCTGAATGTTTCCTTCAGAAGAACAGCCTTAAAAAAATTACTCCAAGTTATTGAAAGTAAAGAAGAGGCTATATTGGAAGCCTTGTTTCTTGATCTTAAAAAATCTGAGTATGAAGCCTTTTTAACCGAGGTTTTTTTCGTTAAAAAAGAAATCAAAAGTACGTTGAGTAATTTGAACTCTTGGACCAAAACCAGACGTGTTTCTGGTTCTATTTTCAATTACCCAACCAAAGATTATTTAATTCCTGAACCTTATGGATGCACCCTTCATATAAGCCCTTGGAATTATCCTTTTCAACTTGCTCTGAACACCATTATTGGTGCTGTTGCAGCAGGAAATACTGTGATATTAAAACCTTCAGAATACGCACCATTTACCGCCAATGTTGTTGAAGAGGTTATTAATGAAACTTTTGCGCCCGAGCATGTAAGTGTTGCTAAAGGAGATGTATCCGTAGCTAGCGAATTACTTAAACTACGCTGGGACTATGTGTTTTTTACAGGGAGTACAAACGTAGGAAAAATTGTAGCTAAAGCCGCTGCAGAGCACCTAACACCCTATACCTTAGAGTTGGGTGGGAAAAATCCATGTATTGTAGATCAAACCGCTCCAATTGGACTGACTGCAAAAAGAATTGTTTGGGGAAAATATGTGAATTGTGGTCAGACCTGTATCGCACCAGATTATTTATTGGTACACAAATCTAAAGTCACAGCACTCACCGAGGCGATGGTTAAAGAAATTAAAAATGCATTTGGCGACGATCCACAAAAGTCACATAGCTACGGTAGAATAATCAACCAGAAACACTTAGTGCACCTCAAGAGAATGCTTCAAGGAGTAACTCTTGCTCATGGTGGAACGGTAAATGAAGAAGATCTATATATAGAGCCTACCATAATTGACCAACCTGATTTAGGAAGTAACGTTATGGAAGATGAGATTTTTGGTCCCCTACTTCCTGTTCTAAGCTATGAAAATGAAGCCGAACTGAGACCGATAATCAGCCGATACGAAAAACCTCTTGGTTTTTATGTGTTTTCTAAACGAAACACATTCATAAAAAAAATACAAACAGAATATTCTTATGGAGGGGGAGTTTCGAACGATACCATGATTCAATTCTTGAATGATGAACTTCCTTTTGGAGGTGTTGGTCATAGTGGAATGGGAGCTTATCATGGAAAATTTAGTTTCGATATATTCACTCACCATAAACCCTTTGTTAAAAAAGCTTTTTGGCTTGATGTACCCACTCGATATGCACCTTATCCGAAAAAATTTAAAGTATTGAAAAAGTTATTGGGCATGATGTAGTCATCCTTGCTTTGAAACCCAGAAAAATATGCCTAGAGATACAGCTGATGTTGAAGTAAAAAAGCTGCTTCAGGATTTCTTTACAGTCAACGGAAGAAGACCTCGTGTTTTATTATCAACTACAAACGAAAACAAATCAGAAATTGAACTTCAAAAAACAGCACTTCGGTTGGCTGAAATTGGACTTGATGTAGATTTTGCTCCCTCCTCTCTAGAGGCAAATCACATGATTAAACAAGCCCTTGAAAATGATGTACATTATATTCTTTTGTGCAACGAGAGCGAAACTAGTAATGATTCAATACGAGCAATAAAAGTAGAATTGTCCGAAAATAAACGCTCTGATATTACTGTTGAAGTTTGGGATAATTCCAAAACAGAAAATTCAATTGAAAAACAAATTCATCGACTTATCGAAGCAAATCTAGATAAAAAATAACTGCTATTTGAATATGTTTTTTAATAAATTTTCAAGCATTCTAGAAGCTTCCAGAGGGGTTTTTTTTGAGTTTTTCACCTCCTCGTTAAGTTCATTAACGCCCTTACTTAATAGTGGATGTTGCTTAACAAAACGATCCAATTGCTCTTGCTGAAGTTCGTTATACCAAGCCAGATTTTGATCCTCACGTTTTTGATTAAAATATCCTGAATTTACTGCTTGTTCCTTATACTTTGTGATAATGTTCCAAAGTTCGTCTATCCCGGTTTTGTCGATCGAAGAAAAAGGTATTGCTTGGGCTATCCAACCAGATCCTTTCGGTGGAAAAAGATGAAACATTTTCTTAAAGTTTGAAGCTTCTTTCTTTGCTTGATTTAACTGATTTTGATCTGCTTTATGAACTACCAGCATATCAATATGCTCATAAATACCGCGCTTAATTGCTTGTAAATCATCGCCACCTCCAACGATTTGAAGCATCATAAAAAAATCAATCATTGAATGGACAGCGGTTTCGGATTGCCCTACCCCAACGGTCTCGATAAAAATCACATCATAACCTGCGGCTTCACACAGATATACTGCTTCCCTGGTATTTTGAGTAACCCCTCCAAGGTTAGATTGTGAAGGCGAAGGTCTAATAAAAGCACGTTCAGAACGACTCAGAAGTTCCATGCGGGTTTTGTCTCCCAAAATACTCCCGTGGCTAAGTTGACTGCTTGGATCAATTGCCAAGACTGCAACTTTTTTATTGAATTTCTCAATTAAATAAGTTCCTATGCTTTCTATAAAAGTGCTTTTTCCTGCTCCAGGAATCCCGCTGACTCCAATTCTAATAGAATTACCCGTGTGTGGGAGTAGTTCTAAAAGTAAATTTTGCGTGTACATACGGTCACGATCTAAGGTACTTTCGCCTAAGGTAATTGCTCGCCCCAAAAAAGAACGGTTTCCTTTAAGAATCTCTTCTTTATAAAGCGTCAAATTGAACTGATGTCGCTTATCTGTCATGGTCTATTTGATTTCTTGGCACAATTCTATGAGCACTCCGTTTGTCGATTTTGGATGAAAAAAAACTACCAATTTATTATCCGCACCTACAGTAGGCTTTTCACTTAAAGGAATAAAACCTTCAGTTTTTAGGCGTATAATTTCTAAATGTATGTCTTCTACCTCAAAGGCGATATGGTGAATACCCTCTCCTCTTTTATCTAAAAAACTTGAGATTGGACTGGTTGGATCAGTTGCAGCAACCAATTCAATTTTTTGAGTATCCGTTTTAAAAAAGGAGGTTAGAACTTTCTGATTAGGAAAATCTTCAATCTTATAGCAATCTGTGTTCAGTAAACTAGCAAACAATTTGTTTGAAGCTTCTAAATCTTTAACCGCTATTCCAATATGATCGATTTTCTTCATCATTTCATTCTTTATTCTTTTCTACAAAGGGTTTTAAAATTGTCGGGTCTGGAGCGTGCATTAAAAAAGCATCGTAAGCCTTTCTGTTTTTATAAAGCATACGTTTCACAGCACTTGCACTACAATCGTATTTTTTTGCAAGGCGTGCAACCGAATGAAATTCTCTTTCACATGGTTTTATAATGTGCCACTTTGTGAGCTTAGCAGGTGTATTCATAAAGCAAAGGTACTTTTAAAAGCTTAATTAGTCAATACTTTTTTTTTTGAAAAGTTAAAAATAATACTCGAATCAATTTTAAAAAATAGCTTATTTTAAAATACAACTATTTATTGTTTAAATAATAAAAAAAAATGCTTTAAAAGTCTCTTAATTTCTTCATAAATTCATATTTTTAAGGATAATTAAATGATATAAAATGAGCAACGAAGTATTTAACCAATTGAAAGAAAAAGCTGAAGCAGCAGAAGCTATAGGCGGGACTCTGAAATTTGAAGTAGGTGACTTAATTGTCTATGTAGATGGTTCAGGAAATTCAAATATAGTTTCACAAGAAAACAACGAGGCAGATTGCACCATTGCAACTACTGCAGAAGTACTTCTAGATCTTAAAAATGGTGATCTCAACCCAATGATGGCTGTTATGGGTGGTAAAATAAAGATCTCTGGAGACATGGGTCTAGCTATGAAGGTTCAGTCACTATTGGGATAACATACATTTTAATAAAATTTTTAATCCTTTAATAGCAATAGAACAAACCTTACAGCGTTTAAAGTTTAACCGATTTTTATGTTCAATACCAAAAACCCTTTTTTATTTAAGTTATTGATGATTTTATCAATGGGTTTATTTGTTTTTGTGATGGATGAAGGAATGAATCCTAAAGAGCTTCATAAACACTTTTTAGAAAATAGTCCTTTCAAAGAGGACGTACTTTTAAATAAAAAAGATCGTCTTTCAAAAGGTCTTCCTCCAAATAAATTTAATGAGCAGATATATGATTTAACTATAGATCCAGTTACTGGTGAACATAATTATGAAAGCAAATTAGATGTACAGGAACAGATACAAAGAGATATTTATTCTGATAGATATGCTGTTCCTGGTCAAAGTGCAACAACCCCATGGTATGAAATTGGCCCAAAAAATGCAGCTGGTAGATCAAGAGCTGCAGTTTGGGATCAATCAGATTTAGGTGGAACTAGAGTCATTGCTGGTGGAGTAAGTGGAGGATTATGGAAGAATAATGACATTACAGATGTAGGACAAGTCTGGACAAGAGTTTTAGGTGTCCCTGGTAATTTAGCAATATCTGTAATAGTTCAAGATCCAAATAATACATCTGTTCTTTATGCTGGAACTGGTGAGAGTTACACGGGTGGAGATGCAAGTGGAAATGGAATATACAAATCAATTGATGGTGGCTCAAATTGGAATCTAGTTTTTGGAAGAGGGCAATCTACAACTGTAACAACTACCTTTTCTGGTGGTTACACTAGGGTTGAAGGATACTTTGCAGTAAATGATATTATTCTTTATGATCATGATAATAATGCAGGAACAGATGCTCAAGTATTTGCTGCAATTGGTACAACCTGGCACAGTAGATCATTATCAACTGGATTAGATCCATTTACATATGGACTATTCAAATCAACTGATGCTGGATCAACATTTACCCAAATTACATCTGTAAGTAATGGGTCACAAGTTGATGAAATTAATGATCTTGAAGTTCAAGCCATCTCTAATAGAATATGGCTAAGCACTACTTCTAGTAATTATTGGAGTGGAATAGAAGGTGGCCGATTTTGGTATAGTGATGATGGGACTAGCTTTACCCAAGCCACACCTACTTTCCCTGCATTTCCAACCACATCCGCTACTACCAGGCACAGAACCGAGATAGCGCCAAGTCAAACAGATACAGATACCCATTATGTGTTAATTCAGACTTCCAGCACGAGTAGTTCAACTGCAAATTATCCCAGGATACCTATAATCTATAAAACTACCGACAACTTCTCGACTTTTACATATGTAGAACCTCCAATTGATGCTGACCAAGGAATTCCAAACTACGATTTTACTAGAGGTCAATCTTTTTATGATCTTGAAATAGAAGTTGATCCTACTAATGATGATATATTATACGTTGGAGGAATTGATTGGTTTAGAAGTCAGAATGGTGGAACATCATGGAGTCAAATTACCCGATGGTCACAATTTAATCCGGGGCTTTTTGGTAAACCTTATTCTGTTGTTCATGCTGATCAACACGGTTTATATTTTAAACCTGGGGATCCAAATAAGGCTATTGTAGTAAATGATGGAGGTGTTGCATATTCTTCTAGTTTATCAACAGCATCTGATACATCTACTTTCGGTGATAGAGAAAAAGAATTAATTACTTTACAATTTTATACTGTTGCTCAATCTCCCCCTGATTTTGCAGGTAATGATTATATTGTTGGTGGAACTCAAGATAATGGGACTTGGTCAATAATAGCATCTGCTAATAATAAAACAAATGGAACAGAAGTTCAAGGTGGTGATGGTGCTGCTACTGTGTTTGATCAAGTAGGAGGTGACTATTATATATCAAATTACATTTATAATAATTCAGTTCAAAGGGCAGGTTTCACGGCTGGTGGAGTTGCTCAACCTCACGTTAATTTATCAAACTCTTTGTCATTACCTTCTAACGAGGGAGATTTTATTAACCCTGCTGCTTTAGATTCTAATCGAGATGTCTATTTTTCTTGTGCAGGAAATGGTAAAATCAGAGTAATTACAGGTCTAGAAAGAGATGGGACTATTCAACATTTTTTAATAAATTTCTCAGGAACTAGACATGTCACAGCCCTAGAGGTTTCTAGACATACTACAAATACAACCACATTATTTGCAGGTCTTTCAGATGGAGAAGTACTTAAAATAACAAATGCAGGAGCAAATGGTGCTTCCACAATTACTTCGGTTTATAATCAAACTGGAAGTGTTTCAGATATTCATATTGGGGAAACAGAAGATGATATTTATGTAACATATTATAATTATGGAATAAATAGTAATATTCGTTTCACAGACGACGGCTTTACAACCAGCTCGAATAAAGAAGGTGACTTCCCTGACTTTCCTGTATTATCAATTTTAAACAACCCTTATGTTGATGATGAGGTAATTATTGGTACGGAACTTGGGATATGGAGAACAGCCAATTTCACTAACGCAAATCCTACTTGGGTACCAGCATACAATGGAATGAGTGACGTTCCTGTTTATGATATGGATTTTAGAGGTGTCTCTGCAATGGATAATCGTGTCGTTGCTGCATCTTATGGAAGAGGTGTCTACACAGGTTCCTTTACATCTCCTAATAACCCACCAGTTACAACTTCAGAAATAATCAGTGTCCTTGAAGCGGGTACCGCTACAACCACAACTAATAATGCCACCTCAGTATTAGCTAACGATACTGATCCTGAGTCAGACAACCTAACTGCTGATCTAGTTAGTAATCCTATTAATGGAGCTGTGTTTGCTCTATCGACAACTGGATCATTTACTTATACGCACGATGGATCTGAAACTACTACTGATTCATTTTCATATCGAGCTTATGATAATGCTTTATATGGAAATACGGTAACTGTCACAATAAACATAACACCTGTTAACGACTGTCCTGTGGTAGCCAATCCAATTGCTGACTTTACAGTTCAAGAAGATGCCGCTAATAATGTATTTAATATATCT
>Ga0307986_10001191_pt1 | contig 19091 bp, 15 predicted proteins | sample EllFjometageno82_FD_203170 | JGI IMG/M metagenome (GOLD analysis project Ga0307986, IMG submission 203170) | Marine microbial communities from Ellis Fjord, Antarctic Ocean - #82 | ecosystem: Environmental > Aquatic > Marine > Unclassified | place: Southern Ocean | collected 2014-10-09
CCGCGTGGGAGAAGTACTGCTCGCTTCGGTGCTGATTTCCTCATTGTTGGTAGCTGCGCGATTGGCTCAGCAATCGCAGATGAAGAAGCAAGAGGCCTGAACGAAAATCGCGTCATTACTGAGGGTAGCGACGAATAGCACCCACTGCGAACCCTTGTGAACACTAATTTTGAACACATGGGTTTGAGCAAAACCCCTCTGATTAGATGCCCAATCTTAGGGTAGAAAAGGAGCGTTTTTCTCGCTATCCTTTCAATCATAAAATTATTATGGCCACTACAAATAGTAAGAATAGGACCACAGATATTGCTAGCGATATGCCTGCGCCAAACCACAGTGGACTCCGCATTTTCATAAATCCGTAAATTCCGATACCAATGGCCACTATTGGCCAAAGCAATATGGAAATAGTTCCCCAAGCGATGAAATCCCAGGAACCACCTACAGCAATAAACGAAACGAACAGGCCCAAGCATGTAGTTAGAAAGGGAACAAGTGAACCAATCCAAAATTCCCGCTGCATGAATAAATCCTCATGGGCAGAGGGGTTTTCACTATTCCATTCAAATTCTTCATCGCAATGTGGGCAATCAAATAATCCAAAAACGTCATCTTCTAATTCAATGCCTTCATCGCAATGAGGGCATTCAATTTCGACCATAGCGTTACCACTAACTGCTATGAAATAAGGGTTGAGTCGTTTTCATTTCAAAGGGGGGCCCACTGCTCAACCATCCAAGCAAAGAGTAGCGTCTGTATCGACTCACTGAATCCCTTTGTATTGGCATATGGGATATAGAGGGTTATTGGATAACCCTTGCGACTTATCCGAATCAATTAGTTGATACTATTGACTTGTTTCCTTCGATTTATATTCTGCTAATTTCGCTTCAAATTCTTCTTGGGATAGACCATGCCATCCTTTGCACATTCCTGTTGGTGATCTACCGCATCCACATTTACTCATTTGTTTCATCTCTCCTGATTCATCGCACTATGCTTCAGTATTAAGAGAAGGAGGTTCCGGTTTTGACACCGCAGTATCACGGCCGATACTCATGGGTTGATATATGGTGGCTACTTAGTAGCAATATGCAACCAGTAACTGAAGAACAACCCACATGTCTAAAATCTGCAGGAAAAAGCATCGTAGATATTCTAGGGAAGTCTTACGTGCTAGAGATACTCTATTTTCTATTCAATCATGATAAACCCGTTCGATTCAACGAACTCAAGCATACGTTGTCGATTACTGCAACAACACTGAGTCGAAGATTGGAGGAATTTGTTAATTATGGACTTGTTACGAGAGAAGTTTTCGCTGAGGTTCCAGCTAGGGTCGAGTACTCATTATCAAAGAAAGGAGAGTCGCTTGGACCAGTTCTTAGACATCTCTTTGAATGGGTTGAAAACAATAATTCCTAAGTGCGTTTCAAAGGGCCTCCCTCTGTATAACGGGTGTCGCTTCGGTACCCATCCGATCACCCGTAATCACAGGGGGTTCCCCCTGATTCAATGCCGGGGACATGCCTATAGGTTAGTCATTACAGCATGATTTTAGGTAGTAATATGGTGGAGCAGAAAATCAAATTTCCAGTATTCAATTATCGGGGTTTGCCTATCCTTTTTGCACTCTTCATGATTGGTGGAATGATATTTATGAGTGATTTGCATGATATAGAAATCATAATCTTTGGAATCTTATTATTTTCTCTCGGCGCTTTCCCGATGTGTGCATTCTTATTCCATAGGAGATATATAATTCGAATAGATTCTTCTGATCACATAATTTTTGGACAACAATTTACGGAAAAATTCGATATCAAAAATAGGAAAATACCAATTTGTGATTTATCCTATAGTACATACGAAGTGACAAGATCCTACGAAGATTCACCTGGAAACTATACTGAGACTTTTGTGAAAATAAAGGAAAACGGAAAAAAAATAATTCAAATGGAAGATTATGATATTGGAGAATATGATTCTGCCCCAAACTTCATTCGAAGATTAGCTCCGACTTGGAAAGAATCATTCAAATCAACTTTACCTGAATTATTCGAGATTGAACATATTATTTCCCATAATCAGAAACTCATGTCTATTGATCCCGAATTTAATCCTATCAAAACAGATGAGAAGCCAGTTGAAGATATTTTTCAAGCTGAAATCTTAGATGGGCGTTTACACGGTTATACTACAGATCTTGATGATGCAGGACGATTAGAAGCCTATGTCGAATATTGTCTTGGTAAAAGAATTAAGGACAACAAAGCAAGAGAATATGCTAGGGCAAATCCTGAGGCTATTAGTAGCACTATGGGAATAAAAACCTCATTAATATATGGGATGATGTTTGATGAGGATGGAACAACCAGAGTGGAAACGAAAAAGAAGGTATACCTAGTTGGGTATAAAAGTTGGAAAGTTATACCAAGTAATTACCCCTCAAATACTGAGAAAAGTTTAGCCCCCTGGGGAGAAATATGAGTTGTGTACGAATCAATGGGCCCATTGCTTTGCCATAGTTTAGGTGAAAACGAATCACAGGGTGTGAGCATTGACCCTTTGATTTGATGTAAAACTGGCCGAATCAAGGATTGATTGAGGTTTAAACGCTTGAACCACAGTTGCTACACTTGTAGCCACCAATAGAGACCAAGGAAAGTAAAATCCAGATGGGAAGCCACAATCCAAATGAAATGATGGTCAAAATAAGATGGAGAAGATGGCTGGGTGCAGTTCCCATGGCTAAAACGCCCCTGTTGCATAGCCGGCAAAACTTGTTTGTCTGTTTATATCCCACAAACGCAATCTATCAATTCATGATATTTATCGTTTCACTGATTTGAATGCAATTTACGAAATCGTCCTAATTGGGAAACAATAACCTAAGTATGATGTGGGTTTTTCCACACAATATGAGAATCGCACTTGTAGTATCAGTATTGATTATTATTTGCGCTATTCCGGTTGTTAGTGCTGACAATTCTACCAATGCCACAATTGTTACTGTCGATAGCACTACGCTTCGTTTTAGTCCCTCGACTGTAACTATTACAGAAGGGGAAACTATTCGCTTCTTTTGGGATGGGCAATTACTACCACACAATGCTGTAGAAGTGAATGAAACATTTGATTCAGGAGATACAGCCTCAGATCTAGATTACAGTTTCTTATTCACTGCTGGCTTGAATGGTACCTTTGATTATTTTTGTGAGCCTCATCGTAGCGTCGGTATGGTCGGACAAATAATTGTCAATCCTTTACCGCCTGCAGAAAATAACACCACAGAAGAGCCTGTTATCGATGAAATGGTAGATGATGAGTCGTTCATGCCGTTTATTTCATTGCCCTCAATCACTGCAGTTATAGCGGCAGCAGTACTGTTTAGGACTGAAGAAGAATTATTCTAATCGCCTACATTCAGTGGCCGATAGTATTACTCAATCGTTCAACATTATTCCTGGGGTTGGGTCCATCGCCAGCACTGCTGCGAGAAGAATCCATCCTGTGAGCATTGAGATTCTGAATAGAGTTGTTTGGAAGTCGGCTAACTTTTGATGCCTCAGTATCACGATGATGTTGAGAATAGCCATCGAACCTGCTGCCACTAAGAACCACGCTTCATCCATCGGATTGGAGATTGCAAAACAAGCAAACCAAAGCAGAGTCATTTGAATAGAGGTCCTTGTTGTAGCGATTTCACCGAATCTGGCAGGAAATGAGTGAATACCATTCTCCTTATCGCTGTCAACATCCATTCTTGCATAATTAATATCAAAGGCGGCAATCCAAAACATTACTCCTAGAGAGATAAAGAATATTGTCGGATACCACATTAATTCGCTAAATCCACTCTGCATTCCAGTGATTGCTGCCCAACCATGTACGTCAGCAGCAACGGCAACCCATGCTCCTGCAGGAGCCAGTCCTAGGCAAAGACCCAACCATATGTGGCAAAGCCAAGTGTATCTCTTCATGTATGGGTAGATGACGAAGACGAGTACTGGGAGCCAAGACATCATCAATGCCACTTCATTGAGTTGCCAAGCAGCGAAAAGTAGCATCACGAGGAATACTGTGCATAGCGTCCAAGCGGTATTCATCGTCATTGAACCTGAAGCAAGATGCCTTCCAGCAGTGCGTGGGTTTCCAGCATCAATCTCCTTGTCGATAATACGATTCAATGCCATTGCTAGTCCCCTTGCGCCAATAGCTGCAACGAGAATCCACACCAAATCAATGTTCAACCATCCATATTGAGTGGCTGAGGGATCGTGGATGAATTGATTATAAGCGAGGATATATCCAATTAACACAAATGGTAAAGAGAATAGTGTATGCTCAATTTTTACAAAACTTGCTACTTGTTTGAAATCCATTTACTCATCTCCCTTTGAAGTTACTGAATCGTGAAAAGTAAGATGCTGAGGCCAACTATAGCCAGCTAATTCAGGATGTGATGCAACCTTCTGTAATGTCTCTTCATCGTGTAGGGTGATTGCAGGCCAGCGACGAGTTCCATGTGCTTTGCTTGGAATCGGTGTTGTTGCATTCCAGCATAATCGCGACTTATCATCGTCGAAGGTCAATCCTCTTTCAACATCAAATCTGCAAGTAAGTTGCCAAAGCAATCTCTTTTTTGCTCCAGCAACATGCAAATCAAGGTCATCATCGGTAATAAATAACCAACGAAGAGCATTTTTGTTGTCCAATTGCCAAATTGAATTTCGCAATTGAATAATCTGTTCTCTTCTGGCTAATTCTTGTGAATCTAGAAGGGCGTTTTCTTGCTCATTCAATTGTGAAGGGTCACAACCTGTTTTGACATCCGGTCTTCCTGCAATGGATGTGCTAACAACCAACATCGAATCTCGTAACATTCTCGCATCGCTTACTAAATCAAGTTGCAATACTTGTTTGATAAACTTGGGGATGTCATCAGGTTTTTGGGCAGGATATTGCGATGCTAATTCAGTGCCAGCATGGCGCCTCCAGTCAGGGGTCTGTTGGGAAAATGAACCTTCCAAAGGCTCGTTATCTGCACGTGGGTCGGCCTTGGCCAAAGTAGTTGCATCAATGATCAATTTATCATGGACATTTTCGTAGTTGCTCGCAGCTTCTAATGCATCAGCAACTTGTCCTGGTAGGACTATTATGTCGGTAGCAGGGTCCACTTTGTCATTTAGACTATCCAGTAATGCTTCCAAATCGCTTGGGTCTTGGTTCTCATCGATTGTAACTATTGATTTTAGGAACATCATTTGTCCAGCACCCAATAGACCGAGGGCAGTCTTTCTTGCTTGTCTCGGATATCTCTGCTTGCTGGCAACGATGGCAAGATTGTGAAAACCTGTCTCCATCGGTAGATGAACACTGCTAACATCTCGGTGTTGGAACTTCAGCACAGGAGAAAATTGACGGCCAATCGCTTCGCCCAAATATCCATCTTCCATCGGAGGGAGGCCAACTATTGTTGCAGGTAATACTGCATCCTTTCTTGCAGTGATCGCAGTAACATGTAGAACAGGATATTGTCCTGTCAAGGAATAGAATCCGAAATGGTCACCAAACGGTCCTTCAGTACGAGTTTCACTGGGAATACAATATCCTTCTATGACTATATCGGCATTAGCAGGGATCATCAAATCTTGAGTTAGCGCTTTGGTTATCGGTAGTGATTTACGTCCGAGAATTCCAGCGAATTGATACTCGGATAAATTGTCAGGTAGGGGGGAAATCGCTGAAAATATTAGTTCTGGCGGTCCTCCGATACAAATCGCCACCGGCATTTTTGCATCTTTTCCAAGCATGGCGGCATGGTCAGCACCATGCTTGTGTATTTGCCAATGCAGACCTATTTCTTTTGGGCCGAATACTTGAGCCCGATACATGCCCATATTGTGTTCTCCCGTTTTTGGGTTTTTTGTAACCACAAGGGGTAGGGTGACGAAGTTTCCTCCATCTAAGGGCCATGTTTTAGGAATCGGTAATTTTGTTAAATCAAGTGGTAACCTGACGCGTTGACAAGCACCAGTTCGCTTTTTGTTTGGCGGCATTGCCATTGCGTCTTTGAGTAGCGGCAATGCTTTCCATGGCTTTTTGAAAAATAATCCAATGTCTGGCTTCATCATAGCGACCATCCGCTGACCAATTTCATCTTCTCGGCTAACTCCAAGTGCTTGCATTGTTCTTTGTTCGCCTCCGAATAAATTCATCACCAGTGGAATTTTAGAAATTGAACCATCGGCTAATCTTGGTTGGGAAAACAGTACTGCGGGGCCATTATTTTTCACTAATAGTTCTGCAATAGCACCCGCTTCATACTCGACATCGACGGGGCGGTCTATGCGCAGTAACTCTCCTTGGGACTTGAGATGGTCAAGCCATCGCCCCATCGTTACCCACGCCATAACTCTGCTATGGGGAGTGTCACCTTTCACTTCTCGCATTGTCAGTTTTCACAAATATCTGCTGACTTTTACAACTCTTTGCAACAAATAAAGACCGTTGGTTTCAAGGGCTGCCCTTTACAACCGAAGGGTATGGGAGACGAAGTGCGTTACTGCGATGTCCTCGTAATAGGTGCTGGTCCAGGGGGAGGTTCAGCAGCTCTTCATTTGAGAAGAGCAGGACTTTCAACAATAATTGTGGAGGCTGACCCCGAAGTAGGGACTCCAGTTCACTGTGGTGAATGTCTTAGTCAAATGGCAGTCGACAATTTGGATTTAGAATTGCCAGATCATGTCAAAGCCCTTGATGTAAAAGGAATACGGATTATTTTCCCAGACGGAACAAAGAAACTTCTTTCTGAAACCGGATATGTTCTGGATAAGCATCTTTTTGAAAGATGGTTAGTTCAAGAAGCATGCGATATCGGTGCGGAGTTGCTACTCTCTCACAGGGTAACTTCAATGGAGAGAGTTTTCAATAGCGAAAATCAATTTACCAATTGGAAAATTGACGGACGAGGAAATGAATTTCCAATTGAATGCCGCGCTGTAATAGATGCCTCTGGAGTGGCAGGTGCTGCTTCAAAAATACTTGATATGAAAACCGAAGTAGAGGTTATCGCTGGATTCCAATACGAGATGCTCGATGTCCCTAATGATGGATACCTTGACTTTTATCTATGGCCGAAATATTCTCCGCACGGTTATGTTTGGATGATTCCTAAAGAAGGCGGAAGGGCAAATGTTGGTTTGGTAACAACCGATAAGAAAGGTGCAATAAAGTATCTAGAGGACTTTATTCAAGACACATACTTGGCCGATAAGCCCAAAGTAAATCCTCCTTGGCGCAAAGATGGAATAAAAATTAAGCCATTCGGTGGAACTATTCCAATTTCAGGGCCAAGAGAAATCACAGTTGAAACCGGAGTCATCTTAGTTGGTGATGCTGCTGGTTTCACCTCTCCTTTGTTCGAGGGAGGCTCGCATCTTGCGCTTTGGTCGGGTCGAGAGGCTGCACAGGTAATTGCAAAAGCGATTGCAGAGAATGACCTTTCTCAAAAACGCTTGATGGTATATCAAAAGGCCTGGTTGAAGCGTTTCCCACCATACAATAAGATTCTCAAAGGTAAGACTGCATTGTATGACTTGAGTGATGAAGAAATGTCGATCATGGCTCACTGTTTGCCAGAAGAACTAGGCAATATGTCTCCGTTACAGAAATTGGCAATCGGAATAAAAATACTGTTCAAAAAGCCAATACTGCTGACCAAGCGGGTAATTCCAGTTCTGCTCTCCTTTGGATATTCAAGGGCTAAGCACTTTGGCTGGTAATCCTCCAATATCCCGTATGGGTTGGGATAAGAAAAAGACTTGAAGGTGTGGTGATTAGCCTCGTCTGTGTGGACACTGACATTGTGGCTGGCAGTTTTTGCTGCCGTCCTCCTCATTTTGCAACCAAAGTTGCATGAGAGGAGTAAATTATTGTCTTTCCTTTGTCATTTTGCTTTGGCTGTACCGTTTATTGCGCTGGCAAGCCGCTTTTTGGTAAATGATACATCAATCGTACACGTAGCAGCATACGGGGGAGCCGCCCTCCCTCTCAAATATCGTTTTGCTGCGACTTGGGCCGCTAGAGAAGGGCCGATTTTGCTATGGGTTCTTTGGATGTCATTACTATCTTGGATTTGGCGTAAGCCGTTACCAGGTGAGGATGTAGAAGGCGATAAAGGCTTTAGTGCTCATCAATTAAGACTCAGATTAGTTCATGGTTTCAGTTTGTTATTGTTGATAATTTCACTGACCTTAGACCCATTTAAAGTCAATGAGTATAACTGGTTAGGGGTGGGTTTAAACGAACTATTGCAAACCGACTTGATGGTAATTCATCCACCACTTATTTTCTTGTCATATTCTTTATGCCTACATCTTGCAGCAATTTCTATCTCCAGTTTCTACTCCAGTGATAGGCAAGACCTCGATTCTCGTATCCTAGCAGTCGCTCGCCCTGCATTGTTTTTCACAACACTTGGAGTCGGCCTGGGTGGACTATGGGCCTATTTGATTCTCGATTGGGGCGGATATTGGGCATGGGATCCTGTTGAAACAGGTTCCTTTTTGCCTTGGCTAGCACTAGTGGTTATCGTTCATTTGAGGACTCGGCCAGGTAAGGTCTCCGATAATATCTGGATGGGGTCTGGGTTGGTTGCAGGTGGATTGGCCATTTTCGCAACACTGGTTACTAGGTCTGGAGGTGTATGGGCATCATCTGTACACACTTTCGTAGTAAATGATGGAGGGACTCCACCTTCCGAGGTATTCGGTCGTTTCATGGTTCTAAGAGATGGTTCAGCAGGGGTGGAAGTAATATCTTATCTAATGATTATTTTACTTTTCATCGGAGTATGGCTAACTATGCAAAGGCGCACAATTAGGACTAATAAAATCAATCAAAAGGGCATTTATATCTTCATTATACCATTGTTATTAGCCATATCCGCATTCTTATTTGAACTGGAGATATATTCATTCATTCCAGTGTTAATTTTCCCAATAGTTGTATATTTGCAGTTGGCGTTTGATATTTCAAATGATAAGGGTAAAGAAAACAGTTTGCCATTAGAATGGCAATTTCCATCTGCTAAAATCGTGCCAATTTTGATGATTACTCCAGTCATATTGAGCCTTATCAACGGAGATGTATTCTTTTCATTAATCTGTTTGATATTCTTTACTCCGTTATATTATTCTGTTAATCCGACCAAACAATGGGGTTGGGCAACGGCAGGAATAATGTTAGCGCTGGCTTCTGCCTGGGCTGAATTGGTTGAACTTCCAGTTGCAGCAGCAGTATTGATCATATTTGTATCACCTTGGCTATTGGCTGAAGAGGACAAAACTAAGTCTGCTAAACGCTTTAACATAACTTCTCGCAGAGACCAACAGAGATTAGCACTGTGGGCCACTGTTGTTGTTTCTGGATTGTATTTGATCTTAACACTGGCAATATTGTTGGCTAGCATTGACTCGATTAATCTTAGCGCCCACGAATTATACGGTGCACCATTCATGCTTGCAATCGCCCTTGCGATGTTTACCTATACGATGAGAAAAGAGCAACCAAAGACTACCCTTTCAGTAGCATTGGCGGTTCTAATCGTTTCAATAGTCCTTGCAATATTTGCTCCCGGATGGCTGGGAAGCGATGCAGAAACCACAGTTTCTGAATACCTTACTAGAGGCTCAATCGCGTGGATTTCATTACCAATGCTTCTTGTCACGATAGCGCCTATGGCCAATGAAGTAGTAACTCAGATTCAACGCAAATCAAGAACATCTTTCTTGAAGAGAATCCCAGTTGGAGCTCATGTGGTTCACTTGGGCTTGATTTTGCTAATGGTCGGCCATATTTTCACTACTACTTTGGTCAATAGGGGGGATGCAAGCCATCGTGTTTCATTAGTTCAGAATGAAATTACGATTCATGGCGATTACGGTTTTGAATTCTTAGAAATTATCCTTGAAGATGACGGGCTTGAAGTTGGAGATGGTTATGTTGGCATTAGAGTCGCTGTTTACGAGTTTACTGAAAATGCAGATGGAACAACAGATTTCACTCAAATCGCTATTGTAGAACCCGGTATGCTTAGATTTGACTCAACTGGAACTGCACGTTCTGAAGTTGATGCATTATCACGATGGCACGGAGACATAGTATTCATCTTTGATGGTTCACAAGCAAATGGCTTGATGCAACAGGCAACAACAGATGGATTAGACTCAATTAAAATGGTCAGAGTGACTATCTATGATTTGCCGAACTCTCATCTTGTTTGGTCCGGCTGGAGTTTGATGTTAATCGGTATGGCTCAAATTGCAATCGTTTCAAAACTTAAAAAGAGCCCACTGAGTGTTGATGAAGCGCATATAGAGCAAGAGGAGTGAACCTTCTTTCAGCCAATGCCATTATGAAGGAGGCGTCGGTCGCCGGACTACCCCTAAGGGAGGCTTATTCATGGAAGAAGGAACAATTATCCACGTCGATTACGAACTATACAACGGAGAAACCGGTACTATTATCGAAACTACTCGCGAAGAGGTTGCTAAAGAACACGAAGTCCACCAAGAAGGGCGTACGTATTCACCAATGGTCTGTATCGTTGGTGGAGGAATGCTAATCGCAGGTTTCGAAGAAGCATTAGCTGGAGCAAAAGTAGGCAAAGAAACAGAATGCACTATCGCTCCTGAAGACGGATATGGCGAGAAGGATTTAGAGTTGATCGACACAGTTAGTATTGACAAACTCCTTCAATCTGTAAAAGATCCTAAGTCACTTTACATCGGTGCACCGGTAACTATCGGTGGAAAGCAAGGAACTCTAACTTACCTTGCTGCAGGACGCGCTCGTATCGATTACAACCACCCAATGGCTGGAAAGACTTTGAAGTACAGTTTCAAGATCATCGCAGTTGTAGAAGGAAAGGAAGAAAAGGTTACAGCACTACTAGAATCTAACACAGGTCACACTGACTTTGGAGTAGAATTTACTGGCGATGACCTTGCTATCACTCTACCACAAACAATGCTCTTTGATACCAATGCAGCAATGCTCAAGTTCCGTTTGGTAACTACTATCCGTGATGCAATCACTGATGTTTCCAAGGTTTCATTCGTTGAAGTTCACGAACCTCGTGGATTCGGTGTTGAAGAAACTGAAGAAACAGAAGAAGAACACGTTCACGATGAGAACTGCAATCACGACGAAGACCTATCTTCTCTATCTGTAGCGCAACTCAAAGAACGTTGCAAGACAGCAGGACTACCTGTTGGCGGCAAGAAAGCAGACCTAGTAGAGCGTCTTTCTCAATAAGCAACACGTTCACTCGAATAAGAGTGATTTGAACATCATTCTCTTCATTTGCTTTTGCCCAGGATACAATTGAAAGGTTAGCCCTCTTCCTTGTTATACAATATATTTTCTTTATTGGCGGATTAGTGCAGATCTTTAGTTCAAGATTAAGTTTGTAAATCATATGACCTAGGCAAAGTGCATCTCTTTCAAATATTATCAACAATACATTCCTTGCAGTTAGCCTTGTCTAGTTTCAATCGTTCGTATGCTAAAGCCAAAAGACCAAAAAGCCAGATATAGATTAAAGCCACAAGGGGGCCACCGGCGAAAAAGAACAGTGCAGAAATACAAATTACGATAAACACTTTTAATGCAATAAACATCGTCAACAAAGTGATTCTAGTCAAGGAAAAGTTTGTTGAACAGGTAGCACATTGAAATCCAGAAATCATGCCCAAAAGGCATTGAGTACATCGTGATTGACTTTTTCTTACCACTCGTTTGTCGCACACTGGGCATTGTTTTGCAGGTGGGTCCCATTGAGTGGTGATTGTTCCAAAAATGATGACAAGAATCAACAAGATTGCCACAAAGAGCATCAGCATGAACCTAACTTGGCGCTAACATCTATTATATTTTCTAAGTGTTTAACATGACTTGGTTTCAGAATTGCCTATTTTTATCATTAATCTATCTCGGGATATCCATTTTTAGGAGAAGTCCAATTTTGGATTGGATAGTGACGGATGATATCGGGTTATCCGACCATAATATTGGTATGAAGATTATATATGAAGAGTTCAACGAATATTTATGTCCGATGGTTCTGAAGCATCACCAAACGAAAGCAGGGCGCTCATTAAATTTCTTTTAGAGAACCGAGATATGATGAGTTATGCATCAATTTTGATGATAGTTTATGCAGTGTGGGCCACAATCGAGGTCCTTACTAATGCTAGTGGCGCAAATTGGTGGCCACCTGAAACCGGTATTCACGCTTCAGAGTTGTACAATAATCCAAACAAAGTGCATGTCCTCAATAATGGGTGGATTATCGCCACAGGGGCAGTTTTTGGCTCGTTCGGCACTATGATTCAATATTTCTACAGAGCCGCTCCTTATGTTGATGCCTCAATGCAAGCAACTGCCGCTCTTATTATTTCAGCCGTAAAGGCAGAGGAGATCGAAGAATCTGCAGAAAAGCGCGCTAAAGAAATTGTCGCCGCTGAAAAGGAAGAAGAAGAAGCAGAAGAAGAAGCGGAAGCAGCGGAAGCAGTGGAAGCAGCGAAAGCAGCGAAAGCAGCGAAAGCAGCGAAAGCAGCGGAAGCAGCGGAAGCAGCAGCAGCGGAAGAAGAAGAAGAAGAAGAAGAAGAAGAAGAAGAAGAAGAAGAAGAAGAAGAAGAAGAAGAAGAAGCTGAAGAAGAAGCTGAAGAAGAAAGCGATGAAGGTGCTGAATCGCCAGAAGAAGAACCAGCACAACGTAAAAAATTCTGAGGTGATAATATGTGGGAACATCGATCTGTATCAAATAAAGTCTATAATGAAACCAAACAAATGCGCCCAAGCGAAACATATGTTCGCTTGATGGATATAGTTGAAGAAGCTGTATCCAAGGCACAAGTCGAAGAGTTCGATTACGAAGCCTTCCTAAAACTCATTCCTCGCCGAGGACCTTGGGAAGAGATTCTCGGATCGGATATTTCCAAGCCAGACCCTAGAACTCGATACATCGGGCCTGCACGAACACGCCTGCTCAACACCAATCTGATTATCGGATCTTCATGGATTGAATCAGACCGATTCAAATTCGAACGCCGAATTTCAAATATTGCTGAATTTCTCAAGCAGAAGACGATTATCAATGCCAACATGTGGACTCCAAAGCAATTGTCTACAACACAGACTCTGATTATCTGTTCAGCTGGAGACGAAGAGCGAATGGGTGGATCTTTCCTTACTGGAGATGGGCCTGGCTCTAGCCACCCCTTCCTAGGATCAAAGGATGGCGAAGACCCTGAATGGGAACCAATCCTCTGGGGACTCGGTCACCGTGGAATTGTCCCGGACTCTGATCCATTGGACCAATGCTTCTACCCATCATTAATGCACAGAGGTGTTTCTTTCAACAATCGCTTAGGTTGGACTCGATATTCCCCTGCTGGTTTCGGAAAAGATGCAAGCGGATACATAATGACTCGCCCAAACACATGGATTTGGCCTGCAGTCAACGGTAATCGTGAATCACCAACTGCTTTCAATCTCTTAGTTAACCTACCAGACCGCCGTCTTTCATTCGGAGAAGAAGGAATTACTGACATCTATATGACTACAGGTAAAACTTCTCTTTACAGTTTGATGGGAATGATGAGTTCGTCTACCGTTCGCCAGATGTTTGGCGCTGGTTCCGAAATGGTCCCTCTTGAATTCCACTGTATTGAACCTGGTTTAGATGAATGGATTGCAGGTGCAAGCGATGAAGACAAGTACGCTCGTTTGTTCGAAGTCTGCGCTTCAATCGGATACATGCTTACGGATCCAGGAATTGGAAGTCTCGGTGGTGCTGCAAAGCGACGCCGTTTACTCATGTATCCTCGTGACCAAGGTAATTTGTTGACTTGTGTTAACGCAAGCCAAGTGGCAGACCATGCCTTGAAATCAAATTATGAATCAAGCGTATTTACTAAACTCGACCAAGCAGATTACATGAACCGCGTAACACGCCGTTTCAAGGCTTATGCGGATTTAGTTACTGCAAGCGATGTTGCACAAGGTGCTCGTTGGATTAGTCAAGCAGATTTCCACGATGGCGAAAAGAAACAGATAGGACCGAATGTCCACTCTGTCCTCGCTGTTAGAGGCTATGATGTGATGAGCATGGATGAATATATCCAAACGTTCAACGACATCTCTGCTGCCCCAGATAGATTGATGCGCCGATGCGTTCAATCAATTGCTACCAATGCTCTGAAGACAATTTATCCACACGCCGACCTTGGAGAATCCGCAGACGCAGCGCCTTACGCTCACATATTTGGAGCCAGCGATGACCCACTTGTCTACTATACCGATATCCGTTTCTTGGTTCCAACTTCAATCGATAAGTTGCGCTCCATTACCGGCTCACAAGGTGCAGACCGAGGCCGTATGCGTGAAGCATTCGCAACACTGACCAATGCAGATCCAATGACCAGTCTTTCAATTCAAGATATGTGTTTGCCGTTCCTTGCAGATTTGGGCGAAGATTCTTGGCAAACTGGTACTGGTTTGAACGAAAACGAAATCATCGTAGAAGTCACCATGGCAGTTAACCCAGCTCGTGTTTGGCGAGCATTGCTTGAACCAACCACCAAAGAGGTATTTGACTTGCCAAAGGGTAAGAAAGGAACTGCAGCAAACCTCTGGGGAGATATTTTCATCAACAACGAAACCCTCCATCAGCGCATGGAGAAAGATGGTCTCGAACACTATCTCCGCTTGTTGAAATTGGGCTACCATTGGGCAAACGACGAATCCAGGAAAAAGCACAAACTGAAGTAATTAAATTGGTTGCTTGAATAGGGAGGGTAAAGGTCATGGCGACTTTTTTTAAAATCTCAGAAGTTTTGTTTTCACTGCAAGACTTCATGACCAAGGATGGTGCTATTTCACCTGAACAACGTGAGTTCTACACGTTATTTCGAGATAAATTGAATGCTTTTGAAGATGTATTCTCTATCGATAATATTGAACTATTGTTGGCACAAACATATGCTGAAGTAGAGAATATTTCACAAGAAGTTTTCACCCAAATAGATGAAGCAATCCTGACTCAATATCGTAACGATAACTCCGATGCGATCAATGCACGAATTCTGCGGTTAGCGGCAGAAGAAGCGGCGAAACATGCAGCTTCTAGAGCAGCTCGTTTGGTTGAAGAAGAACGACTAGCTGAAGAGGCCCGTATTGCAGAAGCCGCTCGCTTGGTTGAAGAAGCCAGACTTGCTGAAGAAGCCCGTATTGCAGAAGCCGCTCGTTTGGTTGAAGAGGCCAAACTTGCTGAAGAAGCCCGCATTGCAGAAGAAGCTCGATTAGTAGAAGAGGCCCGATTAGCCGAAGAAGCAAGTGCGGCAGAAGCTGCTCGCGTTGCTGAAGAAGCTCGATTAGCAGAAGAGGCCCGGCTTGCCGAAGAAGCAAATGTAGCGGAGGCTGCTCGTATCGCAGAAGAGGCCAGATTAGCAGAAGAAGCAAGTGTAGCAGAAGCGGCTCGTTTGGCAGAAGAAGCCCGATTAGCAGAAGAAGCCCGCATTGCCGAAGAAGCAAGTTTGGAGGAAGCTGCTCGCCTGGCTGAAGTAGCCCGTATTGCCGAAGAAGCAAGTGCAGAAGAGGCCAGATTAGTCGAAGAAGCAAATGCAAAAGAAGCCGCTCGTCTGGCCGAATTGGCTCGATTAGCAGAAGAAGCCCGATTAGCAGAGGAAGCCCGTTTGGCTGAGGAAGCTAGGCAACTGAGTGAAATGGATGCTGCGTCACGTGAAAAGCAAGCCTATTGGGATGCACAAGGCGCACTTCCGTCAGACACAACTCCCCTCTCACCTGAATCACATGAAGCAGAAAACGGATTACCATTACCTCTAAAAATCACTATGATTGTAGTGATAACGGCCGTTCTTAGCGGTTTTGCTACTTATTTTATCTTTTGAATTATTTGAACATTATTTGCACTTGATTGGCAATGATATTCCTCAATAGGCATAAATTCTACTGAGTACTAGTTGTTCTCAACTCTCAGAATCAATTATTAAATCATCAATAGGTGCACTAAAAATTAGTTGAGAAGTGTCTTCAACTGCGACAATACCACGAATACTGTGTTTTTCTTGAAGTTCAACTGTTGGTAGAGCCAGTTTCACCCGAGTCTGAGCGAACGAGAGTAGATGGCCCGAAGATACATTCCAGTCACCTTCGGGTAACCACAATCCTATCGAGCCAAGTTCCGGCTGATGAACGATGACAAGTGTGTCTTGGTTTTCATCTATTTCTGCACGTATGACTCTGAGTGTAGTCCCTTGTGGAATCAATTTGGTGGAAGGCTGCCAAACTTTCCATGTTTCCTCAAATGGTTGGTTGTGCTCATTGGCACGTTGCTCAATATCTTTGATTTTCTTTGCAAATTCTTCAGCCTCTTCTTCGCTTAATTGATTCAAACCATCTAATAGGGTTCGCAGTCCTTCATACTGAACAACATCAATTTGTGTCATTGCAGCATTGGCCATCAAGATATGTTCAGAGAGCGTCTCAAGTTGTTGCTGAGATTCAGTTTGCAGCGCACATTCCATTGCTTCATCGAGAACTTCCAAAGCCAAACCGGGTTGATCGATTGCCAACAATGATTCACCAAGTTTCATCAGATGAACGAGGGCTTGCTCTTTATCATCAGCAACAATAGTGTTGGCATGATGGATATGTTGTTCAGCAGAGTCGATTTCTTCTAGTAAATAGCGTGATATTGCAGCGCATACGAGATAGGGTAATCTCGGTGCTGAAATCAATTGTGCTTGTCTGTCTGCCGCTTCAAATAATCGTGCGGAACGTTCCCATTCGGCTGAGGCCATAGCAAGAAGCCCAAGTTGGAATACAGCATGCATTTCAGCAAATGAATCGTCAATAAGTGTGGCTGACTGTAACGCTCGCGACAGATGTAAGCGCGCAGTATCACGCTTTCCAGACATCTTAGCCATCAAACCTAAAGCGGTCTCAGTCCGATACAAATATCCACTCAGTGCACTGTGTGCAAGTTCTGCTGTCGTCTCATCTAGGGGCGTCAAATCAAGGCCAATGGCCTCTAATACCTCACTGAGAAGAATCAGTGTTTCTTCGTATGCTTTACCGAGATGCTCAGTGGTATTGGGCGAAGTTAGTTGTGATAAATGTGAATCCAGTAATAGAATTGGTTGACATATCTCTGGCAAAGTACCTAGTTTTTTAATGTGGATTGATTTTACTTGTTGACCAGACAATACTCCTTGTAAAGCACCTTTAAGATTAATTTCAGCAGCATCTTTTGAAGTTGTTTTCTGTGATTGTGGGCGGTCTTCTATCAGTGAATCTACCATCCATGTTAATTTCGCCTGAATATCATATTCATTAACTCGGCTGATAGCATAACGCATCTCTGCAGCCCTAACACGCCGAGATAGACTTTTCATTCGGACCCTTTTCTTCGAAGGACTTTGTGCAGCGAGGCGTTGAATGAAGGTAGAAGGTGGACAAGTTGTATAGCCAAGATTAGCTCTTTCCCCAGTCGTTGTCATTTTGAAATCGTCGGTAACTAAAATCACTTCTCGGCCTTCTCGATGAAGTTGAGATGCCAGCACCATCAAAGAAAGATCGACATCTTGTGGTGAAGCCGACTCTCCAATCATTTGTCCAAGGCCTCGGATTTGATCATCTTCAATTGCGACCGTATTCAATAGAGAATCAAATTCATCCAATACCTTCGGCTGTTTTGACCATTTTTGGAAACGAACATTTTGAATTTCACTGTGAACCCCAGGGGTAACAAAAATCATCTGACTATTATTCCTCAGAACAGTAGTAATATCTTTGATAAAAGTATCAGGAGCCATCGAACCAAGGTGGATGAAGCAATTGGAGTCAACTACCCATGTCTGCGTCATAGCAGCGCTAATCGGTTGGGGCTGATGAGGTTTCACTATTGTTTCAAGTCAGAGAAGGGGATTTCCTTTTCGAGATATACTCACAATACTCAAAACTCCTGAACTGTTGCTATTGATTGCGGATTGTTGATACCTTTTGTCCTTGAGGGCACAGCATGACAGACATGGTTATGAATTCTGATGGCTTTCGGCAATCCACTACTGGAAAGCATATTTTGGCCCTAGAAAATGAGGGGACTATTCGTTGGATGCATCTCGGATTAGTATTTGGCATAGCTTCTGTTTGTGTAGCATTGATGGTAGTGCTTGCGCCCTTTCCTCCAGTAACGGATAATTTTGAACAAGTATCCGATTGTTCAGATGACCCATCATTAGTTCTGAGTGATGGAGAACTAACTACGGATAATCAATCTGGAATCCGAGATGGAGACTGCCTGCATGATATTGAAATCGCTTCGTGGAATGTGAAGAGATTCGGCCCTTCAGGTGCTGAAGATGAGGTGAGAGTCGCTGAGATGGCAGGTAAAATAAGCAATTATGATATCGTCGCTGTTCAGGAAATAAAGGATATACAACAAACAGCACCCTACATCCTCCAAGATAGAATAGACGAAATATCAGAGTATGGGATGGTTCTATCCAATCGTACTGGAGCATTTTGTGAAAATAAATCAAGTTCCCAAATTTCTGAACAGTATGCTTTCTACTATGATGTCAAAACCATAAGATCCTTAGATTCTGGTAATCACTATCCAAATAATGACTGTGAGTATACCAGAGAGCCATTTGCAGCAAGGTTCGTATCTGTTGAGTTTAACCACACCTTTGTATTAATTACCTTACACATTGACCCTGATGATGTATTGAATGAGACTGATGCACTGGTAAATGTATTCGAATGGGCTAAGTTCCAATATCCGGGTGAAGACGACTTCATTTTGCTTGGAGACCTTAATGCAGATTGCAGTTATGCAAGGTCTTCAGAATTAGATCAATTGGCTATTCGTAATGGAGACTATCAATGGATAATTCCCGATGGAACCAATACCAACACTGCTGAATCATCATCTTGTGCATATGATCGAATGATTATCGGCGATGGTGGGTCTGATGAGTACCTTGGTTCATTCTCAA
>Ga0307986_10001192_pt1 | contig 19086 bp, 19 predicted proteins | sample EllFjometageno82_FD_203170 | JGI IMG/M metagenome (GOLD analysis project Ga0307986, IMG submission 203170) | Marine microbial communities from Ellis Fjord, Antarctic Ocean - #82 | ecosystem: Environmental > Aquatic > Marine > Unclassified | place: Southern Ocean | collected 2014-10-09
AAGAAACTATTGGTGGATTTAAATTTCTTACACCAGCTGAAACTGAAAAATCTATGACTTCAGGAAATCTTGATGGTTTTTTGAAAGGAATGAGCACTCCTAAAGGAGCAGTTGATACAAGTTTTTTACCTCTTTAATTAGAACGTAAAATAAATTTAAATAGGCGCCAACTAAAAAAGTTGGTGCCTATTTTTTTAATAAAAATTCTAATATAAAGTTATTCTTATGAGTGATTTAGTTTCTCAAAATCTAAACATGATTTTTAAAACTCCTAAAGGAGAAACGGTTCATGCTTTAAAAGATGTAAATTTTACTCTTAAAAAGGGGGAGCTTTTAACAGTTCTTGGTCCATCTGGATGTGGAAAAACAACTTTACTAAATATTACCGCAGGATTTCTCAGACCAACATCTGGCAAAATTATATTAAGTGGAAATGAAATCAATGGACCTGGTGTTGAAAGAGGAATGGTTTTTCAGCAAGGTGCATTGTTCGAATGGTTAACAGTTGCTGAAAATGTAGATTTTGGATTAAGAATGAAAAATGAGAACCCAGTTGAAACTGCAAAAAAAGTTGAAGAATGGTTGGATATTGTTGGTCTACAGGGATTTGGTAACACACCTACTTATCAGCTATCAGGTGGAATGCAGCAAAGGGTTGCGTTAGCTAGATGTTTAATCAATGACCCAGATTTAATTTTAATGGACGAACCGTTAGGAGCCTTAGATGCTTTAACTAGAGAAAAAATGCAGTCATTAGTTTTAAAAATTTGGAAAGAAACAGGAAAAACTATTATCTTAATTACTCACTCAGTTGAAGAGGCTTTATTGCTCGGTGAAAGACTTTACGTCATGGCTCCAAGACCTGGACGTATACATAAAGAGTACAATCTCCCTTTTGCATCAATGGGATTAAAAAAGGACTTAAGAGATATAAAAAATTTAAAAGATTTTACAAGTAAGAGAGAAGAAATCTTAACCATGATTTGGGATATGGAAGAAGAAATAATGGGTAAGGATATTTAGTATGTTCACTCAAATTGTAACTTTTCTAATTATTGTATCAATAGTTGGCTGCATCATGTATGGCCGAAAACTTATCAGAACTGAAAGAGTTGATGCTGTTTTCGGGAACCCAGAAAGAGCCAAAGGTGGAGCTCACTGGGTTATAGTTGGAAGTGGTGTCATTTTATTAACTTGGCTTTATTTTTCTTGGGATATAGCAAAATCTTTTTACCCTCAATCAGCTAATGAATTATGTCAAGTTGGTAAAGTAAACGACTCATTAGTTTCCTTAAAATACTTATTCCCAATTGAAGAAAGAGAATTCAAAAGTACTTCAAGAATAAAAAGTGAAAACAAAAATTTAATTAAACTTTCAAATGAAATAAAAAATTCTAACGGGATTAGTGTTCAAGATAGAAATGTATTATTAGGATTAATACAAAAAACTAAAAATACTATTCCACTATTAACTAATGAAAATTTATTAGAAAATGGAACAAAGGTAAAAATATCAGAACTAACTAAAAAAATTAATGAATTATCAATAGAATTTCAAAAAAATGACTACCCTTATGAAACCTTAGAGCAAAAAAATAAAAGATTAAAAAATGCTAATGAAGAAGGTGGTTGGGGAGCATCAGGTACAGCAGTAGAAAATACAATAGAAGTTCCAATTATTCCTAAAACAAATAAAGGATTAAAATTTGATGCAGCTGCACAAGAACTAAAGTTAATTAGTGATCAGTTTTTTAAATTAAGAAATCATAATTTTCAATACAAGTCTGCAATGAAGGAAATTAAAGATGAGGTTAAGAAATTTAGAAAAGAAGCAGACGATAATCGAGAGATAGCATCTACATTAGCCAAAGATGTTCTTAAAATTGCAAGACGAATTGAATATGCAAGTATTTTTCCACCAAATACTTTAAATGAAATGCAAAAATCAATCATAACATTTGATAAAGTTCAAAAAAAAGAACAAGGTTCTTTACATTATGTTGATTTATTTTTATTTCCTGCTGGCACAATAGTATCAAGTGGCCCAAATTGCTCAGAACAAGGTTCTGGAAGATGGCTACCCAAACCATCAGACACATTAAGCAAATTTATTCTTTTATCAAAACCTAGTGTTGGATTTAAAAATATTCCATTACTTTGGTATGAAATGATGGATGTTAGCAAGATAGTTGGTTTTATATTACCAGACTGGATTGCTGATATTGTTCCTGGTAAATATCCAGTTCATAATCAAGGTGGATTTGTTGAGTCAAACTTTAAAAGTAAAGTTTTAAATGTAGTAACTGGTGAATTTAAATTATTTAAAATACCAGTTCCAATGGGCCACATCTGGGACTCTTTTTTAAGGGTACTTTTAGGATTGCTACTTGGGATAATATTTGGAGTGCCACTTGGGTTATTTATGGGGCTTAATAGATTTGCTAAAGGTTTTTTTGATCCTTTAATTGAACTATACAGACCTGTACCACCGCTTGCTTGGGCTCCACTAATCATATCTGTTCTTGGAATTGATAATGTGGGGAAGGTATTCTTACTATTCATGGTGTCCTTTTCAATCATGATTATTTCAGCTAGGGCTGGTGCTTCGGGTACTCAATTATCAAAAATTCATGCATCTCACTCTTTGGGTGCATCTAGATGGCAAATTTTAAGATATGTAATATTTCCTAATTCATTACCAGAAATTTTAACTGGTGTAAGAGTTGCAGTTGGAATGTGTTGGGGAACATTGGTTGCAGCTGAGTTTTTAGCTGGAACAACTGGTATTGGTTTCGTTGAAAATGTTGCTAAAAAATATTTCCAGTACGAGGTTATCTGGATCACAATTTTTGTAATGGGCATGCTTGGTCTTTTATTCGATATTACATTGCGTAAAATAATCGACAAAACAATCCCTTGGCGTGGTAAAGGTTAATTAAAAAATTTAATATTATATGAATCCAGTTTTAAGATTATTCAAATCATTGTTTAAAAAAATTAATTATGATTTAAAAAAGATTAAACCATTTAATTTATCTGAAAATTTTCCTGAGGCATCAGAATTTGAAAAAGAATTGCTTAATCTTTGTTCTAATTATTCAATGACAGGCCATGATCGTATGCATTCGCTTATAAAATCAATAGAATATATTAAGCAAAATAATGTTGATGGTGATTTTGTTGAATGTGGAGTTTGGAAAGGTGGAAATCTTATAATATTTCAAAAATATGTTGAAAAATTTAATCTCAATAAGAAAATTTATGCATATGATACTTTTGAAGGGATGTCACAACCAGCTGAAATAGATAAGACTTTTGAAGGGGAAAGTGCATCATTGCAATTAGATAAGCTTGAAAAAAAAAATGTAGATAGAAAAAAAAATATTCTTATTGCAGATTGCTCATTAGACGATGTAAAGAATAATTTTGAAAAACACACATCTAGTAGCAATTTAATTTGTATCAAAGGCAAGGTTGAAGATACATTGATAAATAAAGAAAACTTACCCAATAAAATATCAATTTTAAGATTAGATACTGATTGGTATTCAAGTACCAAAAAAGAATTAGAAATTTTATACCCTTTGTTAGAAAAAAATGGAATTTTATTGATTGATGATTATGGTTATTGGCAAGGAGCTAGAAAAGCAGTTGATGAATTTTTTAAAGATAAAAAGGTTACCATGTTTAAAATTGATTTTACTGGAAGAATGATTATTAATTCAAAATAACCAAAGGTTTACTTAATTGAAAAAAATTTACAGAATATTATCTAGAAAAATTGCTTTAATTTTTTTTTCAAATTTATCACGATTACTAAATATTTTTGACTATAAGATTATACCCTCTTTTATTGAGGCAAAATCCTCTAATTTTAAATATTCAGAAAATAGTAGAAGGCTAATTTATAAACCACCTCAAAACTTTTTTTCAAAATTAATTATAGATACATCTCATTACAGCTCTAAGCTTTGTATGTTTGGGGCAGAATATGGAACCGGCAAGTCTTCTTTAAATAGTCAAGGACATAGAAGCGGATATACACCCTACTACGATATGTTATTCAGGCATCTTAAAGATCAAAAAATTTTATTAGCTGAAATTGGAATTGAACTGAATGCTTCTACTAAAATGTGGAGGAAATTTTTTTCTAAAGCTAAAATTTACGGTTTAGAGTTTGATAATCAAAAAATAATTCAAGCAAAAAAACATGGTCTAAAAAATACTTTTTATAAAGAAATAAATGTTTCAAACCAAAAAAGCATCAAAAATACATTTTTAAAAATTAATAAAAAGTTTGATATTATCATTGATGATAGTACTCATTATATTGATCATCAAATAAATATAATTAAAGAAACCTCTCCATTCTTAAAAAAAAATGGAATCTTAATAATTGAAGATATTTTTAAAAAAAGAAAAAATCATTCAGAAGAAGATTATTATATGCGATTAGTAAACCTAAAGAAAAACTTTCAAAAAATATATTTTGTAGAATTTCACAACTTAAGCAATTATACCGCTAGCTGGAAATGTGAAAAAATTTTAGTCTTAATTAAAAATTGACACTAATTATCTATATAATTTAAAAACTTTTTTATATTATTTAATTCTCGATCTTTTGAAAATTTTATTTTTAGATTGGAGATGTATTTTTTTGAAGGTTTTTTGCCTGAGTTAATTTCTAATATTTTACTTAAGATTTCTTTAACAAAAGTCTTTATTTCTCCAGAATTAACTTTTGTAAATAAAGGTTTTTTCCAATATTCATTTCCACCCTCGCCTGTGTACCCAATAACAAAATTACCAGCCAGAGCAGCTTCTGCTGGAGGTAGTGGTAAACCCTCCATATTAGAAAAAGATAAAAATATTTTTGATTCTTTTAGATAATCATATGTTTTTTTTTCATTTAAGTTGTTTAAATCTCTAATTGACCATTTATTTGGTAAATGAGGTTTTAAGTAATTTGTAACTAAATAGCTATGTTGTGGAAGTTTTCTACTCATATAAGTAATTATATTTTTTTTATGATTTATTTTGGAGTTTTTTAAATCTAATGCGTAAGAAATTTTTATTATTTTTGTCTTAATATTCGAAAATTTTAACTTTATACATTTTGTAATGTCATCTGAATATGAAATGATAAATTTTGCTTTTTTATAAGCTAGACTTAGTTTTCTTTCGTTATTAGTAGATGAGATTACATAGCCATTTTGCACAAAAATTGCATAATCAATACCATTTTTAATGCACAAATCTTCTGCAAGATGCGCAAATATTTCTGGTAAAATTAAGAAGTCTTTTTTTTTATCAAAAAATAATTCATTTTTAGTTTTTATTTTATGATCAAGCCATTTGTAATTAAATTTTTTAACCGCCTCAAGTTCATTAAGTTGCCAACCTGACTCAATTTTTTTTTTATTAATTTTTAATTTTTTTCTAATCGAGATTTTAATTTTGGATAGTCTATTTTTTTTTAGATGAAGTACCTCAGACGAAAAATTTTTCAAACTATTGATTATTTCTGAGTGATGATAAATTATTTTGGCACCTCCAGATGGTCCTTTTTCAGCATGACTAATATAAATTATATTTTTAATCATTTATACATCTATCCATTCTTTATACTTATCTTTATTAAATTGTATATAATTCGGAAGTTTGTCTAAATTTACTTTTTCTAAAGAAAATTGATTTTCATATTTTTGCTCTATTGATGACCTAGAGTCAGCAAAATGATTATAATTTACATATCTGTTATTAATTTTTTTTTTTATTTCATTAATATTCATTTTTTTATTTTCAAATTCTGAATGCATCTCATCATTTAAATATTTTCTATATAATGCTTCTGGAGTTTTTAAGTTTGTAAAATGCCAACCACCATTTTCTACTATCCTTAAATCAATATATTTTGTATCGGAAAAAAAAGTATCTAATCTCAAGAAATTATATTTTTTAGTTTTTATATTTCTTAACCATGAAAAATTTATTAAATCTTTTTTTTTACAAGATTTACTTCCATACCAATCTAATTTTGGATAAGCTAAGTTAAATTTATAATAATATAAGTTTTGCTTAAATAAAATTATTTTTGACTTATTTTGTGAAAAAATGATCTTTTCTAAATCAGGTATTTCATCGTTATCACTATAAATTATATAATCTTCATCTGATGCTTCTTTAAGTCCTCTAATAATTTCATTTCTTTGAAATTCTATTCTCATTATACTGTTTAATCTTTTCAAACCAGAATCATTTGTTTTTTTTTGTATCTGATTCACGGGATCTTTATCTACAATAATATGAATAATCTTATCTTTAAATTTTTTGAAATTATTAGGATTAAATTTAATTTTTTTATCATTTCCACTGTGAGTGAAAGTTGCCTCGCTAACTACGAATTTATCAACAAAATCATTGAGGATATTAAACCTTAAGTCCATCATTAAATCTTCTTCAAAATATGTCGTGCAATCAAATATTTTCATAATTAATTTAATATTTTTTAATTAATATTTCCCAATCTTTAAAACTGTATGATAATTCATAATTATTTATAATGTATTTATAAACATATTCATTTTTAACTTTTAAAGGAAGGTCCCAGTTATTTTTTTCTCCACCTGTAATTATGATATCAGAATTTGACATTTCTTTAATGAATTGTTTTTGATTTAATTTTGAGGCAGCACTCCATATAAAATAATATTTGGTACAGCTACTTTTTCTAAGTATATAATAGAAAATTGCATCATTACTAAAAAGCTGTATACATGATTGATCTGTTAACTTTGGTTTTAAGAAATTAACAAAATTTTTCTCTTTATAATTTAGAAAATAATTATCTGGTAAATAAATATAATTATTGAGTCTTTTATTGTAACTAAAAATATTTTTAGTATTCAGTTCAATATTAAAAATAAAAAAAATTACTAATATAATACTTAATATTTTACTTTTATTAACGGATAAATTTTTTAAGTATTTTCTTAATATTGTATAGGAAATAAATAATGAAAAAGTTATCAATGGAAAGCCAAAAGAGTTTTTAATATGACCTCCGTCTGACCTTCCAAGAGCATATAAGTAGCTTCCCACTGAAATTAAAGATAAAAAAATTATAATTTTAGAAAAATTAATTGGATATTTTTTTTTAAAAAAAAGATTAATAGAGATTAATAAATTAATTAAAATTAATATAATTGTTTTTGTTGCTCTCATTGCATTTGGCTCACCACTAAAAATTTTTGGGTGAATCAATCCATGTACATAAGGCATTTCTTTGAGTACTAAATATGTGTTACTTAAAAAATATTTAAACTCATCTCCTAAATATAAGTAAGCAAAAAACCAAAAAGTAACAATGAATGAAAATAATAGAAGACTTTCATTTTTTCTTTTTGATAACAAAAGATAAAGTAAGATAATTAAAATTAAGATATTGCAAATTAACCCTCTGTCAACTCCCCAGAACATTGAAACTGGGCTTAATATAGAAATTGATAAAATGCATATTGATGTTTTTTTTTTTGTTAATAATAAAGTAAATAATATTAATAAAAGTATTATGGGCATTTCTCTATAACTAATGCTATCAGATGATACCAAGTTGTAATCAACAAGAGATATAAAAATGATGGTGTTAAAAATAAAGTAAATAATTTTTTTATTTAACTCAAGCTGAGACGCTTTTGTGATTAGGTATATAAAAAAAATTAATAATGCTTTAAAAATGAATATATATATAATCTCGGCAAATCTTGCTAAGCCGATACTAATATGGTCATAAAGCTTCCATAAAGTTGATGAGGACAAGGACTCATAAAAAATACCAACCGTAATATACGAGCCAGACCATAAACTGCCGTCTTTATAATATTTATAAGCAGAGCTTAACTTTTGACCATCATGAAAACTGTCTACAATATTAATTGGAAATGCTATAGATAAAAATTCAAAAATTATAAAGATTAAAAATATTACGCAAATTAACGATAAAAAAAAAGAATTTTCTACAGTCTCTTTTTCGCTAGATATTAAAAAATTGTTTATCTTGTTAAAAAAAAATTTTTGTGTAAAAAAATTATAGAAAATAAATACCGTACAAGGTAATAACAAAAATAATATATATCTTAAAATATCATTAGCAGCATTATAGTTTTTAATTGAATATTGACCAATTATACCTTGATCTTTAAATTGCAAACTAATTAAATCCCAAAATAAATAACCCGTAACAACAGAAAGTAAAAAAAATATAATAAAAATTATTCTTTGTCTTTGAATTTTCATTAATACTATCTTAAAAGTTAATGATGAGTTTATCAATAATAATTCCAACTTATAATGAAGTTAAACAATTAAAGCATACTATTAAAAAGCTTCGATCTTTAAAAAAAAAAATCGACAATTATGAATTAGTTTTTATTGATGATTTTAGTAATGATGGTTCTTATCAACAATTAATCTCATTTAAAAAAAAATACTCAAAGATCAAAATATACAAAAATAATAAAAAAGGATTAGGTGGGGCGATTAAACTTGGTATACAAAAATCAAGAAACAAATATATATGTATATTTATGTGTGATTTATCTGACGACGTGAATGATATTTACAAATATTATAAAATGATGGCAAATAATAAAAATTTAGATGCTATTTTTGGGACAAGATTTGATAAAAGATCAAAAGTCAAAAATTATCCTTTTTTCAAACTTATATTAAATCGTATTGCTAATAATATGATAAGACTTTTATTTCTTTCAAAATATAACGATTTTACTAATGCATTTAAAATTTATAAGAAAGACGTTTTGTTAAAATTATTTCCAATAGTATCTGAAAATTTTAATGTTTTTTTAGAGTTACCATTAAAAATTATCACTAGAAAACTTACTTATAAGATTATTTCAATTAATTGGTACGGAAGAAAAATTGGAGAGTCTAAGTTTAAAATTAATGAAATCGGTTCAAAATATATTTTTACATTACTATATTGTTTTCTTGAAAAAATTCTTTTAAATAAAAAATAATAATGAAAATTTTAATTACAGGTGGATGTGGTTTTGTAGGAGCAAATTTAGCACTATATTTAAATAAAAAAAACTTCAAAGTATCCTCTTTAGACAGCATTGTCAGACTAGGGTCCCAGTATAATTTAAAACTATTAAAAAAAAATAAAATTAAAAACTATAAGATTGACATTAACAACTATAATAAATTAATAAAACTTCCAAAATTTGATCTCATTATAGACTGCTGCGCAGAGGCTGCTGTTGAAGTTTCAAAAAACAATATTGATGATGTTATTAATACAAATCTTATAGGTACAATAAATATTTTAAAAATATGTAAAAATAACAAAACAAAAATAATCTTTATATCTTCAAGTAGAGTTTATCCGATTAATGAAATTAATAAGATTATAAAAAAAAATTTGCTTAAAAAGGAAATAAAAATTAAAAAACTATTTGATGAAAATTCAAAACTAAATGGTGCAAGAACTATTTATGGATTAACAAAACTTTCATCTGAAATGTTTATAGAGGAATTTGCTTATGCTTTTAACATTAAATATATTATTAATCGCTGTGGAGTACTATCAGGACCTTTGCAATTTGGAAAACAAGATCAAGGATTTGTTAGCCTGTGGATTTGGAAACATCTAACTAAAAGAAAATTACAATATATAGGTTATAACGGATCAGGCAATCAAGTTAGGGATGTGCTGCATATTGATGATTTTTGTATATTAATTGAGTCTCAAATTAAAAACTTAAATAAAATTTACAATAAACTTTTTACAGTTGGTGGTTCCAATTTTAGCTATACCTCTCTAAAGAATCTTACAAAGCTGTGTAATAAATTTACAGGTAATAGATTAAATATTACAAAAAATAAAAAGACATCTATATATGATATTCCTTATTTTAAAATGAATAACAGTAGAGTTTCAAATGCTTATAAATGGAAACCAAAAAAAAATATTACTCAGATTGTAAATGATATCTATAAGTGGATGAAAGAAGATTATTCAAAAATTTCAAAATATTTCAATTAACTTTTTAAATGAAAATAAATATTTTAAAAAATAAAATAATAAGGATTTTCAAAAAATATGGTTTAAATGAAAATCATGCTTTGATTTCTGCAAATGCATTAATTAATGCTGAATTGGTCGGTGCGTACGGTCATGGGTTATCAAGACTAAAAATGTACTGTGATCGTATCTCAAAAAAAGTAATTAATTCTAAGCCTAAAATTAAAATTAAAAAAATTTCTCAATCAATTTCTCATATTAATGCTGATAACGGTATTGGTTTTGTTTCTGCAGACCTCGCTATAAAAACTGCTATTAAGCACGCTCAAAAAACAGGGATCGGAATGGTTGCTGTTAAAAAAAGTGGTCACTATGGTTTGTCAGGATATTACGCTGAACAAGCAGTTAAGAAAAATTTAATTACAATGATTTACACTAATGCTCCGCCAGCTGTAGCTCCACATGGTGCCTTAAAAAGTTTATTTGGAACAAATCCAATTTGTTTTGGAACACCAACGGGTTCAAAGATACCCTTTATTTTAGATACCTCTGTATCAATGATTAATAGAGGAAAAATAAGAGTTGCGGCTCGTAACAATCAAAAAATTCCTGAAGGTGTTGCCTTAGATAAATTTGGCAAACCAACAACGGATGCAAAAAAAGCACTTGAAGGTGTACAATTGCCAATAGCGGGCTTTAGAGGTTCGGGTCTAGCTTGGATGGTTGACATCTTGAGTGGAGTTTTAACTGGAGGAAATCATGCTGGAAAGGTTAAAGATCCTTTTAATGATTTTTCAGGTCCTCAAAATATTGGTCATTTATTTATCACTTTTAAAACAAATTTATTTCAAAAGAATTACAATCAAAGAATTAAAGAAAACATAAAAATAATTAAAAAGTTACCTAAAATTAAAGGTGTAAAAGAAATTATGTATCCTGGTCAGAATAAATTTAAAAGATTTAAAGAAAATTCTAAAAAAGAAATTAATATTCCAGAAATAATTAAAAAAGATTTGGAAATTCTTGATTCTTAAATCTTAATTGATTTAAAAAAACCTATAATATCTTCAACTAAAAGCTTTGGTTTTTCTAAAGCTGCGAAATGTCCACCGCTATCCATTTTACTCCATTGTTGAACGTTAAAAATTCGATCAACATAACTTTTTGGTGGCCATTCTGACATTTCTTTGGGGAAAATAGCTATTCCAGTTGGTATTTCGATTCTTTTAAAATCTTTAGGAAAAAATCTTCCACCCTCTTCTCGTCTACCAAAATAAATCCATGTTGAGGTACTAAAAGTATCTGTGCAAAGATAAACCATGATATTGGTTAATATTTCATCCTTAGAGTACACACTTTCAATATTTTGATCATTTAAGTCAGACCAACCATGCATTTTTTCTAAAATCCATGCCGCAACACCAACAGGACTGTCCATCATAGCATAACTTAATGTTTGAGGTTTTGTTGCTTGTTGAGTTCTATATCCATCTTGTATAATTTGGTCTTGATCGAATTTTTTTAGCCATTTTTTTTCTTCTTCAGTTTTTGGTCCATCAGCAAGTCTCATGGTTAAACAATTCACATGAATGGCCTTACAATAAATTGAATGATCATAACCAAGCCAATTAGCAATAGTTGCTCCCCAATCACCCCCTTGTGCAACATACGTTTTATATTTAAAATTAACTGTCATCATCTTATTTAATACTTCAGCGATTTTTCTAGGACCAAGTGGTTTACTTGGTGATCCAGAGAAGCCAAATCCTGGTAATGAGGGAACTATTACGGTCATGCCTTCTTCTTTTTTACCACCATATTTTTCTGGATGGGCCAATTGATTGATGATTTCTATAAATTCAAAAATTGAACCAGGCCAACCATGCATTAGTAAAAGTGTTTTTGGATTAGAGCCACTGCCCTCTTCTTTGATAAAGTGGATGTCAATTTTATCTACTTTAGTTTTAAAATTTTGAAAACTATTAATCTTTTTTTCATAAATTTTCCAATCATAATCTTTAATCCAGTAATTACATATTTCTTTTAGATAAGTTAAATTTGTTCCATGCTCCCAATTCGGTAAGTCTGATATTAAGTTCCAGGGGTAATTTTTAACTTTATCATTAATTTTTGAAATTTTTTCTTGAGTAATGTCAATCTTAAATTTTTCAATCATATTAAATACTATAATTTATCTTAAAATGAACTATATACATTTTAAAAATTATTTATAATTATAGTTTATGCTTTCAAATAAAGAAATTGTTTGCCCAGATAACCTTTTAAATGAAGCTCATAAAAAAAAAGGTGTCAAAGCTGGTATAGTTAACGCTGGTAAACCTCTGCCGATGTTATCTGCCCAAGATGCGGTAAATGAAAATTTAATCGAACCAATTTTTATTGGTGATGAAAAAGAAATATTAAAATGTGCTGAAAATTTAAAATGGGATATTTCAAATTATGAGATCATCCATGAACCTGTGGAAAACAATACAGCTGCTATTGCCGCAAAACTAGCTAGTGAAAAAAAAATTAGAATTATTGTTAAAGGTCATATTCATACAGATGTTCTTATGAAAGAGGTTTTAAAAAGAGAGTATGATTTACTTGGAAAAACTCGCTTAAGTCATATTTGGCATATGTCCGTTGGTAAAACGGATAAACCACTAATTATAACTGATGGTGCCTTAAATGTCTTACCTAGCGTTAAAACTAAGATGCATATTTTAAGAAATGTTATTAACTTCTCTAAGAGAATTGGTATTGAAAAACCAAAAGTTGCTATTCTTTCTGCAACAGAAGAAGTTTTAAATAGCGTTCCAAGCTCTAAAGATGCCGAGGAATTAACTAAACTAGCTAAAGAAGAAAACTTAGATGCTGATGTGTTTGGCCCTCTAGCATTCGATAATAGTATTTCAAAAAAATCTGCTTCAATCAAAGGTATTAAAAATGATGTTGCGGGAATGGCAGATGTTTTGTTGGTTCCAGGTGTTGAAACAGGCAATGGCTTGGTAAAGATGATGATTTACTTTTGTGGAGCATGCGCCGCAGGTGTGGTTGTCGGTGGAAAAGTTCCAGTAGTTATAACAAGCCGTTCAGATGAAGCTCAAGCAAGATTAGCGTCCATTGCAGCTGCTATAGTTGCTTTAGATTAATTATAAGTTAATTTTATGAAACCCTTTAATTATGTAAGTTTATATTTTTTAGTGATTATTCTTTGTATCACTAGTGTAAATATTGCGTATAGAATATATTTTTAATTTATTGAAAATAAAATCTTTATACTTTAAAAGCATTCGAAGTAAGAAAGTAAAAATGTATGGCTATAAAGTATTTAAAAAAATCACCCAAGACATCATCAACTGATGATACAAAAACTACTGAAATAGTTAAAGATTTATTGAAAGAAATCGAAGAAAAAAAGGAGCAAGCTTGTATTGATTTAACAAAAAAATTTGATAAATATGATGGAGACATCATAGTCTCTAAAGAAAAAATAGATGAAATTAAAAAAAATCTAGATCAAAAAACAAAAGATGATATTCAATTTTCCTACGATAGAGTTAGGAAGTTCGCTGAAGCACAGTTAAAAAATTATGGTCAGGATTTTGAAATAGAGCTTTCTCCTGGCCTTTTTGCTGGTCAAAAATTAATTCCCGTTAACACAGCTGGTTGTTATATACCTGGTGGTAGATACTCTCATATTGCTTCAGCGGTTATGAGCGTAACAACAGCAAAAGTTGCTGGTGTAAAAAATGTAATTGCATGTAGTCCTCCCAAGGAAGGTGTGGGGGCCCATCCAACAATAGTTTATACAGCCGATCTATGTGGTGCTGATGTTATATTAAATTTAGGTGGTGTTCCTGGGGTTGCCTCAATGACTAATGGATTATTTAATAACCCTCCAGCAGATATTATAGTTGGTCCTGGAAACCAGTTTGTTGCTGAAGCTAAAAGAATTTTATTTGGTAAAGTTGGAATAGATTTATTTGCAGGTCCTACTGAAATAGCAGTCATTGCAGATGATAAAGCAGATGCTGAAATGGTAGCAGTTGACTTAGTTGGTCAAGCAGAACATGGTTATAATTCTCCTGCCTGGCTGTATACAACAAGTAAAAGAGTTGCCGATGAAGTTATGAAAAGAGTTCCAGAATTAATTGCTGATTTACCTGAGGTTCCTAGAACAAGTGCAGAAGCTGCCTGGAGAGATTATGGAGAGGTTATTCTTTGTGATACAGATGAGGAAATGGCAACAATCAGTGATGAATATGCACCTGAGCATCTAGAAGTGCAAACTGAAAATCTAGAGTGGTTTCACAAAAGGTTAAAAAACTATGGTTCACTATTTATTGGAGAAGAAACTACTGTCGCTTATGGTGATAAGTGTTCTGGTACAAACCACATACTACCTACAAAAGGTGCAGGTAGATATACAGGTGGATTGTTTGTTGGTAAATTTATTAAGACTTTAAGCTTCCAAAGAATGACTAAAGAATCTACAAAAACTGTAGGTGCTGCATGTGCTAGAATTTCTAGATATGAAGGTATGGAGGCTCATGCTAGAACTGCTGACGTAAGACTTAGAAAATATGGTTTTTCTAATTAGAATAAAAAGGAATTTAAATGACTACATACGAATGTTCAAAATGCGGAATGTCAGTTAATGCTACATGTGGAAAATGTAATGAACCTTTAATAAATGACATACTTAAATTAGATGATGGCAATGAAGTACAAATATCAAAGTGTCCAAATGATCATGGAAAAATTAAATCTCCATTATGTTGTGGTCAGGATATGAGCTGTACAATTTAATTTAAAAAAAATTAATAATTTCAATAAAAACATAAAGGGCAAGCATGCTCATGAATGTTATTATAAATAAGTTAATCCTTTTCCAAACCATATCACTCTGTAGGTATTTTGATAATATTTTTGATAAATATCCTATTGTAAAAAAGAATAATAAAGAAGATATAGAGGCTCCAATGCCAAAGTAGTACTTATCAATTATAAGAAGATTTTTAGAAAAATTTCCTAAGAAAAAAACTGTATCAGAATAAACATGAGGATTAAGATAAGTAAAAGCAAGAGTTTTAGTTATTATATTTATTACAGGGACATCTTTTATCTCTTCATTAAAACTAATTTTTTTATTTTGAATAGCTATTTTTCCATAGATAAAGTGAATTAAAAATACAAACAAAAGAACATTTAAGATTAGTTCTATTGTTGGATTAAAAAAATTGCCCAAATATTGAAAGAGAAAAATTCCCAGAAAAATCAATATCAAATCTGAAATTGAGCACATCAAACAAACAAGAAATATATATTGTTTTTTTAAGCCCTGTTCTATTACAAATATATTTTGAGCACCAATAGCTAAAATAAGACTTAACCCTGTAAACAAACCTAATATTAGATATTCCATCTAATCTAATTAAGAATGGCTAATCCAAATAGTCTTTGTTTGAAGAAAAGAATTAAGAGCTTCAGTACCCTGGTCTCTTGACAGAGATCCTGATTGCTTGTACCCACCAAAAGGTGTTTTAATGTCTCCTTCTGAAAAAGTATTTACCGAAACCGTTCCACAAGGTAAACTTTTTGCTAGATGAAAAGCTTTATTTATATCCTGTGTAAATACACTTGCATGTAATCCGTATTTTGAATTACTGGCCACCTTTAAAGCTTCTTCATCATCTTTAACAGTCAATACACCAAGCACAGGACCAAATATTTCCTCTTGAGCTATAGTCATATTTCCTTTTAATCCATCGAACAATGTTGGTTTTGCATAAAAACCTTTTTGATTATTTTCCGATATACCTCCCATCAATAGTTTGGCACCTTCATCAATTCCTTTTTGTATATATCCATCCACTGTCTCAAGATGACTCTTTGAAATCATTGAACCCATGTTAGATTTTAAATCTAAAGGATCACCAACTATTAATTTTTTTACTCTTTTAGAAATTTTATCTAAAAATTCATCTTTAACTTTTTTATGAACTATTTGCCTCATATTTGCTGAACAGTTTTGTCCACCATTCCAGAAGGCTGAATTAATTGCATTATCGATTAAATCATCATTAATTTTGGCATCCTCTAAAACGATAAAAGGACTTTTTCCTCCCATTTCAAGAGCGATTGCTTTTAAATTACTCTCTCCTGAATATTTCATAAAGTAACCACCAACTTCAGTTGAACCAGTGAATGAAACTGCATCAACATCATTGTGTCGACCAAGTGCTTCTCCTACATCACCATAACCTGGAAGGATATTTAAAACTCCATCTGGTATTCCTGCCTCTTTTCCAATTTGAGCAACTCTAATTGCTGTAAGTGGAGTATCTTCTGCTGGTTTAATAATAACAGAACAGCCAGCAGCTAAAGCTGGTGCCATTTTCCAAACTGCCATCATTAAAGGAAAATTCCAAGGAACAATTCCTGCAACAACACCAATTGGCTCTTTAACAATTAAACTTGTGATCGAAGGTTCTGTTGGTCCCACTTTACCAAAAACTTTATCAATTAGCTCTCCATACCACTGGAAATGCATTGGTGCATCATTTGCAACTTCATTTATACAATCTACAATTAATTTCCCTGTATCAACACATTCTAAAACTGAATTTTCATCACCATGTTTTCTAAGTAATTCTGCGAACTTTAATAGAACTTCTTTTCTGTGTTCTGGAGCACATCGAGACCAAACACCACTATTAAATGCTTTTCTTGAAACTTTGACTGCAAGATCAACATCTTTATGATTACATTTTGCAATGGCACAAAGCTTTTCCCCTGTTGCTGGATTTATAGTTTCAAATTTTTTACCATCGATAGCATCAACATATTTACCATTAATAAAAGCTCTTCCTTCAAACTTAAGTTTTTTTGCTAAGGATTTATAATTTATGACCACTAACTATTCAGCATTAGCTGTTAAAGTCTTAATTTCTAAAATGTTTTCATTAGGATCTTTAACAAAGAAAGTTTCTTGCTCATATTTAGTTCCTTTAAATCTCAAATAAGGCTCATCATAATATTTGGTGCCATTATCTTTTAATCTGTTTTTAAGTGAATCAAAATCTTTTCTAGACAAATGGACTCCAAAATGAGGAACTGAAACATTTCCCATATCAACATCATGTCTTTCGCTATCCATTTTATGTTTGCTTGCATGAAGAGTTAATTCATTTCCCCAAAAATCAACATCTGCCCATTCTTGTGCTGAATTGTCCAACCTGCACCCTAGAGATTCACTATAAAATTTTTTTGCAACTTCTAAATCCCCACATGGCACAGCCAGATGAAAACAGTTTGTGTTTTTGTACATAATTCTCCTTTAAATACTTAATTTAATGACTATATAAACTTTGAATTTATAATCAAGTTAGCAAAATAACATGAGCAATTTTTTACAATCTATAATTGATAGAGACCCTGCTGCAAAATCTAAGTTAAGTTTAGTTTTAACTTACCCTGGAGTAAAAGCAGTTTTTTTTCATAGAATTGCAAATTTTTTTAATATTGCAAAGTTTTATCTTATTGCGAGAATAATCTCACAGTTTTCAAGGTTTTTAACTGGAATAGAAATTCATCCAGGAGCTAAAATTGGAAAAAATTTATTTATAGATCATGGTATGGGTGTTGTAATTGGTGAAACTTCTCAAATTGGTAACAACGTAACCATCTATCACATGGCAACATTAGGAGGAATTGCTCCAAGTATTAACTCTAATGAACAGCGTAACATAAAGAGACACCCAACAATTGAGGATGATGTTGTAATTGGATCAGGTGCCCAAGTATTAGGTCCAGTTACAGTTGGAAGATGTGCGAAGATTGGTGCGAATGCAGTTATAACAAAAAATGTTCCTGAAAAAGCAGTGATGGTTGGAATACCTGCTAAAAATGTTGGATTAGCTGATAGTGAATTTAAACCTTATGGCATCACTCCTGATAGTGATGTTAAGTCAGATTAATGAGAAATATACAAAACAATTTTATTTCAGGAATAGGAAACACGCCACTAATTAAGTTAAGAGCAGCCTCAGAAATTACTGGTTGTAATATCTATGGTAAAGCTGAATTTATGAATCCAGGTGGCTCAGTAAAAGATAGAGCGGCACTTGCTTTAATTAAAGATGCTGAAAGTAAAAAATTAATTTCAAAAGGTGGAACTATTGTTGAAGGCACAGCTGGTAATACAGGTATAGGCTTATGTCTTCTTGGTAATTCACTTGGCTACAAAACAATAATTGTAATGAATGATAATCAAACTCAAGAAAAAAAAGACTTACTTAGAAATATGGGTGCTGACTTACGTTTAGTGCCAGCAAAGCCATATAAAAATGAAGCTAATTTTGTGAAAGTTGCTGCAAAACTCGCTGATGAATTAAGATCATCTAATAACCATGGCGTAGTATGGGCTAATCAATTTGATAATGTTGCAAATGCTAAAGGTCATTACGAAAGTACAGGACAAGAAATTTGGGAGCAAACTGATGGTAAGGTTGATGGTTTTGTTTGTTCATCTGGAACTGGAGGAACAATTTCTGGTGTAAGTAATGCTCTTAAAGAAAAGAATAAAAATATTAAAATATTTCTATCAGATCCAAAGGGCTCTGCTCTTTATAACTACATCAAGAATGGCGAGTTAAAGTCTGAAGGTGGTTCAATCACTGAAGGAATAGGTTCAAGTAGAATTACCAAGAACTTTGGAGATGCTAAAATTGATGATGCCTACTCTATTGATGATCATGAAGCTCTTCCAATATTATATGATTTAATTGAAAACGAAGGTTTAAGCCTAGGTACTAGTTGTGGAATTAATATTGCTGGAGCCATTAAAATGGGAAAAGAACTTGGGCCTGGTAAAACTATCGTCACAATTCTTTGCGATAGAAGCGACAAATATTCAACTAAAATGTTTAATAAGAAATTTTTACAAGAAAAAGGGCTACCCTTTCCTCACTGGATTTAAGAATATATTTTATCTGCCAATCCATAACAAAGGATTGCACTAAGCAAAGTTAATA
>Ga0307986_10001196_pt1 | contig 19062 bp, 12 predicted proteins | sample EllFjometageno82_FD_203170 | JGI IMG/M metagenome (GOLD analysis project Ga0307986, IMG submission 203170) | Marine microbial communities from Ellis Fjord, Antarctic Ocean - #82 | ecosystem: Environmental > Aquatic > Marine > Unclassified | place: Southern Ocean | collected 2014-10-09
CAATTAAATAAAATAAAGTTTTTTTACCATTGATACTTTTCTTTTTTATTTTTTTAAGATCAAAAAATAAAAAAAAGGGAATTAAAACTAGAAACCCCACTAAGAATCTACCAACATTGAAAGTATGAGGGCCAATAAAATCCATCCCCATGTCTTGAGCAACAAAAGCCGAACCCCATAAAATTGAAGTTAAAACTGCACAAATAAGAGAAAAAATATTTTTATTCACTAAAATTGAGTATTTTAAATTTTTTTAAACAGCAAGTTTGAACGCAAAATCTTTTCCCAAGCTTTGGCTCAAATGAACACAGAATCTGGCACCCTCTGCACCATCAATAAATCTATGATCATAGGACAAAGAAATGGGCAACATTTTTCTTGTGGTAATTTGACCTTCTTCTTTAATTACTTTGTCATATGACTTACCAACCCCGAGAATAGACAATTCAGGAGGATTAATTATAGGAGTAAAAAAAGTTCCTCCAATACCACCTAAACTTGAGATTGTCATTGATCCACCAAAAAACTCTTTTTTATCAATCTTAAGTTCTTTACATAGCTTACTAACTGTTCTCAGTTTTTGGCCTATCTCCTTAATATCTAACTGATCTACATTTCTAATTTTAGGAACCATTAGACCATGTGGTGTATCTACAGCCACACCAATATGAAAATATTTTTTATAAGTAACTTTTCCATTCTCAGAGTCTATAGAAGCATTAAAATTTGGATAAGCTTTAAGACCATTTACCATTGCTCTCATAATAAAAGCTAATGGTGTGATAGATATTTTTTGTCCCGTATTTAAATCTCTTAGGGAACTTCTGAACTGTTCCATTTCTGTGATGTCCACTTCTTCATGTTGAGTTACATGGGGGATCTCCGTCCAGGATTTAACTAGATGTGGACCAGACAGTCTTTTTACCCTTGGTATGTCTTTTACCTCAGTCTCACCAAACTCACTATGTTCATAATCATTTTTAATTTTTTTTTTGGTAAGTGTCTCTGGAGTATCTATTAATTTATTTTTTACATAATCTTTGACATCATTTTTATCTATTCTACCTAATCTTTTAGAACCAGATATTTTAGAAATATCAGCACCTAATTCTCTTATAAATTTTCTTACATTGGGGCTAGCTGATTTTACTTTCCCTTCCGAAATTAATTGTACATCTTCTTTTTTATTATCTTCAGGAAAATCTATAATTTCATTTTTATTTTCAATATTATTATTTTGATTTTCTAAAACTGCTTTAGTTTTTTCTTTTTTATTTTCTTCACTATTTAGTAGTAAAATCATGGTTCCTTCAGAGACCATATCTCCTACTTTGATATTAATTTTTTCAACTGTTCCGCTAAAATTCGAAGGCACTTCTACAGATGATTTGTCACTTTCCAGCGTGATAATCGATTCTTCTTTTTTAATTTTTTGACCCACTTTTACTAAAACCTCTATTACTTCTACTTTTTTAAAGTCACCTATGTTTGGAACAATAATTTTATGCTCAGCCATAATTATAATTTTGTTGGGAACACCTTTTTTTTATCAATATTATATTTTTTGAAGGCCTTTTCTGCACTATCGGAACCTAACAATTGCTCTTTTGCTAAAGCACTTAGCGCATAAGAAACTATATGTTCTTTATCTACCTCGAAAAATTTTCTTAAATTTTTTCTCGTATCACTTCTTCCAAATCCATCTGTACCTAGCGAGTAAAAGGATTTTTCAGTATAAGGTCTTATTTGATCTGAATAAGATCTAACATAATCTGTAACAGCTATAATTGGGCCATCTCTTTTTTCTAGACATTTTTCAATATAGCTTTTTTCTTTTTTATTATTAGGATTTAAAAGATTCCTTCTTTCAACTTCCATTCCATCTTTTCTTAATTCATTAAAACTAGTAACACTCCAAATATCAGAATCTACGCCATATTCCTCAGATAGTATTTTAGCTGCTGCTATAGCTTCTCTCAAAATTGTTCCAGAACCCATTAATTGAATTTTAATTTTTCCTTTGTTTTTATATTCTTTAAATAAATACATTCCTTTTAAAATTCCCTCATCACTTCCCTCTGGCTTTTCAGGATGTGAATAGTTTTCATTCATCGCTGTAATATAATAAAAAATATTTTCATTTTTTTCATGCATTCTTCGTAAGCCCTCTCTAAAAATTACTGCCATTTCATAGGAAAAAGTTGGGTCATAGGAAACACAATTTGGAATCATAGAAGCTAAAATATGACTATGACCATCTTGGTGCTGTAGGCCTTCGCCCGCAAGTGTTGTTCTCCCTGCTGTGGCTCCTATTAAGAAGCCTCTAGCCTGTGCATCTCCTGCTGCCCATGCAAAATCACCAACTCTTTGAAACCCAAACATTGAATAAAAAATATATACTGGAATCATTTCTATATCATGATTTGTATAAGCAGTTGCCGCCGCAATCCAAGAAGACATAGCTCCAGCTTCTGTAATCCCTTCTTCTAATACTTGGCCGCTTTTTGTCTCTTTATAAGAACTTAGCTGTTCAGAATCTTCTGGTTCATATTTTTGCCCTTCATGTGCATAAATTCCTATTTTTCTAAAAAAACCCTCCATACCAAAAGTTCTTGCTTCGTCTGGAATAATTGGAACTAATCTGGGTGCAACATTTTTGTCTCTAAGAAGATTGGTTAACATACGCACAAGAGCCATTGTTGTAGACATTTCTTTTTCACCGGTAGATTTCATAAAACTTTCAAAAATGTCTTTAGGCGGCGCCTTAATAGGTCTTGCAAGAGAAGATCTTTCAGGAATAAATCCGCCAAGTTTCTTCCGTCTTTCTTTTAAATATTTAATTTCTTCAGAATTTTCAGCAGGTTTATAATATTCAATATTTTTTACTTGTTGATCAGTAAGAGGGACATTAAAACGATCTCTGTAATATAGCAGATCTTTCTCATCCAGTTTTTTTTGTTGATGTGTGGTATTTATACTTTCACCAGACTTTCCCATTCCATAACCTTTAACGGTTTTAGCAATAACTACTGTTGGAGTACCTTGATGTTGCACTGCAGCGTGATAAGCTGCGTAAACTTTGTGTGGATCGTGTCCGCCTCTATTTAGTTTCCAAATATCATTGTCAGTCATAGAAGAAACTAATTTTTTTAATTCAGGGTATTTACCAAAGAATTTTTCTCTTACATAGGCCCCACCCTTAGCCTTCATTGCTTGGTATTCTCCATCCACCACTTCATTCATTCGCTTCATTAATAACCCAGATTTATCTGCTTTTAAAAGAGGGTCCCAGTAAGATCCCCATATAACTTTTAAAACGTTCCATCCTGCACCTCTGAAGCTGCCCTCAAGTTCTTGAATAATTTTTCCATTTCCTCTTACGGGGCCATCTAATCTTTGTAGGTTGCAATTGACAACAAAGATTAAATTATCTAATTTTTCTCTAGCCGCCAAACTAATAGCACCCAATGATTCCGGTTCATCTGTTTCACCATCACCTAGAAAAACCCAAATTTTTCTGCCTTCGTCTTTTAATAAGCCTCTATTAATTAAATATTTTAAAAATCTAGCTTGGTAGATAGCCATTATAGGACCAAGGCCCATCGATACAGTTGGAAATTGCCAAAATTTTGGCATAAGCCAAGGATGAGGGTAAGAAGACAAGCCACCAGAATTAACTTCTTGTCTAAATCTATTTAGCTGTTGTTCTGAAAGTCTACCCTCAAGAAACGCACGAGCATACATACCAGGTGCAGAATGGCCTTGAAAATATATCAAATCACCTCCAAACGTTTTATTTTTTGCCCTCCAAAAATGATTCATGCCAACATCATATAGAGTTGCGGCTGAAGCAAATGTTCCAATATGACCACCTAGCTCGCTACTTATTTTATTAGCACGAACAACCATAGCTGCTGCATTCCACCTAATATAAGCACGTATTTTTTTTTCTATATTTTGATCTCCTGGCGATTTAACTTCTAATTCAGTCGGAATAGTATTTATGTAAGGAGTAGTTCTGGTATCGGGTAAAACGAGGCCAGCAGTATAAGCTACAGACACCACTTTATTTAATAAAAAACTTGCTCTTGCAGCACCATCATTTTCGATGACAGCATTTAGAGATTCGATCCACTCTTTGGTCTCAGTTGGATCAAGATCATCTTTAGAAGAAGGTTGTATAATTTTTTTTATATTATTTTGTATTGTATTAATATTTTCAGAATTTATTTTTTCTACAGTCTTTTCTTCAGGCACTGAGTTATTTTTTTTAGTTTCATTTTCTTGTTTAAAATCAGAAGAATCATTTTCTAGTTTAACTAACAGACTACCTTTTGATACCTTATCTCCAACTTTAACATTTAATTCAGTAATTTTACCACTATTTGGAGAAGGAACCTCCACACTTGATTTGTCACTTTCTAAAGTGACAAGGGGATCATCTTTTTTTACTTTATCTCCAACGTTAACTAATACTTCGATGATTTCTACACTTTCGAAATCGCCAATATCAGGGACAGATATATCTTGAGCCATAAATTAAAGGCAACTTATAAAATATATACATAATTTAAAACAACTAAAATGGCACGAAAAGCCCACAAAACATAATTTAATGTAGAAAATATATTAAAAATACGATTATTTACACAATTAATTCAGAACATAAAATTTTTTCTAATTACTTCTTTAAATAAAATTAAAATTTTAAAATGAATCCTAAAAGAATATCCTATATAATTTATTTCTATTACGTACCCGTAGTTCAACTGGATAGAATACCTGATTACGAATCAGATGGTTGCAGGTTCAACTCCTGCCGGGTACAGAAAATTTTAAAAAGTAAAAAAAAGATGACTACTTAAAATTCACAATTTAAGAAAAAAAATGTCATTAAAAGTTCAGTATTTTTATTACTAGCTATAATCTTATTAAGCTTCTTAATATTATTTATGTAGTTTTTTAATAAAAAAGGAATTTTTATAATAATTATTTATTATCGGTAAAATTATAAACAACAAAGCTCCTTGAGAAGTAGAAAAAAAACTTCCCGTACTACGCAATGGAAAGATTTCAAAAAAAAATATTAGAAAAAAAGGTAGTATTAGAAATCTTGATTTCATAAAATTATTATTAAAGTAATTTCTAAAAAAGTTTATTATCAGAAAAGTAAAAGCCCCATAAATAAGAATTAATCCAACCAAGCCTGTATCTACTAATATTTCTATAAGAAAATTATGAGGATGTGTGTTGCATACTTGAAATTTATAATCCATTTGGCAATTTAGTCTAAAAGATTTTAAACCCCCGCCAAAAATTTTGTGCTTTTTCCATACCTGAACACCAGAATTAAAAGTAACAAGATGTCCGCTACCAAAACGATTAAGTGTAGGGTCTAAATTTTTTAAAATTTTATTTTCATTAAATTTCCCAGAATAAAATAATTCAGGTGCTACGCGTATGATATGTTTTGCATTACCATAAAAAGACATAAGCCTTGAAGTATTCGTTGAGTCAGGAAAGATTTTTATAATACTAGTTAGTAAAATTAACGACAAAAATAAAAATAAAATTAGATACAACCGGATTTTTTTTTCAATTAATATCAAAAATGAAAAAGAGGTCAAATAAAGTATTACGGGCATTCTATTGTTTGTAATAATAATTGCAGCAAAAAAAAATAGGAAAGAAATAAAGATAAAAAATATTTTTTTTTTATCAGAAATAGAAAAAAATAAAAACAAAGAGAATATAAAAAAGAGAGAAAATTTTTGAATATATCCACCAGCTATATTCTCATCTCCAAAAAAACCTGTAAAATATAACAATAACGATTGATCGATGAATTTTTTGTCAAAAATTGCACTCACAAAAACATCTGAAGCAACTAAAAATGATAACACACCAGTGGAAATAAAAAAAAGTTTAAAATTTAATGTTTCATTTTTAGCCATTTTATTTACAATTAAGAAAAGTATTAAAAACCTCAAAAACAAAAAAGATTTAATTATATGCTCTTTATAAAAAATACTATTATTTAAGTTTCCTGTAGGTGTAACAATTTCTGGATAATTAGGAATATTGTTAATTAATGTAATTAGAATCAAGTACAAAAAAAACAAACATAATAAAAACGTAACTACATCTTTTTTAATTTTAAATATACTGAGTCCATACGTCCCCAAACCCATTAAACAAATTAAAACTACATTTAAATTTACTGCTGAGTTTCCAATTATTAATGACAAAGGTACCAATAAAACTAAAAAGTTAAGTAGGTTTTCCTTAGTAAAAATTCCAGTTTTAATAAACATACAGAAGAATTATCATACCTAAAAAAATCCTATAAATAACAAAAACTGTTAAACTAAACTTTTTTATGTAATTTAAAAAAAATTTGATAGTCAGGTAGGAAAATAAAAAAGATAGAAGGACACCCAAGAAGTTCATCTTAGATATTTCAAAATTTTTTCCCATAATTAAATTTTGTATATTATATAAAGATATTATTGTTAAAGTTGGTATTGAAACAAGAAAAGAAATTTTTGCTGAATCTAACCTACTGAAATTTAACAATCTACCACCTGTAATTGTTATACCGGATCTGCTCACGCCTGGTATTAAAGACAAAACTTGAATAAAACCAATATAAAGTGCAGAGCTATATCCAAAATCTTTTTTAATTTTTTTATTTACTTTTGTTAAATCACTATAATACAGAAGAACACCAAAAATTATTGTAGACCAACCTATTATTTCATAACTTCTTAAGTGCTCCATCAAATTTAAACTAATTAAAAGAAAACCAAAAAACATCACTGGTATTGAACTTATTATTATTTTTATGAATAAATTTTTATTATCTACAAGATTTAGAAGATCTTTTTTAAAGTAAAAAATTATTGCCAATAAAGAACCCAAGTGAAGACTTATATCTAGAGTTAGATTTTGATTATTAAAATTAAGGTAATTTGAAAGTAATATCAAATGTGCGGATGAACTTACTGGGATAAATTCTGTCACACCTTGAATTATGGACAAAAAAATTATTTCAGGCATTAGAAGCATTGTATAAATCTTTTTGAATTTTATTGATATGCATATTAGACATGCAAAGAAAACATAAACTATTGTTGATTTTATTTCAATTTAAGTCAATGTTATTTACCTATTACATCTTTTAAGTTAATAAATAAACAGTAATGTGTCAGTGCTTATGAAAAAAAAAATGTTGCAGTTTGTAAATTTTAATCAAACCACGCCAGAAAAAAGAGAAGAAAAAGTAAGAAAAAAAGATTTCCATGAAATTTACAAAGACTACATAACTGAAAAGGCAGAGGAACAATCAAGCAGATGTTCGCAATGTGGAGTACCATTTTGTCAGGTACATTGTCCTCTACACAACAACATTCCAGATTGGCTAAAATTAACCGCAGAAGGAAGACTTCAAGAAGCCTATGAACTTTCACAAAGCACAAATAATATGCCAGAAGTTTGTGGAAGGATATGTCCGCAAGATAGACTATGTGAAGGTAACTGTGTGATAGAACAATCTGGCCACGGTACAGTAACAATAGGATCTATTGAGAAATATATTACAGACACAGCGTGGGAAAAAAACTGGGTTAAACCATTAAAAATTAAAAAAGAAATAAATTTATCCGTAGGAATTATAGGTGCTGGACCTGCCGGATTAGCTTGTGCTGAAGAATTAAGAAAAAAAGGATATCAAGTTACAATTTATGACAGGTATGACCGACCAGGTGGCTTGTTGATATATGGAATACCAAACTTTAAATTAGAAAAATTTGTAGTTGAGAGAAGAACAAAACTTTTAAAGCAAGGAGGAATTAAATTTATTCAAAATTTTGAAGTTGGTAAAGAAAAAAAATTAGAAGAGTTAAAAAAAAACCATGATGCTATTCTAATCGCAACAGGTGTATATAAGTCTAGAGAAATAGAAATTCCAGGAAGTGATTTAAAAAATATTTTTGCTGCTATGGATTTTTTAACAGCATCAAATAGAAAAGGGTTAGGGGATAAAGTTGAACTTTTTGACAACGGTACATTGAACGCTCAAAACAAAGATGTAGTTGTTATCGGTGGTGGAGACACAGCTATGGATTGTGTTAGAACAGCAACACGCCAAAAAGCAAAATCAGTTAAATGTCTTTACAGAAGAGACAGAGAAAATATGCCTGGATCTGCCAGAGAAGTTGCTAACGCTATAGAAGAAGGAGTTGAATTTATTTGGTTAAGTGGACCTAAAAAATTTATTGGCAATAAATACGTTGAGGAAGTTCAAGTTAACAAAATGATACTTGGAACAGCAGATTCATCAGGTAGAAGAAAACCTGAGATTAAAGAAAACTCAGAATATAATATTAAAGCTGATATTGTAATTAAATCTTTAGGTTTTGATCCTGAGGATCTTCCAGAATTATTTTCAGCAAAAGAACTATCAACCTCTAGATGGGGAACAATAAAAATAGATCTAAACACTATGCAAACTAATATTGATGGAATTTTTGCAGCGGGTGATATTGTCAGAGGTGCTTCATTAGTAGTTTGGGCAATTAAAGATGGAAGAGATGCTGCTATACAAATTGAAAAATATTTGGAAGCAAAAAATATCCAAAAAAATAAAATAAAAGCCGCATAATTATGAGTGACTATTTAAAATATTTAAAAAATAAAAAATTATTACAAGATAACTTAGCTTACGACCCCAGCACTGAACATGATGCCTGTGGAGTTGGTTTAATAGCCACAACAGATGGAAAAAAATCAAGAAAAATAGTTGAATATGGAATTGAGGCATTAAAGGCAGTTTGGCATAGAGGAGCGGTAGATGCTGATGGAAAATCAGGAGACGGTGCTGGTATACAACTTGAAATTTCACCAGATTTTTTTAAAGAAAAAATATTATCAACAGGCCACAAGCACGATTCAAGCAAAAGAATATGTGTAGGGATGGTCTTTCTACCAAAAACTAATTATTCAGATCAAGAAAAATGTAGAGAAATTATAGAGTCAGTTTTGTTGCAGGAAAACTTCTCTATTTATGGATGGCGCCAAGTACCAGTCAATCCAAAAGTTTTAGGAAAAATTGCTGACCAAAATAGACCTGAAATCGCACAAGTATTATTTAAAAAAAATGAAGAACTAGAGACCAATGACCTTGAGAGAGAATTATTTGTTACTAGAAAAAAAATAGAAAAAATATCAAGAGAGAATCAGCTAAAAGAATTTTATATTTGTTCATTTAGTTCAAGATCTATTGTTTATAAAGGTATGTTTTTAGCAGAATCACTTGCTGATTTTTATCTAGATTTAAAAGATCCAAAATTCACATCAAGGTTTGCTATTTTTCACCAGAGATATTCTACCAACACATTTCCAAGCTGGGATCTTGCACAACCATTTAGAACTTTAGCTCATAACGGAGAAATTAACACTGTTAAAGGAAATATTAATTGGATGAAGATTCACGAACAAGATATGTCAAGTTCTCTGTTTAAAAATGTTGATGATTTAAAACCAGTTATCACAGCAGGGATTTCTGACTCAGGTGCTTTAGATAATGTTTTTGAATTATTAACGCATTCAGGTAAGTTAGCACCGTTGATTAAGCTCATGATGATACCGGATGCTTGGTCTAAGAGAAGTAAAACAGTACCAAAAAATCATCAAGATTTATTTAATTTTTTAAATAGCTCTATAGAACCTTGGGATGGACCAGCAGCGATTTGTGCAACTGACGCGAAATGGGTTTTAGCAGCAACGGATAGAAATGGATTGCGACCATTAAGATATGTCATCACCTCAGATAATTTATTTTATGCTGGCTCTGAAACTGGGATGATAAAAATACCAGAAGAAAAAATTATCTCAAAAGGTAAACTAGGACCAGGACAAATTATTGCAATAGATTTAAAATTAGGAAAATTATATCACGATAAAGAAATCAAAGACTATATTGCTAATGATTACAAAAAATATAATAAACAAATTATAGACTTAGACAAAAAAATTTTTAGTGACAAAGAAAAGCCTGAATTTACGTCTGAAGAGTTAAAAAAAAGACAATATTTGGCAGGTCTTAGCATAGAAGATTTAGAACTTATTCTTCATCCAATGGCGGAAATAGGAAAGGAGGCTATAGGATCTATGGGAGATGATACGCCTGTAGCTGTTTTATCTAATTATTATAGGCCTATTTCTCACTATTTTAGACAAAATTTCAGCCAAGTGACCAACCCACCAATTGATTCTTTGAGAGAAAACAAAGTAATGAGTCTTAAAACTAGATTTGGAAATTTAGGTAATATACTTGATTTTGATAATTTAACTGAAGAAAATATTTATGTCCTAGAAAGTCCAATTTTAACTAACTCTCAATTTAAAAAGTTTAAAAATTTATTTAAAAAGAAGATTAGAATATTAGATTGCACTTTTGACATCAATTTATCACTAAAAGAAAGGATAGAACAAATAAAAGAAGAAGCAGAAATAGCAGTACGTGAAGGAAGCAACAATTTAATACTATCAGATAAAAAAATTAACTCTACACATGCAAGCATACCTTCCGTTTTAACAGTTGGCGCAGTACACTCCCATTTAGTAAAATTAGGTTTAAGAGGATATTGTTCGATAAATGTTGAAAGCTCTGATGTTTTAGACACACATTCTTTTGTGGTTCTGATTGGTGTTGGTGCTACTACTATTAATCCATATTTAGCAATAGATAGTATTTATCAAAGATATGAAAAAAAATTATTTAGTAATTTTGATTTTGAGAGTTGTGTTAGTAAATTTAAAAAATCTATAGACAATGGTTTGTTAAAAATTATGTCTAAGATGGGCATTTCAGTGATTAGTTCTTATAGAGGAGGATGTAATTTTGAAGCTGTAGGTTTAAGTAGAGCTATTGTAGCAGACTATTTTCCTGGCATGAGTTCAAGAATATCTGGTATTGGTATTGGAGGAATAGAAAAAAAAATCAAAGAGCACCATACAAATTTTATTTCAAATAACGTTGTTACTTTGCCAATAGGTGGTATCTACAGGTATAGAAAAACTGGTGAACAACATCAGTTTCAAGGAAACTTAATTCATGTTTTACAACATGCTGTTGGAACAGGTTCTTATGACCATTACAAAAAATATTCCAAAGGTATTCACGATTTGCCCCCTATTAGTCTAAGAGATTTACTAAAATTCAAAAAAAATAAAGTTTCTATAGATATTAACGAAGTAGAATCATTATCTGAAATTCTAAAAAGATTTGGAAGTGGAAGCATGTCACATGGTGCATTATCTGCTGAAGCTCACGAAACTTTAGCTATTGGGATGAATAGAATAAATGGAGCTTCTTGTAGCGGAGAAGGAGGAGAAGACGCTAAACGTTTTGTTAAGTTATCAAATGGAGATTCAGCTAACTCAAGAATTAAGCAAATAGCTTCAGCTCGATTTGGTGTAACGATTAACTATATTAATAACTGCAATGAGATCGAAATTAAAATGGCGCAAGGTGCAAAACCTGGTGAGGGAGGACAGTTACCCGGGTTTAAGGTCACTGATGAGATAGCTAAGTTAAGACACTCTACGCCTGGTGTGACTTTAATTTCTCCACCTCCGCATCACGACATTTATTCAATTGAAGATTTAGCCCAGCTAATTTATGATTTAAAACAGATAAATCCTGGAGCACGAATTGGAGTAAAATTAGTCGCTTCTACTGGAATAGGAACAATAGCAGCTGGAGTTGCAAAAGCTAAGGCAGATGTAATTCTAATTTCCGGGCACTCAGGAGGTACCGGTGCAAGTCCTCAAACAAGTATAAAATATGCTGGCATTCCTTGGGAAATGGGCTTAACAGAAGCTAATCAAATTTTAACTCTTAATAATTTAAGACACAAAGTAACTTTAAGAACTGACGGAGGACTTAAAACAGGAAAAGATATTGTCATGGCGGCTATGATGGGAGCTGAAGAATATGGAATGGGAACTTCATCGCTAGTTGCGATGGGATGCATATTGGTTAGACAATGCCACTCAAACACTTGTCCAGTTGGTGTTTGCAGTCAAGACAAATCATTAAGAGAAAAGTTTAATGGAACACCTGAAAAAGTTGTTAATTTTTTTACGTTTGTTGCTACTGAAGTTAGAGAGATTCTTGCATCGCTGGGTTATAAATCTATCAATGAAATTGTTGGTAGAACCGATCTTCTAACACAAGTAAATAAAGGATCATCAAATCTAGACGATTTAGATCTTAATCCTCTTCTTGTTCAGGCAGATCCAGGAGACAACCCGAGATATTGTAAGGAAAAACATATTAATAAAGTGCCAGATACTTTAGATGAAAAAATTTGGTCAGATATAAGGGAAAAAATCAACAACAAAGATAAATTCAATTTTGAATATAATATTGAAAATACACATAGATCAGTAGGGACCAGGCTTTCACATTATCTATACAAAATTTATGGAGATAATGAATTAAACGAAGACTCAATTACTATTAAGTTGAATGGTAGTGCAGGGCAGTCATTAGGAGCTTTTTTAATTAAAGGATTAAAATTAATAGTTGAAGGAGACTCAAATGATTATGTTGGCAAAAGTCTTTCAGGAGGAAAAATAGTTATACGAACCTCAAATAAAAGTAGCTTAATTTCCAATGAGAACGTAATTATTGGGAATACAGTTTTATATGGTGCTACAGCAGGAAAACTATATGCATCAGGTCAAGCAGGTGAAAGGTTCGCGGTCAGGAACTCTGGTAGTCTTGCAGTAGTAGAAGGATGCGGAGCGCATGGGTGTGAGTATATGACCGGTGGAAATGTAATCATCCTTGGGCAAGTAGGAGATAATTTTGGAGCCGGCATGACAGGCGGGATGGCCTTTATTTACGATCCAGAAAATAAATTTGAAAATTTTGTAAATCCAGTTTCAATTATCTGGCAACAAGTAGAAACTGAGTATTGGAGAAAGTTTTTAAAAAACAATCTAGAAGATTTTTTAAAAGAAACAAATTCTAATATTGCTAAAATAATTTTAGACAACTACGAAAAAGAGTTATTAAATTTTAAGCAAGTGTGTCCAATTGAAATGCTTGATAAGCTAGATAACCCAGTTACATTAAAGAACGTAGTTAAGAAAGTAAGTTAGATGAAAAAAATAAATATTTTTTGTTTTGGCTTTGGTCAAGTTGCAAAAAATTTTATTAAAAAAATTAAGTTAGAAAATTTAGATATTAATCTAACCGTAACTTCAAGGGAACAATCTGAAAGAAAAAAATTTGAAGATATAAATTATGATAGCTATCAATTTTCTGAAAACTCTTATGACCAAAAATTAATCAAAAATTTAAAGGCCTCAGAGTATATATTAGTGTCTATAGCTCCGATTCAAGGAGAAGATATAGTTATAAAAAATTTTCAAAATATTTTTGAAAATAGTAAAGTAAAATTAGTTACCTATTTATCTGCTACTAGCGTTTATGGCAATCATAACGGAGATTGGGTGGATGAAAAGAGCGATACCAAACCAACATCAGCGAATGGTATAGGAAGATTAAATGCAGAAAAATCTTGGTTAAATCTTTCAGATAAAAAAAATTTAGCTCTTCAAATATTTAGGCTAGCAGGTATTTACTCTAATCAAAATAATGTTTTAACTAGACTCAAGTCTGGTAACGCAAAAATAATAGAAAAAAAAAATCAATTTTTTTCTAGAATACATGTTGAGGATATTGCAAATATTTTATTTAAATCCCTAAAGAATTTCAAAACAAAAGAAATCTACAATATATCTGATGATAAACCAACTTCATCTAAAGAACTTATTTTGTACGCTTCCAAGCTTTTAAATATTGAAAAACCAGAAGTAGTTGATGTATCTAAAATAGAAAATCAGATGTTAAAAAATTTTTACAAAGACTCAAAAAAAGTTAGAAATAAAAAAATGAAAATTTTTTTTAATTATAAATTAAAATACCCAACTTATGTCGAGGGACTAGATCACATTCTCAACAATAATATTTAATTCCTTAATTATTTTTGTTAAAGGATTTTTATCAGATAAACTGTGGTCTCCATTTTTAATTATCAATAGTTTTTTTTTAGCAATTGTAAATATTGACAGAACTCTTCTAGAGAATGATACTGGAACTAGTTTATCATTTTCTCCATGTATCATAGTGACATAAATTCTAGTATTAATTTTTTTTGATAAAACTTTATTTTTTCTTCCATCACGTATCAACTGATATGTAACAGGGTACTCATATTTTTTTTGCTTAAATTTTGAATCTCCATGTTTAATAATACTTATACCTTTTTGTTTAATTTCTTTTTTTATTTTTTTAGTGAATTGTTTCCACATTAATCTCTCTAGAAATTCAGGTGCAGAACCAATTCCTATAAATCCTTTAATTTGTTTTTTGAAGTATTTAAATTGATTTAAAGCTATCCACGCCCCCATGCTTGACCCAATTAAAATAAAATTATTTTTTTTTACAATTTTCTTAATTGATTTTTTGATATCAATTGTCCATTCGCTTATATTTCCTTGTGTAAAAATTCCTGAGGATTTACCATGTCCAGAGTATTCGATAGTTAAAAAACCTAATCTATTGTTAACAGCATATTTTTTAAAAGCCTGAGGTTTTTTTCCATCAATATCAGACATAAAGCCTGGAAGAAAAATTATATATAGTTTTTTCTTATAGTAATTGTCTATATACCTTAGTTTTTTAGTCTTAGAGATTATAAGATATTTAAATTTTTTCATGTCAGGTTATATATTTACTTTGTTAATATATAATATTAATTATGACAATTAAAATTAGAGTTTTACAAGTAATTCCTAGACTCGGGTTTGGAGGGGCTGAAACTGGTTGTTATGATCTTGCTCATTTTTTAGCTGAACAAGAATGTAAATCATTCCTGATTACTAGTGGAGGTGAACTTTTAAAGTTTGTTAGAAGAGACAAAGTAAAAGTCCTACGTTTGCCAGTCCATTCAAAAAATCCTTTAATAATATTTGTTAATTCTATCATTATTTTTTTTATATTATTATTATACAATATTGACATAGTACATGCTAGAAGCCGTGCACCTGCGTGGTCTTGTTTATGGGCCTGTTTTTTTTCAAGAAAAAAATTTGTTACCACTTTTCACGGAACATATAATTTTTCAAATAAGCTAAAGTTTTTTTATAATAGTGTTATGGTAAGATCGAAATTAATTATTGCAGGGTCAAATTTTATTTTTAGTCATATAAGTGAAAATTATCAAAAGTATTTAAATCCTCAAAAAAAAAAAATGATGGTAATTTTTAGAGGAATCAATCTAGAATATTTCAATACAAGAAACACATCAATAAAAAAAGTTAATGAGCTAACTAAAATCTGGAATATTGATAAAAAAAATTTTATTATTTTGCTGCCAGGAAGATTAACGAAATGGAAAGGTCAGGTAATGTTCATCGAAGCTTTAAGTTTACTTGTTGACAATCATAATAAAAATAATTTTCATGCAGTTATCTTAGGCTCTAACCAGGGAAGAGACGTTTATTCAAAAAAACTTTCGCTTCTAGTAGAAAGGTATAGACTAGGTAAAAAAATAACATTTATTAAAAGCTGCAAAGAAATGCCCATAGCATATGAATTATCTGATCTTGTTATTTCTAGTTCAATAGAGCCAGAAGCATTTGGTAGGGTTGCTGTTGAAGCTCAAGCAATGAATAAACCTATTATTGCAAGTAACTTAGGAGGATCTATGGAAACAGTCTTAAAAGGTAAATCTGGGTTATTATACAACTCAAAAGACCCAAAAGAGCTTGCTAGGAACATTAATAGGCTAATGGAAACAGATAAAATATCTTTAAGATTAATGGGAGAACAGGGAAGAAAAAACGTAGAAAGAAAATTTAATGTTGATCAAATGTGTCAAACTACCTTTACAGAGTATAAGAAACTACTTAAATAAAACAAATAATGCCTAATATTCAACTTTTAGATGGAAAAGAAATTACTTTTGAAAAATCGATAGATGGATTTGAACTTGTTAAAAAAATTAGTAAGTCACTAGAAAAAGTTGCTCTTATTATGTCAGTTAACGGAGAGTTAAAAGATTTAAGTCACATAATTAAAGAAGACTCTAAAATAAGAATTATCACACATAAAGACAAAGAAGGCTTAGAAGTTTTAAGACATGACACAGCGCACATATTAGCAATGGCAGTCCAAGAATTATATCCAGGAACGCAGGTTACAATAGGTCCAATAATAGAAAATGGTTTTTATTATGATTTTGCGAGGAAAGAGCCATTCACAGACAATGACCTAAACAAGATTGAAAAGAAAATGGGGGAAATAGTAGATAGAAACGAAAAAACATCAAGACACGTTTGGAAAAGAGAAGAGGCCATAACTCATTTTAAAAAAATTGGTGAAAAATATAAAGCTGAAATTATTGAAAGTATACCACCAGGTGAAGAAGTTTCTATTTATAGTCACGGAAACTGGAGTGATCTATGTCGAGGTCCGCATTTACCTTCCACTGGAAAAATTGGAAAAGCTTTTAAGCTCACTAAGGTGTCAGGTGCATATTGGAGAGGAAACTCTAACAATGAGATGCTACAGAGAATTTATGGAACATGCTGGGCATCAAAAAAAGAACTTGAAGAATATTTACACAGGCTGGAAGAAGCTGAAAAAAGGGACCACCGTAAACTAGGAAAAGAAATGGACTTATTTCATTTTAGAGAGGAAAGCCCAGGAGCAGTATTCTGGCATGAAAAAGGTTGGACTCTCTTTCAAAGACTTGTTGAGTATATGAGAATGAAACAAAGATTAGCTGGGTATAAAGAAATTAATACACCTGAGATACTAGATAGAAGTTTGTGGGAAAAATCTGGGCATTGGGAAAAATTTGGCGAACACATGTACACTTCGGAAACGCCAGATAATAAAATTTTTGCTATTAAGCCAATGAACTGTCCAGGCTGTGTGCAAGTGTTTAATCAAGGGTTAAAAAGTTATAGGGACCTACCGTTAAAGTTATCTGAATTTGGTAAGGTTCACAGATATGAACCTTCGGGAGCTTTACATGGACTCCTAAGAGTTAGAGCCTTTACACAAGATGATGCACACATCTTTTGTACTGAAGACCAAATAACTGAAGAGTCTTTAGTTGTAACCAATTTAATTTTAAAGATTTATAAAGATTTAGGTTTTGAGAATGTGATACTAAAGTATTCTGACAGGCCTGAAAAAAGAGTTGGAGATGACAGTATTTGGGATAAATCTGAGGCAGCCCTTCTCTCAGCTATTAAACAATCAAAACTAGAATACACCATAAACAAAGGAGAAGGTGCATTTTACGGTCCTAAAATTGAATTTGTTTTAAGAGATGCAATAGGTAGAGATTGGCAATGTGGAACATTACAAGTAGATTTAAACCTTCCTGGAAGATTAGGAGCATCATATGTTGATAAAGATGGAACAAAAAAAGTTCCAGTAATGTTACATAGAGCTTTATTTGGATCTTTAGAAAGATTTATAGGAATTATAATTGAGAATTATGCAGGTAAATTACCTTTTTGGTTAGCTCCAACACAAGTCGTAGTATTACCTATTGCAGAAGAAAATAACGACTATGTAAAAAAGTTATTTGAAGATCTGTTTAAAGAAGGTATAAAATGCGAAGTGGATTTAAGAAATCAAAAAATAAATTATAAAATTAGAGAACACTCTTTGGCAAAAACTCCAATGATCTTGGTTTGTGGAAAAAAAGAAGTTGCTGAAAACACAGTAACAGTACGTAGACTTGGATCTGAAAAGCAAGAAACTTTTAAAAGAGAAGATTTAATAAAAAACATTCTTGCTGATAACAAACTTCCTTTAAACTAAGTGTCTCATTTTAAACCTAACTATTTTCAAAGAAGAAGCAGGCCACAAGGTCCAAAGGCTAATGAGAGAATAAGAGCTATAGATGTTCAGGTAATAGGTAGTGATGGAAATAATTTAGGAACCTTACCTTTAAAAAAAGCAATAGAAATTGCAAAAGGCGAAGGTCTGGATCTAATCGAAATTTCACCAAACGCAAAACCTCCCGTGTGTAAAATTATGGATATGGGTAAATATAAGTACGATTTACAAAAAAAAACAAATATTGCCAAAAAAAAACAAAAGGTAGTAGCTCTAAAAGAAATTAAAATGAGACCAGGTACAGATGTTCATGATTATAATTTTAAAGTTAAAAATGCAAAAAAATTTTTGACCAATAAAGATAAAGTTAAATTTACAGTTAAATTTAAAGGGAGAGAAATGCAGCATATAAATTTAGGCAAAGATTTAATGAATAGAATTATTGAAGATACCAAAGAAGTCGGTAAAATAGAGACACACCCTAAATTTGAGGGTAGACAAATGATAATGATAATTCAGCCCGTATAGCAAAGATAATATCGTCTTGTAAAAAATATTTAATCTATATATAAGGCCTCAGTATTTATGCCAAAATTAAAAACAAAAAGTTCTGCGAAAAAAAGATTTAGATTTACCGCTTCTGGAAAAATTAAAAGACCACAAGCAGGTAAAAGACATGGTATGATTAAAAGAACTAATTCGCAAATAAGAAAACTTAGAGGTACTACGATAATGTCTGACGCAGACACAAAAATTGTAAAATCGTACATGCCTTACAATAGGTAGAAAAAAAATGGCAAGAACAAAGCGTGGTGTAACTAGCAGAGCAAAACATAACAAAGTTTTAAAAGCAGTTAAAGGCCAATATGGAAGAAGAAAAAATACCATTCGTGTTGCTCGTCAAGCGATGGAAAAAGCTATGCAGTATGCATATAGAGATAGAAAAGCAAATAAAAGAGAATTCAGATCTTTATGGATTCAAAGAATAAATGCGGGAGCAAGAGCAGAAGGTATGACTTACGGACAATTTATAAATGGTTTAAATAAGTCTAAAATTAAATTAGATAGAAAAGTACTTGCTGAATTAGCTTACAACAACCCAGAAGTCTTCAAAACCATAGTAA
>Ga0307986_10001197_pt1 | contig 19046 bp, 10 predicted proteins | sample EllFjometageno82_FD_203170 | JGI IMG/M metagenome (GOLD analysis project Ga0307986, IMG submission 203170) | Marine microbial communities from Ellis Fjord, Antarctic Ocean - #82 | ecosystem: Environmental > Aquatic > Marine > Unclassified | place: Southern Ocean | collected 2014-10-09
GAATTGGATACTCAAACCGATCGTTTGTTGAAGTTATTCGCAGCACACGAGTCGCAGGTTGAAGATTTGCGCACAGCAAAGGCTGAAATCGAAGTTCTTGAGAAGGAAATCATTGAGCGCGAAATAACCAAAGAAGTCCAAGACACCCTACTTTCTGAAAAGGAAGTTAGAATTAGAGAACTCGAACTTAGAGCGGTAAGAGGCGGAAAGCAAGTTGAGCATTTAGAACCAGCTTTGGCAAAAATGGAAGAAAAGTATTCCCGTGAAAAGGACCGCCTTGGCAAAGTATTCAATATCGCAGAGGAACTTGATGGAGATTTGCGTTTAGCAGTTACTGAAATGAAAGCCCGTGACGATTGGTATGTCGCTCATATGTCATTATTCGAGGACCTAAATAAGGCCATTAAGGACAGATATACTATGATTGAACGTGCTGTTGAAACAGAACGTCAAAGTGAACATATGTCCCGAGCATTCAATGAACGCATTGAAGAAATGGTTGAAGTTAGAGCTACTGAAATGTCAGAAGAATCAGCAGAAGCGGAAGCCGCTGCCGAAGAGACATCACCGATTGAAGTTATTGAAGAGGAAGCAGAAGTAGTTGCGGATTCCGAAGCAGAAACAGACACAGAGTCTGACAATTGAGGTGTGTATCGATGGGTGGTTTAGCCCACGGAGGGTACGGGCCGGTCATCATTCCAATGATGATGGGCGTTAGCGCTGTAGTCATAGGGGCAATAATTGACCCACTTAGTGGACTTGTTCCACTATTCGGAATATTTTGTTTGATGTTATCTGCATTCTTTGCCAATTTCTGGCGAGACCCAGACCGTAAGATTCCTTCCCAGCAAGGAGTCATTACTTCGCCTGCTGATGGCCATGTAATGTTCGCAAAAAGAGAAAGGGCAATTGGACGCCGTCCAAGTAAGAAAGAATTAGAATCAGGTAAATGTACAAATGACAAATTGACTGGAGACTGGTATCCAGAACCACTGGATGAGCCATTATTATTCACTACCGAACAGCAATTTGAAGCAGTTCCAAAAGGCCAAGAATCAGATACAGATGTTTGGAGAGTGGCAATATTCATGTCACCACTAGACGTACATGTTAATCGCGCTCCAATGGCTAGTACCATCACAGCAATGGAACTCAGAACTGGCAAAGGGATGCGCCGCGGACCATTTGCAGCAGCATTCAAAAAGGAAAGTCAATATAACGAAAGAGTTCGTTCAGTATTCCAAAGCGATGACGGAACAATAGCCGAAGTCATGCAAATTTCAGGGGCGTTGGCAAGGACGATTGTTCCATGGGTCGGCCAGGGCGCGACATTGCGCCGAGGCCAACGATTCGGGATGATACGCCTAGGCTCAAGAGTTGACGTTAGAGTTCAAGCCTCAAAATTCAATGTTGATGTAATCTCGGCAGAAGATGGTGATCTGAAGCATCCGAAAGGACAATTCGTGATGGCCGGTTCTTCGATTCTTTACACGCCAGTGGAGTAGTTAAGACATTCCTTTTCATATCGGTGCATTGAAGACTAAAGGGTTGACCCAGCAACTGGAGGAAGAGACATGAACAAGCCCGTTTCACTTACTTTGCTCGGCGAGAGTAACAAAGGTGTCCGCATTCATGATTTGATTAAAGCTCCAGCGAATACCCCTTGGGCAAAAGAACGCCAACAATCATGGGATGCAGATGAACCAGCAACCGTATATTACACTCCAGAAACAACTGCAGATGGTACACCATGCAGCGCAGTTACAGTGATTCTTAGAACCAAAGGTTGCCATTGGTGGTGGAGTTCAGGTTGTACTTTTTGTGGCTATTTCAATGATACACGTGATGATGTTACCAACGAAAACCTACATTCGCAATGGCAATATGCAAAACAAAAGTTCAATGATTTTGAAGACCATCAGATGGTTAAGGTTTACACTTCAGGTAGCCTGTTAGAAGACAGAGAAATCCCTGTAGCATTCCAAGAGACCGTATTAGCAGATTGTCAACGCCTCGGTAAGGAATTGATAGTCGAGAGTCGCTGTGAGCAAATGACTGAAGAAAAATTAGCATGGGCAACTAAAATCAACCAAAGTTTTGCTGTAGCAATCGGTTTAGAAGCCTATGATGATGAAGTATTAAGATTCCACGTCAACAAAGGTTTCACCACAAAGTCATGGGAACGAGCAGTTGTCAATATGCAAAAATTCAATGTCAGGATAAAGACATATCTAATGTTCAAGCCACCATTCATGTCCGAAGCCGATGCATTGAATCACAGTGTCAAGTGGATTGAAGCAGTCGCAGAAAAGAGCGATGAAATATCTGTTAATCCAATGAATATCCAAAGAGGTACAATCATTGATAGATTACACCGCAATAACGAGTATCGCCCTCCATGGTTATGGTCGCTGGTCGAGATGATCAAGCGAGCCCATCCCTCTATCCATCCCGAAGGCGGATTCAATGGCGATGCGGATCAAATTTCCCGCCTCATCGTTCACCCGACCGCTGGAGGAAAAGTTCGTGGAGCCCATAACTGCGGTGAATGTGACTCGCATGTTGTCGCCGGCATCGAGCGTTACGCAGTTTCAGGAGATTTACGAGAATTCGATGGACTAGAGTGCCAATGCCAAGCGATTTGGGCAACTGAAATCGCCCTGGAAGAGACACTACCAACCCCTTTAGGAATTTCAAAAAGTCGTCGAGGCAACGTCCTAGCAAATTTGCGTTCATTGTGAGTAAATTTCCATACAACGGACACTCTAGCAACTATGTCGCTAGTCAATACTTATTACCGCTCCCCAAGTGGAACAGAATGACCCCTATGGGGTCAATTGGAGCCGAGGACGATGACGAACACTACGACACTACCAGATGTGACCACCGGAAACGGAGAACCATCAACTAGCCGCGTACTATTGACTTTGTTTTTAGTGGGCGTAATTGGCCTATTAGCGCTCTTTTCCAATGTCTTTGGATGGGACTCCCTTCCATTGTTCAGCGACCTAATACCATTGATTGGCAACTTAGGTGGTTCAGGAATTTGGTATTACTTGATTGGATTGCTCGCAGGAGTTGCCGTGATAGTTTCCAACTTGTTGGGAGAGGTCCTGTTGGATTGAGGAGGTGTGATGTATGGAATCAATATTTATTGGAATTGCAATAACAGTATCCGTGATGTGGCTAACTGCTAATTATACAGCAAAAGGAATAGGCAACATGTCAGTGGCAATGCGTCAATTTTCACTATTTTTCCTCACCAAAGCCCCAGCAGGTTTGGTTGACTTATTCGAAGACAAACCGGGTAGCGGTGCTAGAACCTGGATTAATTTCGGTATGTTTTGGTTCGTATTTTCTTCAATTTGTGGATTCCTTGGATTATGGCATAACTACGACCCAACAGCACTAGATTCTCTAGCGAGCATTGGCTGGGCATACGATAATGGCGATGCATTAACAGCAGCAACTACCAAATTTCTCGGAGTTGCTGTATTCTCAACTCTAGTTGGTGCAGGACTTGTTTCAATTTCACGCAGCAGCAATGGGAAAATGGCAAGTGAAGCAAGTGCATCACTTTCAGCGTTTTTGTTTACCTTAACAACAATCGTTGCTGCGTTATTACCATCGCTATTAGGACTGTTAGGGCAAGATATAGACAGTGCAATGAATATTGTATTAATCGATGCCGTCTCTAAATTAGCAGTTGCAATGATCGTTGCTGGATTATTTATCAACGTCTTACTAACAGTTGCAAATAGAAGCGATGAAGATGTATCAACAAGTGCTTGGTTCCTAATTTTCGCTCTATTGACATTCATTTTGTCGATGTTCTTGGGATTCTTCGGCGAACTCGCCGGCTCTACACAAACAGTTTGGCTTGCGGGTCAAATGGGAAGTTCTTGGGTAATTTTGTCCCTAATATTCTCTGCTGCATACCACATTATCCCAATGATATCGAATACGCCAATTTGGTCTACATCAATGCGCCAAGCGAATCTATTCTTGCTATTCATTACCCTTCCACCATTCTTCATCGCTTCAGCAAGTGCTTCTACAACAGTACTCAATCTTGGTGCAATTGTAATGACTCTTGGCCTGCTTCCAATAATCGCAGGTAGCGTCAACTTACTATTCACAGCCGGTGGCAATGCCTCTGCGATAGTCAAAAACCCAGGTGCTCTCGCTGCTACACTTGCAATGATATTGTTACCATTCTATGCAATTGGAGCATTCTTTACTGGAATGGATGTCTTCCTTGGAACAGGACAACTTGGAGATATGGCAACAACACTTGACATGGGATTCCTATGGACTGTTGGCGGTTTGATGATTCTATCAGGGGCTTACGTCTCCTATCCTTTGGCCTGTAACAAAGAACTCTCCGAACCAAGTAAGGCCAACCTAACAGTTTGGTTTGTTCTATTCGGAGGTTTTGCCTCGACCATTACAAATCTAATTGGAGACTTCACAATTCAAGCGGTTGCAAATTCAGGCGTTGAAGATGCAGTTGCCCAAACAGAAGGATTCTATTTGGTCGGAGCGGCATTATTCTACTTCACTGCAATCGGTGCAATATTGGCTATATTGGTGGTCATAAGAACAAGTGCTTCAAAACTAACATCAAGTCATTCCCAAACATCTGTTTCAGATATTAACACCTACAACCTAGGAGACGGAGCAACAACAATTCGTACACTATTGGGACGAGGAGTTGGAGTCGATACCAAACTGGTAGTAGGGGAAATGGAAGAAGATGAAGGTGGAAGCACCGTAATCGCAGTTTCCGCGGCACTCCACGACGATGAAGTAACCGAATTCCCTGAAGAAGAAAATTCCGAATCACCCCTCTACAAACTAGGCGTTGCAGCTTCAGAGAGTGATATGACGATTCGAAACATATTTGAGATGATGGATACCGATGATAATGGTCGTATTGATGGACCGGAATTACAGAAAGGAATAACAGAAATATCTGGTGATATACTGTCCCCTACGGAAGTTATGGAATTGTTGAGCACCTTTGACGAAGATTCCGATGGGCGCTTAGATCCGATGGAATTAGTTCGTGCTATCGAATCGTTAGGACTTGACATAGCCCCTGATAATGGCGCAGAGTCTTCAAAAGACTCCGCCAAACCTGCAGTTAAAAAGGCAAAACAATCCGATGCGAGCGCCAAGGAATTACTAATGCTAGCAAATTATTTAGCGGATTCAGAACAAACCATCATGCAGTTTTTCAAGTCTATTGATTTAGATGATTCGAATTCAATTGATGCTTATGAATTCCAAATGGCATTAAAAAATTCAAAGATTGCCAACCTCCCTCCATGGGAAATGGATTCACTAATTGCTGCTATTGACATCGATGGGGATGGAAAAATCAACTTACCAGAACTTTCGATAGCACTTGCAAAGAGCCGTCAAACAACTCCTGCTGAACAATCAGACTCTGAAGTTGAAGTTCCTTCCCAAGCCCAACTCGACAAAATGAAAAAGGCTGAATTGGTTGAACTTGCTACTTCTTTAGGCCTAGATGCATCAGGGACAAAGAAAGAGTTAATCAGCCTTATCACCGATGCATAAAGGGGGGAAATTCCCCAGTGCGAATCGGTATTGTAGGAAAACCAAATGTTGGTAAGTCAACATTTTTCAGTGCAGCAACACTTGCCAAAGTTGACATTGCAAACTATCCATTTTGTACTATAGAACCAAATGTCGGCGTGGCTTTTATTGAAGCGCGTAAACCGTGCCCGTGCAAGGATATTAGACAGCGACAGGAATCAGAAGGGCGCCTACCACCTATAGCCGAAGACGATGTACGTCAAGGCAGTATATGCCAGCCAAGGACAGGAAGTTGTATTGGCTTCCGCAGATTAGTTCCATGTTTCTTAGTCGATGTAGCAGGTTTAGTTCCAGGTGCTAGTGAAGGCAAAGGAAGAGGCAACGCATTCTTAGCTGATTTAGCAAATAGTGATGCGTTAATTCAGGTAGTTGATGCAGCAGGATCAACAGATATCGAAGGAAACCCTCTCGGACCTGGTCAAACAAGAGAAGATGCCCAGTTGCGAGTAAATCAAGAGATAGAGTTTCTTGCAGATGAATTAGATGCTTGGATTTCCGGTTTGCTAAAGGATGGTTGGCAAAGAGGTGTTAGAAGGGTTCAAGCCGAAGGTGAGAAGGGCCTAATTTCATTTATTCATGAGAAATTGACAGGATTAGGTGCTACTCTAAATTTGGTCGCTAACGCATTTGATGATTTCAGAAACGAAGTTGGTGATTGTGGACAACCGTGGAATTGGGATGACGAAATAATAACTAAACTTGCAGTCAATGTTCGCATTTACTTATTCCCGATTCATATTGCAGCAAATAAATGTGATATCGCTCCTGAAGGAGTTCTACAGGAAATTACAGCAAACGGAACAATAGTTGCTTGTATGGCAGATGTTGAATTGGCTCTACGCAGGGCACAATCAGCAGGTTTGATAAATTACACCTCAGGACAAGACTCGTTCACAATAGAGGAAGGCAAAGGTTTGAACGAGGCACAAATAAAAGCACTCTCACATATGCAAGAACGGTTGAGTTCTAATGGTGGAACAGGTGTTGCAACAATTATCGACAAAGTTCTGTTTGATGAATTAGACCACATTGTTGTCTATCCAGTACAAGATGAATTACACTGGACAGATGGCGATGGCAAAGTTTTGCCAGATGCCTTTGTTGTTCCTAATGCAATTCAAACAAAACCTCTTGCTTACAAAGTACATTCTGACCTAGGAGACGGATTTATCAAAGGAGTGGATGGAAGAACAAGAAGAGTGGTCGGTGCGGAGCACGAACTAAGTGATGGAGACGTCCTTAAAATCCATGCGAAATCTTGATTTCGGAAAGTCACCCGATGGTTAAAAAACCACATTTCTCTATATTTGTAGTGGCAACCTTGAAGTTCAAAAATAATAGGCGAGCATCTAATGATGCCATTACAAGACCTAGTTGTTGCAATTGTCATGACAGTTTTCTTAATCGTCGGAGTTTATCAGTTTTATTTTTTAACTCAGAATCATATGATAAAACCTGCAAAGCAATTTGATATGAAAATTGACAAACTTTTCAAATTCAAAGGCTCTTGGGTTTGGCTATATTCTGGCTTGTATTACCCAATGATAATTGCAACGGTTTTGACAATTGATAATATGAAACAATACAATTATTCATTTATGTCATTCGTATTCTTATTATTCATCCAGATGGCCTTTTTCCGCTATTATCCAGTAGAAACACCCGCGGAATGGAGAGATTTCAGTGAGATAAAGCAGACTCGTAGTGTACGTTTTATGCAACTTGTACAAAAATACGATGACAATACCAACTGCTTCCCAAGCATGCATGTTTCTGTAGCAACTTTAGTTGCTTTCCATGTTGCTAATAATGTTGCAGAAGTTGGCAATTGGCCCTTCTTATTCCCTGTTATTATTGCATTAAGCGCTTTGTGGACAAAGCAGCACTATGTTGTCGATGTAGTGGCAGGAGTAGTTCCTGGGTGGATCGCATGGGAACTATACAAATTGATTCAGTATTGAATCGGTATCAATGCCCTTCAGGACGTTCATAGGCTGGCGTTAAACGAGCCATGTCCCCGGAGAACTGGGAAGTACGATAGATGAACCAAAGAGGTGTTAACAGTGTCAACACGATTAGGGCAACGAGAAAATACATTCCCCATGGATTTACTTGCGACAGAGAAACAGACCAGAAAATCCACAATATTGGCAGATAGAGAAAGAAACTGTATCTTCGGGCAACAATCCCAAATCTAGCATTCCTTTGTGAATTGTTGAATAGAGTCGGAGCCTCTTCTTCTGTCACCAAACCCTTCTCAACTCCGCAACGAACACACACTTGCGCTCGAGGACCAACGCCATGAATGAAATAGCTACGGGGATAGGTGCTGGAGCAGTGACGGCAGGTCGGCATAGTGTTCCCTCAAACAACCCGAGTCGCTTTAGATTCTTCAAGCATCCGCACACATCCTCAAGAAATTAGCCAGCAAAATGTTCCCATGTTCAGAACCAACTGATTCTGGATGGAATTGAACAGAACAAATTGGTAGCGTAGTATGTTGAAGTGCCATGATGATAGATTTACTTCGATCAGTAGCAGAAACCACTAACGCAGAGTTAGATTTTTTGTCCTCAACAACCAGTGAATGGTAGCGAGTAAAATTAGTAGGTGAATCAATTCCAGAAAAGAGTCCGCTTGAATTGTGGTGACATGATCTCGGAGTGCCATGAACTGGTCCAAGTGGTGCGCGAATCACATTCATGCCTCCAGCCTCAGCCAGTGCTTGATGGCCAAGACAAACCCCCAGTAGAGGCACATTCAATTGACCAGCAAGAGCATGGCTCGATAATGCCATCGTTAATTGCGAATCAGAAGGATTACCGGGGCCAGGGCCTAGTATCAAGTGAGTTGGATTTAACAATCCTAGCAAATCGAATAATGTAGTTGGGTCGGAAAATGCATCTGCGATTGCACCGCGTCCACGAAGAACCGTCACATCATGTCCAAGAATTGCGATATTGTGTGCAATATTGTAGGTGAATGAATCCAAATTATCAATCAATAATACTCCACATGAGGTTGTTGAAGAAGAATCATCAAGCAGTAAATTACGCATTTCTTCAAATTGGAAAACCTTGCCAAGTATTCCATTTCCATCACCATTAGTATCACTATTTTCTGCAATTTGTGGATGAATACTCAATTTATTAGAATGGCCGATTTGATGACTTGTTGAAATCCACCCGCACGCCTTCCTCAAAGCCTCAGCTTTCCATTTTGCTTCAGATACTTCTGCTGCGGGATTACTTGCTATAGTAATTCCACCACCTGCAATAATTGTACCACTCCAGAGTTTACCTGTTCTGTGGGCTTCTAAAGTGCGAATCAAAATATTCCAAGAACTTGAACCATTGAATACATCTATCCAGCCCACTGAGCCAGTCCAAAAGGAACGTGATTGCCCTTCCAGTTGGTCGATTACTGCACAAACTGCGGTTTTTGGACATCCGGTAATACTGCCACCTGGAAAGATACTTTGGATTGCATCAATACCACTCATATTAGGTAATATTGAACCTTTGATGTGGCTTACTAAATGCTGTACATTAGCATATGTTTCAACATCAAAACGTTCGACCTTTACCGAGTCAACCGAACAAACTTTCGATAGGTCATTGCGCATCAAATCGACCAACATTCTATGCTCGCTTCTTTCTTTTTCATCGGCCAACATTTCTATCCGTAACAATTCTTCTTCTTCGCTACTTTCCCCTCTTGGGCATGTGCCTTTTATCGGTGCAGTATTGATTACTTCATCATCACATCTCAGAAGAGTTTCAGGAGAACTAGAGGCTAAGGCAAACCCAAGGTCCTCCGCTTCAAGATATGCTGAAAATGGTGCAGGGTTTTCAATTGATAGCCGATCAAATACATCGCTTGGATGGGATGGCAAATCTCCACTCCATCTTCTTCCAAAATTAACTTGGTATACTTGACCTGAGCGAATAGAGTCTTGAATCTGATTTACCACATTTTCATGCTCCAGATCACTATGACTACTAGTTTCTTCAATTACTCCATTAAGCAATTGAGGTGCTAAAAAGGATTTGTTTTCAAATTTGGATAACAATTTATTGACTTTATTGGCCCAATCATCACCTGCAAGTGAAAATACATCTATCCCCTGCGATTTCTTATCGTGAATAACCACTTTGTCAATCAGCCAAAGAACAGCCAGTAGAGAATCTTCTTTAGGAGGGTTTTGTAGAGCGATTGGCTGTGTCCATTGCAATAAATCATATGCCAACCCACCGCTCCAAAATGGCCGCTGCGGTAGTTTGTGGTCAGAAATAATAGAATTTGAAACAAAACTTTCATTATTGCTATGCAGTCTCAATTTTACGAATAGATCATCCAATCCATCAGAAAATATCGAATCTGCATGATACCAGCAACCATGACGCCATTGCTCAATTTCAGCAATAAATTGTGGCTTTTTAAGTAACAGATTAAACTCGCCATTCAATGCATCTGTTGCTTCTTGTGGTGGTATTTTTTGCCTATTTGGCTGTCTGATGACAACTCTTGTAGAACTTGGACCGCAAAGGAATGAATGCCGTGCTAGATGACTTTCGGGTCCCCCAGAAAGCAGGATAAGAGAATCAGGGGACCCGTAATTAACCGCATTTCTGCCAAGTAAACCAGCCTCTTTTAGGCTATTTCTCAAATTGAGGATAGGGCAAGTCATTCAATCACCATCTTTGTCCAATTACTCGAATCTGCATAGTGTTGTGATAATATTTGGTGGCAGATTTGAGTCAATAAATCAGCAGAGCCGCCAATATCTTCGCCATCAATGGTAATAATTCTGCAAGCACCCATTCCGCTACCTAGCGCAACCATCTCGTGCGCTCTTGCAACGAGTCTTTCAGTTAAGTTACCACTCTGAAATGGAAAGCCATTTTCTCCAAGTTTAGATAATATAATACTTCGAGTGATACTTTCAACACCACCCTGTTCACTACTGGAATACCATACAAGCCCACCTTCATCAAGTAGTATTGGAGATGCTCTATCCCCATCAATAATTGAGAATTCATGTACTAGCAATGCAAGGTCAGAACCTTCCCTATCGGCCTTTAATCTCGCTTGATGATAAGGCTCCCAATCTCCGTGTTTCGTCCCAGTAACCTTTCGATTCCAGCGTGGAGCAGGCACGGTGATTGCTTCAATTTCTTCATTACGCAAAGTGATAGGTCTCTCCAATAGCCTCACAGGTGATTGATCGGTGCCATCAATAACGATTTTAACAAGGCCAATTGGTTGTTCTAATTGTCCATTTTTTAGGGAAACGATATCGGCAAATGCTTTTTTTATTTCCGATTCGAGATTTTCCGGCAAGGTCATTCTCAATCGTATAGCATGGTTTGACAAGCGATTCAAATGAGTTTCAAAATCAGCGACATGATGTAAACCATCCCACGTAACTGTGGTGAATACCGAATCACGCGGGCGTGATTGCGCCGCCTCGTCCTGTCCCATCACAACAGGTCATCAAGGAATGATGTGTCAATGTTCTGTTGTGATTGTTGAGCCGGTTTTTCGATTAAATCATCAAGCAGCGTGTCGTTTCTAACAGGCAGTAACACCGGTTGCTGGCTTTGATATGCAGGTCGGCCATAACTATCAGTTTGAACTCTGTTTGCGCCAGCGTATATGTCACTGGATTGCGTTTGAGCAACGGCGGCTGCAGGTGGTGGAGCCGGTGTTTCTTTCGGCCCATTATCCCATCCAGCATCACCTTGGTTTTGCAACCCCCATGTAGCTTCTTGTAATTCCCAATTCTTACTACGGCGTTGGTTACTTCCACGACTCTTGAAAATTGCTAGCAATAGGAAGAGGGAGACAATGGCCAATCCAACGGCTAAGAGATTTGGAGTAGTCAAGTATGAACTCAATTGCTTGCTTTCACCCTCGGGTTCAGTTTCGCTATTTCCATCTCCAATATTTCCGTTATCAAATGCTTCTAACTTAATTGAATTGACGCTTTCTTTGTGATACTCTTCATCTATTGCGCTTACTGATACATACCAGGCAGTATTATTGACAAGATCTTCGAATCCATTTTGAGTTATTAGGAATGTATTAGTTGCCTTTACTTCGCCAACTAATATGGCATCATCAGTAGTTGAATATTCTTCATTTGAGATATAAACTTGGTATCCTACAACGGAAGGAGATGTGGAATAGTGCCATTGGACTAGAATATTCACTTCTTCATTCCATGCTAAACTGACTCCAACAATCTCAGGTAAATGGGAGCCCATATCAGTAACTCCATCATCGACAGATGCAGCACTTACTACAACTAAATCATCTTCAAAGGAATTTCCAGACGAGTCTATTACCACTACAGCGACCCAAACCGTCTGTCCAGGAACCACAGGTGTATCGCCAGCTGTCAATTTGATGGACAGAGGCAATTCTGGAGTTCTTGATAAAGTAGCGATTGGAGCGATTGGACCATCTCCTCCTGTGCTAACAGAAGTGAATTGCCAAGTCGCTGCATAGATTGCATATGATTTCACATCGCCATCATCGGACAAATTAAAGTCCAGTAATAGTGCAGTTCCATCATCAACAGGCCTGTCAAATAATCTCAAGTCTTGTAATCTATCTGGTGCAATCTCGTCATTCAAATTATCAATCGGAGTCACAGTTGCTTGAACTAAATCGGTAAGGAATACATTTCCTTTGATATCATGAACAGTGACGGTAACATATAATTCGACATCAGGCATAATTGATTTCGGTACAGTTTCTAGTAGAGAATCTCCGCCATATAATGCAGTACTCAAGGTGATTTCAATAGGATTCTTATCTTCATCAATCCATTGCTTATTTACTTTCAAACAGGCACAGGTTGCAGAGTCATCTCCTCTTGCAGCCCATAGAGTAGAGAGGTCTGTAACAGGTTTATCCGCTACCCATACGATGTAGTGGGAGAAATCATCAGCATCAGAAATTGACCAAACAACATCTATTGCAGTTCCATCATCCTCAGCATGGTCAAAGGCATTGATTATGCCAATACGACTCGGTGCTGAGCCTGAACCAATCGTGTTTCTAAACGGTGTAACACCGACAACCTCGACATCATCCAAGTCAGCATTGAGCCAATCATCGTAAGCAACAACGCCAACGAAGTAGAGTTGGCCATCTTGTAGATCAACTCCATCCATGCTGGAAATAATAGTTGAATTTTCAGCACAGTCATTTATGATAGCCGTTTGCGAAAACGAATTAACATTATTCGGATACTGAACCTCTTCATCAATCTCATCATCTTCCACCATCATCATAAAGACTGCATAGAAAGTACAATCCTCATCAGCATTAATGTCCCATGAGATAGTAATTCTTCCACCATCATCATTTGGAGTATCTATCGCAGTAACATTTTCTAATTTAGCAGGTGCTGTGTTATCGTTTAATCCTCCAGTAGGTACAACCGGTCCAATAATCGTAGCATTTTGCCAATCTTCCTGACCGGCTTGGTCAACACAAGTAAGACCTAACCAGTATGGTTTGCCAGCATCAAGCGATAATACAGTAGTATTCCCTTCACTTGGTGGAAGGTCAGCAGTTACGCCAAGTCCCAAAATATCAGTCATCTGCGATGTCGATGTGTAAATGCGGGTACTTGCTAAATCAAGAGCAGTACAACGCGCCCATTCAACTTCTAAATCGCCATCTTGGCCTCCATCATACGGTCCAGCAGAAGCCCAAAGCGGTGAATTTGGTACTTCATCAGTAGCAGTTACTGGTCCCATCGGTAATGAGATTAGGCCCCATCTACCGTCATTATATTCAACCACAATTGCAGCATAATATTCAGTTCCGTCAACAAGTGGTAGTCCATTTGCAGTAGTAACTTCACTAGACAAGCGACTATGTAATGAGATCGCTTTGTCGATTGTTCTCCCAGAAAGGTCTGCTTCGGTTATTGCTGAGCCGGCAATAGTCACGAATGGACCTTCATTGACATAGATTAGGTAACGAGCAAAGTCTTCATCATGAACGAGTGTCCAATCAGCCATCAACGCTCCTCCACCATCATTAGGTCTGTCTATCAAATTAGTCATTTCAACCGGAGTCTGCAACTTGATATAGTCATAAACTAATCTTGCTTGTAGAGAACCATTGCTTGGTGAACGTAGAGTTAGTGTGACATAGCGAGTCCCATTTATCATCACACCATTATCAACAGCATTCTGTATGGTATTTTCAAGTCCAGGGTCACTCGTTAAATTGACTGTAGCATTATACTTCAGTGACACGGAACGAGACCAAGTAGCAGCGCCATCTACCGTTGAGGTAAAGGTCAGTGGTACATTTTGGAATAACAAACCATGCGCGCCAGCAACACCAGCGGTGGAATCTAACTTGACAGGGTCATTGACATCAACCAATTGGATTTGAGCACCAAGATGTGTCCATTCACTGATGTTAGAATTTTTCATATTAAATCCAGCATTTAGTGGAATAGCGCGACGCATTTCAAATCGATTTAATTCAGTCCAAGATGCAGTTCTTTCATAGCCCCATAGACCATCACTTTCAGTGGTTAGCCAAACATTGTTGGCAGTTAATATTCCATCGGAAGCATTGACCTTAAACCAGGATTTTGTTATTGCGTGTGTGGCAGTCCGGGCCTTGATTATTGCTGCACCTTGTTCGGTAATGACCAAAATATCATCGCCATCACTTTGCATACTGGTAATAGGCCACCCGCTTATTTGCCAAGAGGCCATTCCATCTTCAAATTCACCGACTTGTCCGTTCCAGTGCGTCATTGGACCGATATCAGTGGCGATATGTAATCCCCACCAATCAGCGGCCAATGCTGAAACAGTATTGGAAGAAATTTGGTCAAAGCGATGAGTATCAATCGAGGTAGGTGTGCTAATATCAAAACTGGAAACACCAGGTCTTTCCGTACTTTTACCATCATGTGAAACGAATAGAGTGGAGTTGGCCCCACTGGTTTTCATTGTCAAACCCCAAGTTGAGGTTCCAAACAATCCATTTTGCGATGTCATAGTTGTGACAACTCCAGTCATCTCGTTGTACTTTGCAAGTCCACTCGGAGTTGTCAACCAAATATCATAAGAATTTCCTGTAGAGTCTAGTGTGACCAATATATCTTCAACAATGTTTGATGGTAATCCTTCGAGTATGGTAATCGGATTCATCCAATCATTTGCAGTATTATTCCATCTACCAATTCCACCATTTGTAGCGATGTACATGACATCACTAGTGTGGCCAAATCCATTGATCACATTGGATGGAAGTCCAGCAATTAGTTTTCCTTGGGTAAAGGTTTGAGAATTAATATTGAAAACTTGCACACCTGGTATTGAGCTACCTTGTCCAGATAATCCGATAATCAAATCATTTCCACTTTTGACCATTCCATAGTGGTTATCGTGCAATGCTCCAGTATATGTGGTAAGTTGTTGGGTTTGAATATCTAGTTTGTATAATCCTGCAGGATATGTAGTTACATAGAGATTATTTCCAATTAATTCAATATCATTACCACGTGATTGTGCGGCTAAAGACCATCCGTAATCCCATTCAATAGAGCCATCAGCATTACGATTCCCTTGAAGAATACCGGCGCCTCCAGCAACTCCAAACCCTTGAGATTGTCCAAAGGTTGTAACCCAAATAGTTGTTGCACTACCTGCGATACTGGTTATTTGCCCACTGACTAGTCCAGGCAGTTTAATCAGAGGGGTTTGCCCCTGTGAAGATACTATGTCTACGTGGCTATATCCAGAAGTTCCACCTGCTTGTCCGATAATCCAACCTTGTCCATATGCTTGGAAAGATGTGACTGATGAGCCTTGAGAGATTATAGTTGCAGAAGCAGCAGTAGTTCCAGAAGTAGTGATAACCGAATACCCTCCTCCAATAATATTATTGCCAGAAGTGCCCAATCCATGTCCTAGAATTAGTTTGCCAGCGTGATAATCCATTGCACCCCACCATATTCTATCCGAGGGGATATTGTGGTTTTGAGAAGTTAGATCATTCAACCAAGTGCCGGTTTGATAACTATACTTTGAAACAGGCATATCGTCAGCATAGTATCCAATGTAAAGAGTATCAACTCCATCACAAGCCACTGCTGAAGGTGAATCATCATCCAAAGAAGTTCCTGAAATATGAGTGCCAGCAGTAGTATTTTGTAAATCGATTACTGCAATCCCACCATTGAAATTATTGTACATAGCAACATTGAGAACTCCACCACAGATTGCCATAGATACAGGGTATCCATTTGGCATTCCATTACTTCCACCAGTATATGTAGACCAAGAGCCCGAACTATCTAGGTGAGAAACAATACCAGTTCTAAATCCACCCCAATTGGTGAATACGGCGCCACCGACTACCAATTCAGTACCATCTGTCCAGATATCATAGAATCTTTCCCCCGCATTGGTTGGTAGCCCACTGCCTTGAGTCCAAGTCGTCAGCCATGAATTAGAAGATTCATTATATCTCGCTATACCATCTTCAGTTGCAAATAATGTCGCACCATCAAATTCTACAATCTCTCTAATTGGTAATTCAAATACAGAATCATCCCAAGAATTAACCAATGAACCATTATTGTAAAGATCTAATTTATTTTCACCCCAAGCTATCCAATGATTACCAGCAGATGAAATGTAAGATGTTACCCGATTAATTTCACCAATCGGTTCAACATTTGGCCCCCAAGAATTATTGCTAGTATTCCATTGAGCAAGACCGCCCGAACCATCTGCATTCCACCATTGACTAGAAGCCAATCCGACCATCAAGATATCACCGATGAAATTCATTCCGTAAACATCACCATTATTTTCCGATAATTGACCCCCAATGTCGAGAGACGTCATTGAAGTGAAATTGGTGATGTTTATTCGACCAATACTATCGCTTTGAGTGGATTGGTGATAATACATCACATCTCCATGAATCATTAATTGATAGGGGTCGCCATTTCCAGAATACAAAGCATTGGTTTTTTCGATATCGTATTCTTCAGTTTCATTGACAACGTCAATCAATTGGAAACCGTCATCGCCGCCAATCCAGATTTGATTAGGTCTAATGTCAGCCACCAAACTGGTAATTCCGTTTGTATCTAATACGTTATTAACAGTCCAAGTAGGAAGCCATGTATTGTTGGTGATGGCATATCTAAGCACACCAATTCCATCAAGGCCGATATAGGCTGTAGTGCCAATAACTTCGACCGGCGCTGTAGCACTTTGACTACCTTCACCCCAATTTGAATCGTGTTCAAAATTTGTAATATCAATAAGCCCGACACCGGAAAGAGTTCCACCATATACGAAATCAGAATCATAGTGGACAGCATATACAGCCCAATTTGGCATCCCATCTTGGACATTTTGACAATCGTCAATAGTTATAGTTGACAATACATATTTACAAACTCCAAGGTTTGTTCCAGCATACAAATCTCCTCCATCAATAGCGAAGTCAAAGAATTGAGTTGGTCGTGTTGACCATTGACCACCATTGACGAAACTGACTGCTTGGTTACCATCCCAGCGTACTGCTCCGCCTTGAGTTCCGATGTAGAGATTAGAGCCATCACTTTCCAAGGCATAGATGTTGGAATTTGGCAAGATGCTTCCACGTGTGGTCAAAGGAGTCAATATTTCTCCAGTCGCTAGATCTTTACGAGCAACACCATAGCCTGAAAGTCCGAGATACAGTATATCTCCAACAACTGCTATCGGAGCGTAATCTACTCCGTTGACGCCAGTTGAGACCCAAGATGAAAGAAAAGTATCATTGCTAATATCATATCGAATAATCCCTGAATCTTCGCTTCCAATAAATGCTATATCTTGATGAATAGCAACATCATTTAGGAAATCAGAATCCATTCCATCAGATGAATCATAGCTCAAAATCGAAGACGATGAAATATTGATAATACTTATTCCACCACTTTGATGAGTAGAGACCATTATTCCATTATTGATTGCAAAATTTACGATTGAATTACTATACATTCCATCTGCATTGGAATATGAATTAATTACGCTACCATTTTTAGCATAATTGATGATTCCATCCGCTTCAGTACCCATGTATATGCTATTTCCATCAGTATGTATTGAGGTCGCAGCCATACCATGGATTACTGGACTTAGCCATTTGGATTGCCCGATGTCATATCTGTCCAAAACATACGGATTGGTGATGAATAGGATATTATCCAACTCAACAATATTTGTCATATCACCTGAACTTGGTGAACTTGATATCGAGATTTGTCCATCGTAGCGAGTGGATTCAGTAGGTGTCAATTTGACAATTTTGCCAGTATAATCTGTTAGTAAGATTGTATCGGTTATTGGTGCGCGAGATCCACTTGAAGGCCAAGTAAACATCGATCTACCTGCAAAGATGCCATAACTTGACAATGTATCAGTGGTTCCGAAAACTCCACTTGTAGTATTGTAATAATGGACATTTGCCCCGTTCAAGATTAGCAATTGATCGCCGATTGATTCAACACCCCAAATGTCATCATTGGTTAACCAATTTGCAGAGTTCCAAGTGCTTAACCAGAAATTAGAATTCCAATCAAAGCGTGCAACTCCGTTGTCATATGAACCGAATAGAATTTGGTTATTGGTGACTGTAATCGACCAGATATAATCTGAATGTAAAACATTTGCAGTAGTCCAAGCAGAAAGGGAAGTAGCAGATGAGACATCCCATCGGTTGATACCATTCTCCCAGGAACTGACATAGATGATTCCATTGTTTTCAATCATGTCAATGGAGAATCCACCATTCCAATTAGCATCAGTGGAATCTGCTAAGTTTAGCCAAGAATTTGCAGCAGCATCATATTGGAATAACCCCCCGTAACCTGCCAAATAGACCATTCCATTTAGCGTTAGTAATTTTGTTTGATATGAATCGGTAACGGCAGGAGCAGGAACGACCATCGCTAAAGAACTGTCATCTAGGTTCAAGAAATGCAACCCATCTGTATCGGTTAGAACGATCAGGTAGCGATTTACTTCATCCACAGATATATCAAGAATAGAACTAGCATTTTCAAATGTGATGATATCGATTATTTGTGGATCATTATTTGCATCTAATATAACAACTGAATTTGTAACACCAACCATCATTCTGCCATCGTCAGGATGAATCGCATTGGCTCTAATGTCGAGATTTATTGGTTCAAAAGATACAGCAGGGTCAGCAGGTGCTAAGGCCTCAAATATCAATTCTGTAATTTCAGCATCGCTCGGCAGAGTCCAGCCCGCGCCAGTGTCGCTATTCGGGGCCAATCGGCTGGAGTGTGGGTTATTGCCATCAAAGGAATCACTCGCTCCAAACATCCCAAGGCCTCTCCA
>Ga0307986_10001198_pt1 | contig 19028 bp, 16 predicted proteins | sample EllFjometageno82_FD_203170 | JGI IMG/M metagenome (GOLD analysis project Ga0307986, IMG submission 203170) | Marine microbial communities from Ellis Fjord, Antarctic Ocean - #82 | ecosystem: Environmental > Aquatic > Marine > Unclassified | place: Southern Ocean | collected 2014-10-09
AACACAAATAGATGCTAGCTCAGGTTTATTTTGTAATCCACTAGGCCATGGAAGAAGAGAAATTACAGAAGCGGTTACAAAACAGTTAGAAACTTTAGATTATGCCCAACCATTTCAACAAGGTTTTGGTGGTTCATTTGAACTTGCTACCAGAATTTCAAAGCATACACCAGGCGATTTAAATAAAATGTTTTTTACAATTTGTGGATCTACAGCAGTGGAGACTGCGATTAAAATTGCTGTTGCTTACCACAGAGCAAAAGGGCACGCAGAAAGATTTAGATTTGTTGGGCGTGAGCGAGGTTATCATGGAATGAACATTGGATGTATTTCAGTTGGTGGAATGGTAAATAATATTAAAACATTCGCAAGTGTTTTAATGCCAGGTGTTCAACACATCAGACACACTCATTTACCAGAGCATAAGTTTGTTAGTGGTCAACCAGAGACAGGAGATTATTTAGCAAATGATTTAGAGACAATTTGTGCAAACTTTGGCGGCGAAAATATTGCTGCTTGTATCGTAGAGCCGATTGCTGGATCTACTGGAACATTAGTTCCACCAAAAGGATATTTACAAAAACTGAGACAGATCTGTGATAAACATGGAATACTTTTAATTTTTGATGAAGTAATTACAGGCTGGGGTAGAACCGGTTCTAAATTTGGCGCGGATGAATTTGGTGTAATTCCTGATATTATGACAATGGCTAAAGCTACAACGAATGGTGTTGTACCTATGGGCGTTGTTGCTTGTAATGATTATATTTATGACGCGGTAATGGATGCTTCACCAACGGGTGCAGTTGAGTTATTTCATGGCTATACTTATTCAGGAATTCCAGTAGCAGTTGCTGCAGCGCTAGCAGTGCAAGATATTTTTGAAAAAGATGATATTTTTAACAGAGCAAAAAATTTAGCTCCTTATTTTCAAAAAGGATTATTCTCTCTTCAAGATTTAGAGTCAGTAGAAAATATTAGAGGATATGGAATGATGGGTGGAATTGACATGAAACTAAATACAAAACCTGGTAAAGCAGGATTTGAGTGTTTTAAAGCATGTTATGAAGCTGGTGTTAACTTTAAGGCAACTGGGGACTGTTTAATTATAGCTCCTCAATTCATCTGTGAAGAAAAACATATTGATGAGATTATTGATAAGTTAAGAACAGGTATTACTAACTATCAAAAAAACCAAAAAAACTAAAAATCTTTATTAAACAGAGTATTTGCAAAAGGAAGAGTGAACTATGAAAATTGGCGTACCTAAAGAAATTAAACCACAAGAACATCGTATAGGACTAACACCTGATAGTGTTAAAACTTTAATATCAGAAGGTCATGAAGTTTTAGTCGAAAGCAATAGTGGTTTTGAAGCTGGTTTTGAAAATGAACAATACACTAATACTGGAGCAAAAATAGTTGATAAAGCTGAGGATATTTTTAATGATGCGGATATTATCGTTAAAGTAAAAGAACCTCAATCGGGTGAGGTAAAAATGATTAGAGAGGGACAAGTTGTTTATACTTACCTTCATTTGGCTGCGGCCAAAGAATTAACAGAAGGCTTAATTAAATCAAAAAGTGTTTGTATTGCGTATGAAACGGTAACAGATGATAATGGTAGATTGCCTCTTCTGGCACCTATGAGTGCGGTTGCAGGCCGTATGTCTGTTCAAGCTGGCGCACATTGTTTAGAAAAAAACCAAAAAGGCAGAGGTCTTTTGTTAGGTGGTGCCCCTGGAGTTGAAGGAGGAACTGTTGTTATTTTAGGTGGTGGAGTTGTTGGGGAAAATGCTGCGGTGATTGCAACAGGTATGGGTGCCAAAGTTCATATTGTTGATAAATCAGAAGCAAGATTAAAACAGTTAGTTGAAATGTTTGGTAATAAAATTATTCCTGAGCAAAGTGATAAAATAGATTTAAATAAATTAGCGGCTGAAGCAGACCTTTTGATTGGTGGTGTTTTGATACCAGGCGCTGAAGCTCCAAAGTTAGTTACAAAGTCAATGTTAAAATTAATGAAAAGAGGCTCGGTAATTGTTGATGTTGCAATTGACCAAGGAGGCTGTGTTGAGACTAGCAAGCCAACAACACATGGAGACCCAACTTATATCGTTGATGACATTGTTCATTATTGCGTAGCAAACATGCCAGGTGGAGTTCCAAGAACTTCAACTATTGCATTAAATACTGCAACACTTCCCTATTTAGTAAAGCTTGCTAACAAAGGGTATGAAAAAGCGCTTAGTGAAGATAAAAATTTCTTAGCAGGATTAAATGTTTGTAAAGGACATGTTACATATAAAGCTGTAGCAGATGTTTTTGGGCACAAGTTTGTTGAGCCAATCAAAGCTTTTTAATTATAATACTCTAAATACCACTTTAGGAATTTTTTTATTCCTACTTTGTATTTAGTTTTTGGATTGTATCCAGTCAATTTTTTTAGCAAAGTAGTATCTGACAATGTCATTGCAACATCACCTTTTTGCATGGGCATATAATTTCTTATAGCTTTGGTTTTAAGTTCTTTTTCTAAAGTGTTAATAAAGTCTAGTAGATAAACTTTATTAGTGTTGCCAATATTTAAAATTCTAAACGGAGCAACAGGAGACAGGCTGTCATTTTTGATTTTTTTGTATTTCTTTAAACTTGGAGCTTTATTTATTATCGATCCTATACCTCTCACAATATCATCAATATAAGTGAAATCTCGATACATTTTACCCTGATTGTAAATATCTATTGTTTCTTTGTTAATAATTTTTTTAGTAAATTTAAAATAAGCCATATCTGGTCTTCCCCATGGACCATAGACAGTAAAAAACCTTAACATGGTAATTGGTACTTGCCATAAGTTTGAGCAGGAATGAGCAATACTTTCTGTAGATTTTTTTGTAGCAGCATAAATACTTAGCTGCGTTTCAGTTTTATCAATTTCCTTAAAAGGAAAATTTTTATTTGCACCGTAAACTGAAGAGCTAGATGCAATTATCAAATGCTTGACATTTATTTTTTTTGCCAGCTCAATAACGTTGTAAGTTCCTATTATATTAGAGTTTAGGTAGACACGAGGTTTTTCTATACTATACCTTACACCTGCTTGCGCAGCCAGGTGAATTATTACCTTAGGCTTAAAATTTAAAATTGATTTGCTTAAAATTTTTTGATTTTCAAGATTTCCTTTAGTAAAAAAAAAATTTTTATATTTATTTAAAATTTGATAGCGTGCTTTTTTTAATTTAACATCATAGTAGTTGTTCATAGAGTCAAACCCATGGACACTATGACCTTTATCTAAAAGTTTTTGTGATAAATGAAATCCGATAAATCCTGACGATCCAGTTATAAATATTTTCATAAGTTAATTGCAGTAACATATAATAGAAATTAACTATAAAAGAAAATCAAAACAGCAAGGTATTAAATATAAATTTATAATTATTAAATATTGTTAGTTTTTTTCGTGATGCTATTATTAGATCTATGAACGGTAATATTCCAAAAGGTTGTAAAGTTGTTGTAATTGGTGGAGGGATAGCAGGTTGCTCTGTTGCGTATCACCTAGCAAAATATGGCTGGAAAGATACAATTTTACTTGAAAGGGATCAGCTTACTTCAGGAACCACATGGCATGCCGCAGGTTTAGTTGGTCAATTAGGAGCTTCCGCTACAATAACACGTCTGAGAAAATACTCGTTAAATCTATATAAAGAATTAGAAAAAAAAACAGGTTTGTCCACTGGCCTAAAACAAAATGGAGCAATTACTATTGCAAGTTCCAAAGAGCGTTTGCAAGAGTTGTTTAGACAGGCTACAGCTGCGCAATTATTTGATGTTAATGTAGAGACTGTAAGTAAGAAAAGAATTAAAGAACTTTACCCTGTAATAAATGACAGTGATATCTTGGGAGGTGTTTATATGCCAGAAGATGGCCAAGCTGACCCTATAGGTATAACAAATGTATTAGCAAAAGCTGCAAAAATGGAGGGCGCTAAAATATTTGAAAAAACTCCTGTTGAAAAAATATTAATCAAAGATAAAAAAATTGTTGGTGTTCAGACTAAATTTGGAAAAATAGATTGTGAATATGTTGTAATCGCAACTGGAATGTGGTCAAGACAAATAGGAGAAGATATTGATGTAAGCATTCCTTTATATCCTAACGAACATTTTTATATAATTACTGAACCATTAGACAAGTTACCTAAAAATTTGCCAGTTTTAAGGGATTATAATGCGTGTCTTTATTTAAAAGAAGATGCAGGAAAAATGTTAGTTGGAATTTTTGAACCTAACGCAAAACCTGCATTTAAGGATAAAGGAATCGTACCAAATGATTTTTCTTTTGGAGAATTTCCAGATGATTTTGATCATTTTGAACCTTATTTAGAAAAATCATTTCAAAGGTTGCCAATACTAGAAACGGCTGGAATTAGGAAATTTTTTTCTGGCCCCGAGTCTTTTACGCCAGATACTCAGTATCTTTTGGGCGAAACACCAGAAATTAATAATCTTTTTACATGTTGTGGCTTTAATAGTATCGGCATAGCAAGCTCAGGAGGCGCTGGTAGAGTTACAGCAGAGTGGATGATTAACGGATATATGAATGAAGATTTATTTTCGTTAGATATAAAAAGATTTCAAAAATTTCATTCATCTAAAAAATTTATTATGGAAAGAGTTACAGAGACTCTCGGAGACTTATATGGAATGCATTGGCCTTACAAGCAGCACAAAACATCTAGAAATCAAAAATTATTACCTTATCACAATGAATTAAAAAAAGCTGGTGCTTGTTTTGGAGTGTCGGGTGAATATGAAAGACCTATGTGGTATGCGTTAAATAATGAAAAACCAGAATACAAATATAGTTTTGATTATCAAAATTGGTATCCATCAGTTGAGTTAGAAACCAAAAATACCGTTACAAATGTTGGTTTGTACGAATTGTCTCCATTTTCTAAATATGAAGTAAAGGGGGAGAAGGCGCATAAAGAGCTGCAAAGAATATGTACAGCTAATATAAAAGATGAAATTGGTAGATCGACTTATACTCAAATGCTTAACAAAGCGGGAGGCATAGAAACAGATTTGACGGTTATTTGTATAGAAAAAAACCATTTTAGAATAATTAGTTCAGCTGCAACAAGAACACATGATAAAGCGCATATTGAGAAACATTTATCCGCTGAACTTGAATTCAAAGATAAAACTGATGAACTTATTTGTTTAGGAATTTTTGGTCCAAAGAGTAGAGATTTAATTTCTAAAATTTCAAAGGATAATTTTTCAAATGAAATATTTAAGTTCGGCACTGGAAAATTTGTAAATATTGGCTCAAAAAGAGTATGGGCTCAAAGATTGTCATATGTTGGTGAATTAGGGTTTGAAATTTATATAAATAACAGTGATGCAAAGGAAATATATCAAATAATTATTGAGGAAGGGAAAAATCACAATTTATCTCACTGTGGGTCTCATGCGATGGATACGATGCGAATGGAAAGTGGTTTTTTGCATTGGGGTCACGATATATCCCCAGAAGAAAATCAATATGAGGCAGGGTTAAATTTTGCAATTAGCTACAAAAAAAACATAGATTTTATTGGAAAAGAAAATTTATTAAAAATTAAAGATAAAAAACAAATAAAAAAATTTATAATGCTTTCTTTACAAGATAGTGACCCGGGAAAGCCTCTATTACTTCACGAAGAACCAATTTATCTTGATAACAAAATAATTGGAAGAACTACATCGGGCAATTACTCTTTTAACTATAAAAAAAACTTATCATTTGGATATGTTAAAACTAATATTTCTATTGAGGATCTATTAAACAGAAATCTGTTTATAGAAGTTGCAAAAAAAAAATATTTAGCAATCATAGAAGACAAACCTTTAAAAGATAAAACAGCTAGGATGTTATAGAATTTAATTATATTTATTAAATTTAGAAAGAAAAACTATTTTAGATTAGAAAGTTTTTCTTGTACCAATTAATTGTTTCTATCAAACCCTTTTTTATTTCTATCTTAGGCTCCCAGCCCAAACTTCTTATATTTGTGCTATCTAAAATTTTTCTCATTGTGCCATCAGGGTAATCTTGATTAAAATTTAGTTTATTTTTATTATCTAATATTTTACAAATTATTTTTGCAAAATTTGCAATTGAATATTCATTGCCGCTCCCCACATTAATTACAGATGATCTTTTAATAAGTTTTAACAAACCCTTATCATTTTTAATTTTCTTTTTTAATATAAAGCCTATTGCAGATGCTAAGTCATCAACATGCATAACTTCTCTTCTTGGCTTACCTGTCCCCCAAACCTCAATTGATTTAATTTTACTTTGCTTATTTTCAATAATTTTTTTTATTAGAGCTGGTAAAAAATGACTATTTTTTGAATCAAAATTATCATTAGGACCATACAAATTGCAAGGCATTAACGTTAAGTACGATTTGTTATACTGAGAGTTATAAAATTCACACATTTTTAAACCAACTATTTTAGCTAAAGCATAAGCCTCATTAGTTTTTTCTAAACTGCCTGTTAAAAGATAACTTTCTTTTATTGGTTGTTTGGATTTCTTGGGATAAATACATGAACTTCCCAGGTTTATGAAATGTTCAATATTGTTTAAATAGGATGATTTTATCAAATTTGTTTGAATTTCGATGTTTTCATTTAAAAATTCTGTCGGATAATTATTATTTGCTAGTATACCACCAACTTTTCCAGCACAATTAATAATCACATTTGGTTTATATTTTTTAATGAATTTATCAACTTTATTAAGGTTTTCTAAGTCCAAAATTTTTCTACTTGCAGTAATTATGACACCTATTTTATTTCTTATAAGATATTTGTGAATTGACTTTCCAACCATTCCATTGTGTCCAGCTATATATATCTTAATTTTTTTCATTAATTTTTATTAATCTTAATACTAAAAAAGAAAAGTGAGTTTGGTTTTTTTAATTTTCATTGTTAAAAATATAACTTACTTATATTCAAAATTCTTTGGTGCGCAATTAGTGATAATAGAACTATATGTAGAAATATTTAAGTAAAAACAACATGATAGTGTAGAGAGTAAATTGTAATTATATATAAAGACTATTTATATAGTTTTTAATTGATCCTATAATTATTTAATGATTATATTGACCAATGCAAAAAAATTTTTTTCATAACAGTAAATCAATAGAAAAAAGTCCCGTTATAAGAAGTATATCTAATGCACAGCTTACAAATAAGAAAATAAATGTAGATATCAATAAGCTCTTGAATAGAGTTAAAATGGATCAACTGAACGAAAAAAAAAATAAAGCTATCTTTTTTGGTATAGGAATTTCTTTAATTAGTTTTATGGGAATTTTTCTGACGATTATAAAATAAACATTTTAAAAAATAATTAATTTAGATTTTATTGAAAATAACATTTTTCATTAAATGGCTCACTATTTTGAAATCATTTTTAGTATCAACTTCATAGCCCCTGTCATCTGGCATAATATACATAGAGTTTTTTTTCACAAATAGAGTGTCTGTAGAAAGGAGAGTTTTTCTTTTCCAAATATAAATGCTTGCATTTAAGTCGTAAACCTTAGGGGCATCTTGCCTTCTTTTTACAACGTAGCCTAATTTTTTTATTGGTTTTATACTTTTATCTTTTTTTATTTCAACCGAATTAAAGTATGGGTTGATTCTTGATTCATTAACACTAAATAGTAAGTTAGATTTATTTTTGATAAATTGCTTTAAAGCTAGCTTTATATCTTTTACTAAACGTAAAGGAGAAGTAGCATCAAGGTCAATTACGATATCATATTTTTTTTTATAAAATTTTTCAGCCTGTCTCAATGAATGTCTGATCACAGGTACCTTTGGAGATTTGTTAGTAGATAAATTTTTTGGTCTTAAAAAAAAGTTTTTAATTCCATATTTACTTACTATTTTCTGAATTTTTTTAGAGTCTGTTGAAACTACTATATCTTCGAAGACCCCACTTTTTTTTGCCTGTGTAATCGTGTAGTAAACTAATGGTTTGTTATTTATAAGTTTTATATTTTTATTTCTAACTGATGTTGAGCCTGCTCTAACACAAATAGTGCAAAGAATTTTCATTATAAATCATTTATCCGATTAATATGATCTAGATTTCCTACATCTATCCATTCATTTTTATCTATTGGGTAAAGTCCAACTTTATATTTTTTTTTAATTGCTGAAGTTATAAGATCTGTGAAATCATAATATTTATTTTTTGGTATTAACTTTAAAATTTTTTTATTAATCAAATAACAGCCAGTATTTGCCAAGAAATCGATTTTTGGTTTTTCTTCAATTTTTTTTAGTTTTTGATTTTTTCCTATTTCACATACTCCGTATGGAATAGCCAATCTGTCAACAGAACCAATTACCGAAATATCATTTTTATTTTTTTTATGAAATTTTAAAAACTCATTGAAATCTGTTTTAATTATAGTGTCACAATTTATTACTATAAAGTTTTCTATTTTATTTTTTTCTAACAACCTAAGACTGCCCGCTGTTCCTAGGGGTTTATTTTCGTTAAGAAATTTTATTTTACAATCGAGATCTAATTCTGAAAAAAAAGCCTTAATCAGTGTAGATTTATAGTTTATTGATACATAATATTTTTGTATCCCGTATTTTTTGAATTCAACAATAATGTGCTCAATAATAGCCTTACCTTGAATTGGAATTAGTGGTTTTGGAAGTATATATGTTGAGGGCTGGAGTCTTGTGCCCTTGCCACCTGCCATAATTACTACTGGTAAATCTATTGTTTTTTCAATTATCTTTCCCCCAAAAAATTTTGAGTCAATGATATTAACTAATTTTTTTTTACTATTTATTATTGGAATGTAGGGAAATTCTTTATTTCTCAGAATTTTTTTTAATTCATTTATCTGATAATTATTTTCATAAAAAAAGCATGATTTTCTATTTACAAAACTATCTATTTTGTTGTTTAATTTCTTATTTTTTAAAATTGCATTTCTTATATCGCCATCACTTAATGTACCAATAAAGTTGTCTTTTTTATCAATAACAATTAGACACTTGATAGTATTTGCTTGCTGTCTTTGCATCGCAAACTCAATTGTTTTTCCTAATAAAATTTTATATTTTTCAAACATAATCTTTTTTATAGTAAATAAATTTTTTATATCAGTTAAATCTTCTGAAAACTGGCTTTATAACATGTCCTTTTAAATATTTATTAACACCAAATTTCAATGCATTTTTATATACGTATAATGTTTTTTCTAAGGCCACCAATGTTTTTTTTAATGTTTTGTCGTTATGCCTAAATGATATGGATATCCAGGGCATTAATATATTATATTTTAACATTTCTTGAATGAATAATGTTCTAAATTCTAAACTATTATTCTTATTGTTATCCAAACAATTAAAAAATGGTGAGCAGGCAATACCAGAAAAATTAAAATAATCTAGAATTCCAATTCTTTTGGATATTTTGTTTGATTCTTTTATTAATTTTGAACCGTAATTCCAATTTTGTTTGATAACATTATTCTTCTTAAGAAATTTTACTGTTTCAATAAAAGCTGACAACCCATTCATTTCAGCTCCATGCGTAGTAGATAACAAAAAAACTCTTTCTTGTTTAATATTTGTGATTGACCCTAGTTCCATTATTTTTTTTTTGCCACATATTGCTGAAACTGAAAACCCATTAGCCATAGCCTTCCCGAAAGTACTAATATCTGGTTTAACACCATAAAAATGTTGAGCACCTTTTAAATGCCACCTAAACCCTGTAATCATTTCATCAAGAATAAAAACAATATTATTTTTATTACAAAGTTTTTCTACTTGTTTTAAAAAATGATTTTCTTTCTTAAAATTTCTATCGCAAACTGCCTTATTACAACAAGGTGAATCATCTTTATAAATTTTTGGACATTCAGTACTAGAAGGCTCTAGAACCACACACGCAATTTTATTTTTAAATTTAATTATTTGCCTTCTTAAACTTTCAATATCATTATAATGAAATTGTTTAGTTAATTTTCTTGTTTCGCTTGTCACACCACGTGGAACTTTAGTTGAACCTATGAACCAATCATCAAAAGAAAAAAAAGGTTGTTCAGCACATCTTAAAACAATTTTTTTTCCTGTATAAGCCCTAGCAAGTTTGACTGCTGCTGTAACTGCAGTAGAGCCATTTTTTGTAAACTTGACCATATCTGCTTCATCTATTAATGATACAATGAGTTCTGCTGCTTTTAACTCTACTGTTGATGGTCTAGTAAGGTTATTTCCTTTTTTAATAGCATCAATTGCAGCATTATTAATCGAATTTTCAGCGTAACCTATATTGACAGATCTTAACCCCATTCCATAATCAAGATATTTTTTATTATTATGATCAAAAATATATGTACCTTTACCTCTATCTAGTATTGGAGGAGCATTCTCTGGAAATGTGTCGGCGCCCCTTGAATAAGTATGAGATCCACCAGGTATTACTTTCAAAAGTCTATTAGTTATTTTGTCTTTAAACTTCATCTTATTTATTAGTTTTTTTTATGATTACATAATCTTGTAAAACTAAGGTATCCAAACCGCATGTATGAAATGTTCTTATTGCATCGGAAGGGGACATCACTATTGGTTCACCGTTTAAATTAAATGACGTATTTAATAATACAGGAACATTTGTTATTTTATAAAACTCATTGATTAAATTATAAAAGCTTAAGTTAAATTTTTTACTAACAGTTTGAACTCTTGCAGTCCCATCAACATGTACAACTGCTGGAATTTTTCTCTTCCAATCATTTTTGACCGAAACAGCTTTTTCCATAAAGGGTACTTTTGTTTTTTTATTAATCATAAAAATTTTACTGGCATGTTCTTCTAAAACTGCTGGGGCAAAAGGTCTAAAGGTTTCTCTATATTTCACTGCAGAATTGACCTTCAATTGCATTTCAATTTTTCTTGGATCAGCTAAAATTGATCTATTACCTAACGCTCTATGGGTAAATTCCATTCTATCTTGAAACCATCCAATTAAACGTCCTTTTGAAATTCTTTCAGCAATATACTTACTAATATTATCTGGTTTAATAAAGGTTAGGTTATATTTTTTAAGTAACGATAAAATATCTGCATTTGAATACCCTGGCCCCAGATAAACTTGGCAGTCATTTTTGGATTTTTTTCCTAAATTATGATTCTCTAAATAAGCTGCCCCAATAGACACACCCAAATCATCTGGCCACGGTGGTACAAAATTATTTTTATAAATCTTATTATTTTCTAATAGCCCATTAAAGACACAATTCATAGCTGCCCCACCAGCAATAACTATATTGTTAGATCCTCCACCTTTTTGTTTGGTAATTTTAAGCAAATGAAAAACAATATTTGTAAATGCTCTCTGCAAAGCACCTGCTACTTGATGATGTTTATTTAAAATTTTTTCACTTTTTTTTCTTGGTTTACCAAAGAGAGAAATTAATTTTTCATTGTAAAAATGAGGTTGTCTATCAAATAAATAATAGTCAAAAAATGAAAGATCTAATTCAAAACCATTTTTAGTCAATTTATAAATAGAATTCATTTTCTTATCATATAAATTTTTAGATTTAGAGAATGAAGCTAATGCCATTGTTTTCCACTCGTCATTATCTGGTTTAAATCCTAAAAAATCTGTAAAAGCGCCATATAATAAACCGACTGAATGTGGATAAGAGATCGAGTTTGTGTTATTAAGTTTTTTGCCATCATAATACCCAAATAGACAAGTTTCCTTTTCACCATGTCCATCTATAGTTAGGTAGTCACATTTTTTGAATGGTGATACAAAAATTGCTGATGCAGCATGGCAATCATGATGATTTAAATAAACTATTTTTGTATTGTCAAAACTAACCGTCATTTGTTTTGAAGGTTTAGAATTCAATGCTTTCATAACATTTGATGGAACGTGACTTAACATCTCACCTCTCCACGAAATATTCCCATCCCACCTACTAGAAGCTGAGTTGATATTTAAACTAGGATTCCAAGGAACAACAATTCTATCGATATCTTTCCATTTCAGGTTGGCATGCTTTAAGCACCAATTGGCAGATTGTATAGGAAATTGAGTTGTCCACTTCGCTCTTGTAAATCTTTCTTCTGGAGATGCTGCAACAAGTTTTCCATCAATCATTAATGCAGCAGAAGAGATATGTGTCCAGGGGTAAACAGCTAGTATTTTCATAGTGTTATATAAAATCGTCTTGTTGATAGTTTTTTTTTGAAATTTTATTTATGTATTCATTGATTTTTGAAGAGCATATACCATTGCCAGGTCTTTTTGTTGTAATATTTTTATAAGTAAATTTTTCACCTTTTTTTATAGGCATATTTGCAATTAAACTTTTTCTAGCAATTTTTTTGTTGATTTTTTCACAATTAAACATTTTTTTAATTCCGACGCCATTCATTGTTTCGAAAGTCCTTATGTTTTCCACCATTTTCTTAAATTCTTTTGGGTTTAAGGATGCCAAATGATCTGGACCACTCATGGCTTTATTGAGTGTAAAGTGTTTTTCGATTACTCGCGCTCCCTTTGAGACTGCTATTAATGGAGCAATTATACCCTTTGTATGGTCGGAATATCCAATCTTAATTTTTAAAACATTTTGTAAAGTATTAATACATTGAAGGTTAGCATATTGATCTTCAACGGGGTAATCAGTTACACAGTGCATTACAATTAATTTTTTTTTTACTTTATTAAATTCTTTTTTATTATTTATCAGTATCTTTTTATTAACAATTTTGTAAATATTTTTTTTAGCTATAATATTTATAGCATTTATAATCTCACTCATATTACTCATACCTGTGGATAAAATTACATAATAGCTTTGTAAATTTAATTTTTCTAATATCAAAGGATTTGTTATTTCACCAGATGGAATTTTAATTGTATTAATCTTCAATTCATCTTTAAGAAAAGCAATACTCTCTCTATCAAAAACTGAAGATAGAAATTCTATTTTTTTAGATTTACAAAATTTTAAAAGATCATAATAATAATTTTTTTTAAGCTCTAATTTTTTTAACATTTTGAATTGAGACTTATCATTTTTTGTATTTTTAATTTGGTATGGAGCTTTTTTAGCATCTCTAGTAACTAATTTTTCAGCGGTGAAATTTTGAAATTTTACAGCATCAGCGCCAGATTTCTTTGCTGCCAGTATGAGTCTTTTTGCTAATGATAAATTACCATTATGATTTACTCCTATTTCTGCAATTATAAATGTTTTATCTTTAGAGCTATAAATCATAAAATTTTTTTATTAATATATCCTTAAATTTTTTTTTCTTTAAAATTTGTAAAATTTTTAGTGATGCTCCTCCTACTCCATATGGATTTTTACAAGATTTAATTTTTTTTTGAAAGCTTTTTGTGTAGATTGTTTTTATAGCCTTTGAAATTTCTTTGCTTTTAATTTTTACATCTAAAACACTTAAGCTTTTTAATCTTCCTTCCTGCCTATTACCAAGATTAATTGTAGCTTTTTTAAAAGTAGGCATTTCAAGTAATCCACTTGAAGAATTACCAATCATTGCATCGACTATTTTCAAAATTGAAAAATAATTAATTTGACCTAATGATTTAAAATAAAATGCATTAACATTTATTTTTACAAACTTTTCAATTTCATTAATTATAAAATTATTTTCAATTTCTGCTCCAGGCATTGTAAAAATAAAAGTCGTATCAGTCAGTTCTTTGAGAGCATCTAGTACTGCAGTAATTTGATATTTTGCAAAGCCTTGGTTTAATGTTTCAGGGTGTAAATTAATTAAAAGGCTTTTTTTTTGAAATTTTATTTTTAATTTCTTTTCCATTTTCTTTTTTGAAAGTATATCTGTATTAATGATGCTATCTACACCCATGCCCCCAACTGTAAAAACTGATTTTGGATTCTCACCAAGCTGTATTACCCTACGTCTATATATCTCATTTGAAACAAAATGAATTTGTGACATTTTTGTAATTGCATGCCGAAACGCATCGTCAATTACTCCATTAGTTAATTCTCCACCATGTATATGAGCTATTGGAATTCTACTTAAGTGTGCCGCTATTGCGGAACCGAGTATTTCATACCTATCACCTAACAAAATAACAAGATCTGGTTTTAATTTTGCTAAAACTTTAGCAGTTCCAGAAATAAAGTTTGACATTAACTTTGATACACCAACTGAATTAGTTGCACCTATTTTTTGAATAATTTTTGCATCAATTTTTATTTTACTTTGTTTAATCTCATTTGCAGTAGTGCCATATTTTTTTGAAAAGTGGGTTCCAGAGGCTATTACACTGCTGTCAAAATTACTTTTTTTTAAGGCTAAGATTAAATTTTTCAAAAGGCCAAAATCGGCGCGTGTACTTGTTATAACAGATATTTTAGTCATTATTAAAGGTTATAGAGATCAGATTTATAATGTACTAAATTATTAGGATTATTAAACCAATCTACAGTTTCTTTTAAGCCTTTTTCAAAACCTTTTTCCCCTGAATATTTTGGCGACCAATTTAAAATTTTCTTAGCTTTTTTATTCGATGAGATTAACCTGTTAACTTCACTTTTTATCGGTCTCATTCTTTCTTTATCTTGGATAATTTTTACATTTGGATTTGTTAATTTTTTTATTTTATCCAATGTTTCTTTCATACTAAAGTCAACACCAGTTCCTAATTGAATAGTCTCTCCAATACATTTCTTATTTCCTATTGCCGAAATAAATCCATCAACTGTATCCGAAACATAAGTGAAGTCTCTTCTTGAGTCTAAGTTACCTAATTTTATTTTATCTTTCGATTGCAATATTTGTGTTGTAATAGATGGAATAAAAGCTCTTAAGGATTGTCTTGGACCATAAGTATTAAATGGTCTTAGAATTAAAGAGGGTAAATTGAAAGCTTTAAAATAAGATAACGCTAATTGATCACCAGCAATTTTTGTTGCAGCATATGGCGATTGTGCACTTAAAGGGTGATCTTCCGTTATAGGGATGAATTGCGCACTACCATAAACTTCACTTGTTGAAGTTTGTACAAATAGTTCAGTCTTATCATTCTTAGCTGCTTCTAGTAAATTAACAGTTCCATTTACATTCGTACTTATATAACTTTGGGGTGATTTATAAGAATAAGGTATTGAAATCAATGCAGCTAAATGAAAAAAAACTTCTATATTTTTTGACTCATTTAATATTAAGTTTGGGTCACAAATATCACCTGGGACAACTTCTATATTTTTCTTAACATCATTAGAGAAATTATCTATCCATCCCCAAGAGTTATCAATATTATAAGGAACTATAGTTTTGACTCTGTGACCTAATTTTACAAGTTTTTCAACCAAATGTGACCCTATAAAGCCGCCACCACCAGTTACTAATATTTTTTTTTTCATTATGTTTTATTGTTCCTTTTTTTTAAATTTAGAAATTTCTTTCTTCAGCGCTTCATACTCTAACATTTTTCTCTTCATAAAATTTATTGCAAACTTAGATCTTTTAGATATCCCCTCAGGAGTTAGTATGTATACATATCTAAGTTTTTGTTCATTTCGTTTAAATCGTTCTATCTTAATTAAACCCTTTTTAATTAATTCATTTAAAAGGTAGTTTAATTTTCCTAAACTAAACCCTAAATTGCTCGCAAGTTGTCTTTGTGAGGTATTTTTATCTTTATCTATCTTTACTAGAATATTAAAATTGTCTTGATCATTTTTCATTTTTATATTTAGAAAATGTTATTATAATTTATTGTTCAATTATTGAACATAATATATTAAATGAGCTTAACTATGTAAAGTTTTTAATTATAAATAACAAAATTCGAAATAAATTCATTAAAAAGTGTTATTTTTTGAAAAAGTTTGTTTACTCACATAAAAATATTACACAAATCTATAATAAAAAATAGTGTTTTTTCTACAAGAAGAATTACTTATCTAACTCATAACCAGCTTGTTTCCAATTTTTTAGACCACCAATTAAATGTAGACATTTTTTATATTGAAAAGACCTTGAAGCTTGAACTGCTAAAGTAGATCTATGACCTATGGCACAATAAAATAATATTTTTTTATTTTGCAATCTATCTTTATTTTTATTTAAATAATTATTTATTTCTGGAAAAGAAATTTTAATACTATTTTTAATTTTTCCTAATTTGTCAACTTCACTTTGCTCTCTAAGATCGATTATAATTATATTCTTTTCTAATAAACAATTATTAAATTCATTAGGCTCAATACCATTATTGACTTTTTGTATGTCTAAATCTATTCCAAGATTCAAATTATTAGGAACGGCTATATCCATTAATTTTGGGTTAGGCAAATTAAGATTATTCATAATTTCAGCATATTCACTTGCTGATTTTACTTGTAGTCGTGGATTAAATTTTTTCTCTACTAAAATACTGCTTACAGTATCCCCCTTATAATCATGAGCTGGATAAACCAAAGTATCATCAGGTAATTTTAATAGTTTATTGAAAATGGAATTATAAGAGTCAAGAGGGTCTCCATTTTGAAAATCAGTTCTTCCAGTTCCTCCAATTAATAATGTATCGCCTGTAAAAACTCTATCATTCATCAGAAAGCTAAAACTTTCAGATGTATGTCCGGGTGTAAATAAAGCTCTAAACTCAAGACCGTCAATTTTAATTAGCTCTTCATCCGATACCTGCATTGAGACAATATCTGTAGTTATTTTATCCCCCATAATAGTCACACAATTTGTTTTATCTCTTAGTTCCGCAATACCTGAGATATGGTCAGCATGAATATGGGTATCTATGACTTTTACTAGTTTTAAATCTAAATCTTTAAGAAGCAAAATATACTGCTCTACATTTTCTAAAACGGGATCAATGATTAAAGCTTCCCTACCTTTGGCCGAAGCAATTAAATATGTAAAAGTACAGGATTTTGTATCAAATAATTGTCTGAACAACATGCATTCACTTTATCATAATTATTAGCATTGTATTAGGTAATATTGATTTATAAAGTTGCTCTTTAAGATTTATCAATCATTTTAAATAGAATTAATGTAAAAAATATTCAGTAATAAATATTCTGAACAAAACAAATTAGTTTTAAGAAAGTTTCATTACTTCGTATCAAATTTTTCTGATATGGGAGGGGTAATCGCTTCACTCTCAGAGAATAATGTGGATTAAAATTTATAAAATGCTATCAGATAAAATTAAAGATTATTTAAACGAATACATAAGCCAAGAAGTTTATGTTCAAGTTGCTGTTGCAAAAGGAAAAAATAAAATCACAACTAGTGCCGCAATTAATAAATATTTTGAAAGCAATCATTTTAAAGGATTAGCAGAGGGAAAACCTTACAATACTTTTTTAAGCGATCTAAAAGATAAGTGTTTAGGAAAACTGCTTAATTCACCTATGAGAAGCAATAAAATTGACGATGAAATTATTGTTGTGTTACAAAGAAAACTTAATGAATTAAAAACTGAAGAATTAAACGATACTTACTGGGAAGTTGAAACAGGTGAATTTTTAAGAGGTCAAGATATTAAAGAAGTAGAAGAAGAAAGAGATGCCCTTATCAAATTTTTAACATCTAAGGATGAGGCAGACGAAACTATCGCAACACTTTGTAAAAATTATGAAAAATTATGCAAACAAAAATATCCAGAAGCACCATTGCCCCTGGAAATTTTAGATAATTAGAAATTTAGACAAAACATTCCCAAAAATTTATTTCTAGAATAGTTGATTTTTTAAAATTACCTTTAAGTTTACTCAAATTTTTATTCTTACTGTTCTTAAAAAGAATATCTAAATAATGAATATTATCTTTGGCAACTTGTTGGTACTCTTTTGATGAGTACATCTTAATCCAAGAGCTATATTTACTTTTTTTCCAATTTTTAATTTTTGAAAGTTTAAACCCAATCTCTCCATAACCAATAATACATGGGGATAAACTTGAGAATATATCAAGATTATTACCATTTTTACCCACACTCAATACATGATCTGTGTAAGCACTATTAGCTCTCTCAACTTTAATATTACTAAGAGATCTAAGTGGTATCTTCCATTTTTTGCAATAGTTAACGTGAAGTTTGATTTCGTGATCAATGCCTTTAATAAAATTTACCGATCTACTGATCTCATCAAACGAATTAGATTTATAGACACTTAGAGCTAAAATTTTAAGTAATTGCTGTAAAAATATATAATCTTGAATTAAATATTTTTTAAAATTTTTATCGAGAAGTTTATTGTTAACTAGATCAGATAAAAATTTATGATCAGTATATTCAGACCATTCCTTATTACAGCTACTTTTTAATTTATAAAAATAAGTTTTTTTATTATTATAAATATCCACTATTCCTTAATCAAAGTTTTAATTTTAGAAAAATCAAACTTAGCATCTTTTTTAAAGATTAATATTGTTATAATTGGAGTAAATGTTGCTAAAACAAAAGACCAAAATAATAATGCTGTTGAAACCCATAATGGAAAAGCATCAGCAGGAATTAATCCACCAATTAAGATACTTTTATCAAATGTCTGATTAGGAAATAATAGAAGACCTGAAACCAAACCTATTATAACAGATATTAAAGAAAGCCTCTCATTAGCGTCACCTTTAAACATTCCATAAAAAATAGGAAAGACTGCAGCACAACACAATAAATCTGCAAATAAGAACATAAATAATACGCTATATCCTTTTGATGCTATCAAAAACACAATTACAGATAGACCACATATCAAATATCTAGAAAGTGAAAGATAACTATTACTATCTTTTAGGCTAATAAATTTATTTCCTTCAATAATAATTGTACTTGAGATTGCATTAATAAGCGTATCCATACTACTAATCACTAAAGCTAAGACTAAAACTAATATTGAAATAGTTAACAATGAATTTATTCCAGAGAATGG
>Ga0307986_10001199_pt1 | contig 19015 bp, 25 predicted proteins | sample EllFjometageno82_FD_203170 | JGI IMG/M metagenome (GOLD analysis project Ga0307986, IMG submission 203170) | Marine microbial communities from Ellis Fjord, Antarctic Ocean - #82 | ecosystem: Environmental > Aquatic > Marine > Unclassified | place: Southern Ocean | collected 2014-10-09
CATCTGAAATAGCTTTAACTTGATCAAATGGTGATCTTGAACCATCTAATTGTCTACCTCCATGATTTGAAATCATGATTGCTGTACAGCCAATATCTATCGCTCTTTTTGCATCTTCAACTGACATAACTCCTTTAAGAGCAAATGGGCCATTCCATTTTTTCACACAATATTCTGCATCTTTCCAATTCATGGCAGGATCATATTGTTCATTAATGTATTGAATCACTGACTTTGAAATATTCGTACCTTTGTCAGTTTTTTTTGAAACATTCGCTAACTCAAATTTTTTATGTGTAAAATAATTAAACACCCATTCAGGTCTTATAGCAAAACTTAATAGACTTTGAAGAGTAAGCTTTGGTGGAGTTGTAAAGCCAGTTCTGTGATCTCTTTCCCTGTTACCAGCCACTAATGTATCAACTGTTAAACACATTCCATCATAACCTGAAACTCTACATCGGTCGATTAAATCATCAGTGATGGATTGGTCTTTGTGCACATATAATTGAAATAGTTTTGGACCACTTGATATATCTGCTATTTCTTCAATAGTATTATTTGCCATAGTAGACATGCTATAAAAAGTACCAAACTTTTCTGCAGCTCTTGCTGAAGCCTTATCGCCGTCATAATGATAAAGTCTTTGCATGGCTGTTGGTGAAAGAAAAACTGGCATATCAATTTTTTTTCCAAAAATAGTTGTTGAGAGATCTGGTTTTCCTACACTAGTGAGCACATTAGGTATTAAATCACAATCATTAAAAGATTCAGTATTTCTTTTCAAAGTTTTTTCATCATCAGCACCACCATCAATGTAATGAAAAATAGGAGAAGGTAATTTTTTTTTTGCTAATTTTCTAAAATCATCAAAATTATAACAATCCTTCAGATTCATGATCTTAAATTAAAAATTTTTAAGAAGATTAATCGTATAACTATTAGCACCAGGATTTTTATCTCCTAAACTTGCATTTGATATATGATTATATGACATTCCTAGACTTGCACTCTCTGAAATAGAGTAAGATGCTTGTACTTCGGTTTTAAATTCTAAAGCATGACCCAAATCTTTTCCTTCGCCCTCATGATAAATTCCAGGGGCAAAGCTTGGAGTAAATTTTAGTTTGTCACCTAGGGCATAATTCCACTCCACTCCAGTATAGACATATGCTGCCGAATTTTCAGTTATAAAACCACCTGTTATGGGTGATGCATTTCCTAAAAAAGTTTTTCTTTTTAAATTTTCGTTTTGATGTTGGAATCCAACTAATACAGCTTTTTGCTTGTCATCGCTAAAATCAAAATTTCCTGTATAAAAATTATATTCATGTTCACTAAGATTTTTAATATTTTCAGCATTTACAACTAAAGAAAATGACACTAAAATTAGTATTAAAAATGTTTTACTATAAAAATTATTATTCATTATTTTTTATTGATATTTTTTTATACATTATCGCACCACCTGATAAAAATAACAATAAGGGTAATAACCACAAAACATAGGTGTTTTTGTTCAATTTAGGATCATAGATTATCCAATCACCATACTTTTCTCTTAAAAAATCATAAATCTGTTTCTCTGAAGAGCCAGTATTAATTTTTTTTTCTACTATCAATTTTATGCTTGAGGCAAAATCTGACTCTGAGTCATGAACTGATTGTCCTTGACAAATTAAACAACGAATATTTTTCAATATTTTATTTTGTAATATATCATTTTTTTCATTAGATTTTAATTGAGCTACACCTATAAATAAAAATAAAATTAAAAATATTTTTAAAGTTTTCATTCTATAATTAATTCAATCTCTTTTACTATTTGCTGACTGATCGGTCCTACAAATTTCTGAATAATCTTTTTGTCTTTATCAATAAGAAAAGTTTCTGGAACACCATAGGCTCCAAATTCAACTGCTAGCATTCCATCGTTATCAATCAAAATTTGTGCATAGGGATTTCCAAATTCATTAATAAAATTTTTTGCGTTGATTGAATTATCTCTATAATTTAATCCAATTAATTTAACTGATTTGTTTTTACTTAATTCCATTAATAAAGGATGTTCTTTTCTGCATGGAACGCACCATGATGCCCAAATATTCACAACATAAAAAATATTTTCTTCAAATATTTTTTTCGAATCAATATTAATATTAGAATTAAAATCCTTAGCTCTAAAGATGGGTATATTTTTTTTATCATGAGTTTTAGGAGTATAGGTATTTGAACTATTCAATCCTTTATAAAAAATAGCAAAACAAAAACTTAAAAATATAAATACAATTAATATAGTAAATTTATTTTTCATATTTTTTTTTGAACAAACTTGTTAGTCCACCAAGACTTAATAGTAAAACTGAAATCCATATCCAGAGCATAAATGGTTTTACTTGATATCTGATATTAAAATATTTATTACCTTTTACTAGATTCATTACTAAAAAATTATCTTTTAATAGTGTTGTTTTTATATCTGCCTCACTAGTGATAATTGCAGGTTGATTATAAACTCTAAGCTCTGGCTTTAACTGAACAACTTTACCATTTGTATCCGTTATCTTAAAATAACCAACAATAGAATTAAAATTACTTTCTTTTCTTTCTTCTATTTTTTCAAAAAAAATTTCACCATTTTTGTAATTATATTTTTCTCCAACTTTTATATTGGTTATGGTTTCTGATGACAAAATACCATTAAATAGAATGCTGAGTATTAACAAACTAAAACCAAAATGTGCAATTGTTTGAGAAATGTTATTAAATTTTATAAAAATTAATTCTTTTATTGTGGTAAAAAATAAAAAAAAAGCACTCGAAATTAAAATAGTATAGAAAAGTAAATCTGTAGTTAAATTTTTTATTATAATAAATGTTAAACCTACTGAAATTAAAAATATCATCAATAGTGCATTCTTATTTTCAATTTTTGATTTGATCCATTTTAACTTTGGACTAAGAGCCATAAATATTAAAAATAGTACTAAAAAAGGTGCAATTAATTTATGATAAAAAGGAGGACCTACAGAAATTTTTTCTCCAGATATTACATCTAAAAATATTGGATAGATTGTACCAATTAATACAACAGATAAAAAATACATCATAAACCAATTATTAATTAAAACTGAAGTCTCCTTACTTAACCAGAAAAAGCTATTTGAATTTTTATTATTCTCTTTATGAAATAAAAAAAATATTCCCAAAGATAAAAAAATTAAAACAAATAGAAAAGTTAATATAAAAATTCCTCTTGCTGGATCATTTGCAAAAGTATGTACTGAGTTTAATAATCCAGATCTAACCAAAAAAGTTCCACACATACTAAGAGTGAATGTTGTAATAGATAGTATGACGACCCAAGACGTCAAAGCTACTCTTCTTTCTAACACCAAAATACAATGTAATAACGCTGTTAATGTTAGCCAAGGCATTAAAGAAACATTTTCGACAGGATCCCAAAACCAGAATCCACCCCATCCCAATTCATAATATGCCCAAATTGATCCAAGCATTATCCCAATACTTAAAAAAATCCAAGAAACTAAAACCCACTTTTTTATATGTTGGGCCCACTCTTTGGAAATATAATTTTGAGTAACAGCTGCGAGTGATGAAGAAAATATTATCGACGAACCAACATAACCTAAATATAAAATGGGAGGATGGATTGCCAAAGCAGGGTCTTGCAAAATTGGATTAAGACCCAGGCCTTCATTAGGAATTGGAAATAAATAATTAAATGGATTTGAAGTCATCAGTACAAATAAAAAAAATCCAATTATTATTATTTGTTGAAATAATAAGGTTAGAATTCTGTATTTTTTGGGTTCCTGTGTAGATTTTATTAAAAATAAAAAAATAAATAATGTTAATACTAATAACCATAATAATAAACTTCCTTCATGATTTCCCCACGTTCCTGAGATTTTATAAAATAAAGGTTTGGTTGAATGAGAATTATTAAAAACTGTCTCATTACTAAAGTCCGAGTTTATAAAAGATACAATTAAACTTAAAAAACTTACAATTACGAAGGTGAGTTGTAAAAAAGATAAGGTGAAAATGTTTTGATTAACTCCCTTATTGTTATTATTAAAATCTTTAATTGAAAAAGCACAAAGTAAAAATGAAAATAATAACCCTATAAATAATGAATAATAACCTATTTGATTGGCTAACAATTTATTTCACCCCTACTGCTTCCTTAACTTCTGGAGGCATATAATTTTCATCGTGTTTTGCTAAAATTTTAGTAGCTAAAAAATAATTTCTATCTTTTAAAAAACCTTCAGCAACCACTCCTTTTCCTTCTTCAAATAAATTTGGTATTGCTCCTGAATAAGTAACATTAATTTCATTTGCAAAATCAGTAATAACAAAATTAATTTTATTAGCATCAATATTTATTGATTCCTCTTTAACCATTCCTCCAACTCTTATTTTTTTTTTACTAATTTCAATTAAACTTTTAATTTCTGATGGTGATTGAAAATAAACAACATTTTCTTTTAATGACTGCAAAATTAAAAAAACTGATAAAATAGCTGATATTAATATTAAAGATAAAAACAAAAACCTTAATTTAACTTTTTTACCATACATGGTTTATAAGTTAAATATTCGATGTGTTTAATAATATTTCTTTATTAATGTTTTGTGATCTTGCAACTCTTGCTTTATCTACATTAAGAGTGCCAAATTTTGATGCAAATCTGCTTTGTTCTTTTGCAAGCTGTAACTTTGTTACACAGTATAAAGATGCAAAACTTATCAATGTGAATGTAAATGCAGACCAAACATAGGATCCATATCCATTCATAGAAATTAATTCATTTATCATAATCTATTTAATCCTTTAGTTTTAAGTTTTATCAGTTCTGTATTATATTTCATTAAAAAAATAAGTATTGAGAAAAGAGTAAATGCCGCAGTCATTATACCCAAAGGGATTAGCATTGACGCATGAATAGATGTATTGGAAAAAACATTAATAGAAGCGCTCTGATGTAATGAGTTCCACCAATCGACAGAAAATTTAATTATTGGAATATTAATGGCTCCTAAAATTGCAATCATAGAGGTAATTTTAATTACCTTCTCTTCATCTTCATATATTCTCCATGCTAATAAATACATTAAATAAAATAAAGCTAAAATTAACATAGAAGTTATTCTTGCATCCCAAGCCCACCACGTACCCCAAGTTGGTTTGCCCCAAATAGCTCCAGTTACTAATGCAATAACATTAAAAACGAATCCAGATGGTGCTAAACTTTTAGAAATTAAAGATAAATTTTTATTTTTAAAAATAAAACTGACAATCGAAAGTAAAGCTAAACAAGAAAATATTCCTAGTGCTATCCACGCTGCTGGAACGTGAACATACATAATTCTTACTGCATGACTTTGTTTATAATCTTCTGGAGATATAATTAATGCCTCCATTAATCCAATGCTCAAAACAACTATAAATAAAAATAAAACATATTTTTGAGCTCTAGATGTAATTACAAAAATTTTATTAGGTTCAAAAAATTTAAACATTTATAAATTATATATATTAAAAAACAGATTATTTAATTTTTATTATGAAAAGTAACTCTGATCAAGAATGAAAGGGGAGATAATATTTTTTAACAAAAATTTAATCACTCTTGACCAGAATAAGAGTAAAATTAACAAGTATATATGTCAAAGATTTGTACTAATTGTGTTAAAAAAATGATCTAATTAATTGGATGTTTTAAAGTAGCCAGTACCTTTTCTTCCAGAAAAAATTTCCTCAATTAATGGGTGTTTAATGGGCTCCTCCGAATCATCCATAAGTAAATTTTGTTCAGAAACATAGGCCTCATATGTAATTTCATCATTTTCAGCAAGTAGATGATAAAATGGTTGATCTTTTCTTGGACGAACATTCTTTGGTATTGACTGATACCATTCTTCAGAATTATTAAATTCAAAGTCAACATCATATATCACTCCTCTAAAATCAAAGTGCTTATGCTTAACTATGTTACCAATTGAAAATTTAGCTTTTTGAATTGCCATAGCCATTAATATGGGGGTTAAAAAATAAAAATCAATAAAAAAAATATAAATGTTTTTTTATTATGTTAATATCTGTCAAGTGAATAAATCATTTCTTAAATTTGCAACTGACTTTGGACCTTTGGCTATATTTTTTTATTATTATTACAATAATGATAAAAATTTATCAATGGCCATTCCACCACTTATAGTTGCAACATTAATTGCGCTATTTATTGTTTGGTTTTTTGAAAGAAGAATTCCAATGATGCCATTGATAAGTGGCGTCTTAATTACTTTTTTTGGACTTCTTACAATTATGACTGATGATATGCGTTTTATCTATATGAAACCAACAATTATAAATATTTTATTTGCTCTTGCTTTATTTTTTGGAAAATACTTTACAGATGAACCTGTTCTTAAGAAAATTATGGGTAAATCAATTACTTTAACAGATATTGGTTGGGAATTATTAAATAGAAGATGGATGTATTTTTTCTTTTGTCTTGCAATCTTAAATGAGTGTATTTGGAGATCACAAACTGAGGAGTTTTGGGTTAACTTTAAAGTATGGGGAATGCTACCAATAACACTAGTCTTTACTGGCTTTCAGATATCTTTAATCAATAAACACAAAATTGATGAATAGAAACTTAAAACTAGTCGTTAATAATCCCCATAAACTAATAGAAGAAAGACAATTTTTTGAAAAAAATGAACTCAAAGTTATTTTAGACCTATATGCAAAAATGGTCTCGGAAGGATCGTGGAAAGATTATGGTTTAAATATTTCTAGCAGACAAGTGAGTTTCAGTGTTTTTAAGAATGCTGCAGAAAATGCTTTATACAAAATTTGTAAAAATTTTAAACCAAGCAATAAAAACCTTAAGTATTTAATTACAGATTCTAATGGTAAAGTTTTAAAAAATTATTTCGATTTGGAAATTTTACTTAAGAATACTAATTGGAAAAATCTTAAAAAATAAAAAGATTATCGTCTTTGACCAAATAATCTTAACAGCATTATAAATAAATTTATAAAATCTAAATAAAGAGTTAAGGCACCCATCACAGCTTTTTTACCCATCAACTCACCTGAGTCACTTGCTGCATACATATTTTTAATTTTTTGAGTATCATAAGCAGTTAGACCTACAAAAATTAATACCCCTAGAATTGAGATAACAAAATCCATCATTGTAGATTTCATAAACATATTAACAACTGATGCTACAATAATTCCAATTAGTCCCATCATTAAAAAAGATCCTAATTTTGTAAGATCTCTTTTAGTTGTATAGCCATACAAGCTCATTGCTCCAAAAGTAATTGAAGTAATAAAAAATACTCTAGTAATACTGGCACCAGTATATGTTAAAAATATTGAAGATAATGAAATTCCCATTAGCGAAGCAAAAACCCAAAAAGTTGTTTGGGCAGTAGAAGCTGCCATTTTGTTAATTTTAGCACTCATATAAAAGACAACTCCAAGTGGAGCAAGCATTACAATCCATTTAAAACCTGAAAGAAAAATTGTATTTCCTATACTTGTTAAAGCAACAATAGATCCATTAGCGTCTGTTACTACAGATAGTTTAAAAAATATTAAAGATACAAGTCCAGTTAATAAGATACCAGAAGCCATGTAGTTATAAACTTTAAGCATGTAGGCTCTTAAGCCCTCATCCATTACTACTGTTGATTGTTGAGCTTCTTTTACTTTGTTTAATAAATTTTGTTTATTGAATATCATGCCTTACATATAATAGCCTTTTACTATTATTTCAAGATGTCTTAATAAGGTTAAAATAATTATGAATTACAAAAAATTAGGTAATATTAATCTAGAAGTAAGCACAATTTGCCTTGGTACTATGACTTGGGGTGAGCAAAATACTCAAGAAGAAGGATTTGAGCAGATGGATTATGCCTTAGATCAAGGTGTGAATTTTTGGGATACAGCAGAAATTTATTCTGTACCTCCTAAACAAGAAACATTTGGAGATACAGAGGTGATTATTGGAAACTGGTTTGAAAAAACTAAAAAGAGAGAAAAGATAATTTTAGCCTCCAAAGTCTGTGGACCCATGAGAGAATATGTCCGTGGTGGTGGAAATCAGTTTGGAGAAAAAAATATTACAGCGGCTCTTGAGGGAAGTTTAAGAAGATTAAAAACTGATTATATTGATCTATATCAGTTACATTGGCCTGAAAGAAAAACAAATTTTTTTGGTAAATTAGGATACGAACATGGTGATAGTAACGAGTGGACTCAATTTGAAGATATTTTAGGAAATTTACAAAAGTTTATTGATCAAGGAAAAATAAAACACATTGGCGTATCCAATGAAACTCCATGGGGATTATCTAAATATTTAGAATTATCAAAAGAACAAAAACTTCCAAGAATGCTTTCTGTTCAAAACCCATATAATTTACTTAACAGAACTTATGAGGTCGGGCTTGCAGAAATTTCTATTAGAGAACAAGCGGGATTATTAGCATACTCTCCTTTAGCTTGTGGTTACCTATCTGGAAAATACAGAAATAATCAAATGCCAATAGGCACAAGAATTGAACGTGATGGGGAATTTTGGACTAGGTATAATAAACATAATTCAAGTAAAGCAGTAGATGCATACTACGAAGTCGCAAAAAAACATGGTTTAGATTTAGCTCAAATGTCTTTAAAGTTTTTAGAAATTCAACCTTTTGTAACCTCTGTTATTATTGGCGCAACAACCATGGAGCAGTTGAAAACAAATATAAAAAGTGTAAATATAAAGTTAACAGATGAGATTATTAATGACATTAATGAAGTACAGGCTATATATCCTAATCCATGTCCATAATTAAAAAATTTATTTTTATAGTTTTCATAACTACATTTGTTGGCCAAGTTAATGGCGAAGAGGTAAAAAAGATGGGAAAACATAAAGATTGGGAAACTTTTATAATAAAAAGTGATGAAGGAAAAGTTTGTTTTGCACAGTCAAAGCCAATTTTACAAGCTCCAAAACAATCACTGAGAGAAGCTAGGCTTTTTATAACTTTTAGACCCAATGAAAATATTTCAAATGAAATAAGTATCACTGCTGGATATAATTTTAATACTAAAAATTCTATCACTGCTAAATCTGGAAAATATAAATATAAATTTGATATTGCAGAAGAAAGTTTTGCTTGGATGGCTGATAATAACCAAGAAAAAAAAATGATAAAAACTATGAAAAAAGGATCAAGAATAATGGTAACAGGCCATAACCAAAAAGGATCACAAACAATTGATCATTATTCCTTGCTAGGATTCACCAAAGCATACAAAGCTACTAAAGCTAACTGCAGCTAAATTAAGTGAAACTGAAAAAAAAAATTGTTCTCGCCTATTCTGGCGGGTTAGACACTTCTATTATTTTAAAATGGCTTCAAGAAAATTATGATGCAGAAGTTATTTGTTACACCGCTGATGTGGGTCAGGAAATTGATAGAAAAAAAATTATAAAAAATGCAAAAAAATTAGGTGTTAAAAATATTATCATTGAAGACTTAAAAGATATTTTTGTAAAAGACTATGTTTTTCCAATGCTTAGAGGTCATGCAGTTTATGAAGGTGTTTATTTACTAGGAACTTCAATTGCAAGACCATTAATTGCAAAACGTCAAATTGCTGCTGCTAAAAAATTTGGTGCTTATGCTGTTTCTCATGGGTCAACAGGAAAAGGAAATGACCAAGTAAGATTTGAATTGAGCTATCATTATTTTGGTCCCAAGATAAAGATTGTTGCTCCCTGGAGAATATGGAAATTAAACTCTAGAACAGATTTAATTAAATATGCAAAAAAAAATAATATTCCAATTCCAACAGACAAAAAAGGTGCTCCACCATTTTCTATTGATGACAATTTATACCACACTTCGACTGAAGGTAAGGTTTTAGAAAATCCAAAAAATGCAGCACCTGAATTTCTTTTTCAAAGAACAGTGTCTCCAGAAAAAGCACCTAATAAAGCTTCATTTGTAACTATAGAGTTTAAAAATGGAGACCCTATAACTGTTAATGGTAAAAAATTATCACCAGGAAATTTATTAGAAAAACTTAATGAAGTTGCTGGCAAAAATGGAATTGGTAGAGTTGATTTAGTTGAAAATAGATTTATTGGAATTAAATCAAGAGGTGTTTATGAAACACCAGGTGGGACACTGCTAATGTCAGCACATAGAGCAATTGAATCCGTTACCCTAGATAAAAAAACTATGCATGATAAAGATGAAATTATGCCAAAATATGCCGAGCTTATCTACAATGGATACTGGTATTCAAAAGCAAGGTTTAAACTTCAAAAAATTGTTGACCTTAAAAGAAATAAGGTGAATGGCTCAGTTAAACTTAAATTATATAAGGGTAACATCACTATAATGTCTAGACGAACAAAAAGTAGTGCTTACTCAGTGAAAAAAGTTTCTTTTGAAGAAAACAAAACCTTTAATAAATCAAATGTAGAAAAATTTATTAATTTCCACAAAAAACAATTAAGATAATTTAATATGAGTTTCAAAGTTTCAAGAGCTGGGGCTATTGAGGAGTTAAATCAATTTATTGAAAATAATCTTTTAGAATATTCTAAATTAAGAAATTTTGATTTCGGTCCTCAAAAGAGAAATAATACTTCTTGTCTATCCCCTTATGTAACTCATGGTTTAGTTAGTGAAATAGAAATTATTAACAAATCATTAAAAAAATTTTCTTTTGTTAAAAATGAGAAGTTTATTCAAGAGGTGTTATGGCGTGTTTATTGGAAAGGATGGCTTGAATTAAGGCCAAACGTATGGACAGACTATTTAAGAGAATTAAAAAATATAAAAGAAAACTTTAAAAATAATAAAGATTACTTAAATGCTATAGGGGGTAAAACAAATATTGAATGTTTTAATGAGTGGGTCAAAGAACTTAAAAAATTTAACTATCTTCATAATCACACACGAATGTGGTTTGCTAGCATTTGGATCTTTACATTAAATTTACCTTGGCAACTAGGTGCTGAATTTTTTATGAAATATCTTTTTGATGGGGACGCTGCATCTAATACTTTAGGTTGGAGGTGGGTTGCTGGGATTCAAACACTGGGGAAAAATTATTTAGCTACAGAATGGAATATAAAAAAATTTACTAATAATCGATTTCAGAATATTAAAATAAATGAAGAAGCTGCTCCAAAAATTACAGAAAAAAAATACTCAATTATAGAAAAGATCTTTACTAATCCTGATTTATTAAAGGATAAGACATTATTAGTATTTGATAATAATCTTTCAATGGAGCTCACTGATTTTAAAAATTATGACTTTAAAAAAATCTTAATAATTTCAAATACAAATGAAACTCGACAGATTCAATTAAGCGAAAATACAATGAATTTTAAAGCCCTTTTAATTAACGACCAACTAAAGAGGCTTAAAGAAAAATCAATTATTGCAGAGGTTATCAATATTTCTCATCTTAAGAATATTAAAGAACCAGTTTATGCACTTTATCCTACTGTAGGAGAAAACTTGGACTACTTACAACTTAATCAATTAAAGAATATAGATTATCTTTATCGAGAAATAGATCAATTCTCATGGCAGTTTTGTAATAAGGGTTTTTTTAATTTTAAAAATCATATACCTAAAATAGTTACAAGGTTTAATTAAAATAAGATGATTATAAAAATATTTGCAGACACAATTTGTGGTTGGTGCTTTATTGGTCAAACAAAACTAAATAAAACTTTAAAAAATTTTCCTAAAACTAAATTTGAAATAGAGCATGTTCCGTTTCAATTAAATCCAGATATGCCAAAAGAGGGAATTGAAAGAGATCAATATTTAAAAATAAAATTTGGTGGAAAGGAATTTGCTCAACCAATGTATGATCGAATGACCGAAGAAGCTAACAAAGAAGGTCTTAATTTTAACCTTAATAATATTAAGAAAACACCTAATACAGTACTTTCTCACTTATTAATAAAATTAGCCAAACAAACTAATATGCATAACGAAGTTAAAGAAAAAATATATCAAGCATACTTTGTTAAGGCTCATGATATTGGAAATAAAGAAATTTTAATTAATATTGGAGCAGAATTTAATATCAAAGAGGATGTAATAAATAGGTTTTTCAATCCAGATAATATTGAAGAAGTTAATTCCTATATTGCGGTTGCTAGAGATAAAAAAATTAATGGAGTACCTTTTTTTGAAATAGGGAAAGATTTTATTTCAGGTGCTCAAAGCACTACAAATTTAGAAAATACAATTAGAAATAATTTACTCTAAAAAAATTTTTAATCCATCCAAAATATATTGAACACTTAATCCAACTAAAATAATTGCTATTACTCTTGAAATAACACTAATAACTTTTTTGTTTATCAATTGTGAAAACTTTGTGCCTATAAAAAAAAGTATAAAAGTTAAAAATAAAACTGAAGCTAAGGAAACCATCCCCACAGATTGATTTGTAAAATTATTACCCATATCTGAAACAGAAACGATAACCGATGTAATTGCTGCTGGTCCAGCTATTATGGGTGTAGCCAAAGGAAAGACACTTACATTTTCAGAATTAAAATCAATGTCATCTTCTTTTCTTTGTTGTCTTTTATCAAACAACATTTCCATAGAAATTAATAATAAAATAATTCCCCCACCAATAGTAAATGCTGGAAACGATATATTTAGATAACTTAATAAAGAACTTCCAAGTAATGCGAAGAAGAATAATATGATTGTTGCAATTATTGTTGCACTTAATGCAGTTTTAATTCTCTGTTTGCTATTCATATGTTGAGTCACTGCTAAAAATAATGGTGTATTTCCCAATGGATCAATAACAATAAAATATAAAAAGAAGGTTTGAATGAAAATTTCAAGCATCAAAATGTTTAACATATTTGTTCTATCTTTATAGATAAATAGATAAAAAAATTGTAAAGTAGAAAAATTATGGAAAAAATTATAAAAAATTTACAATTTGTTTTATTAAGTGTCATTTTAATAAGTACAGTATTGGCTGTTGCAATCGAAATTAAAACAATGTTTATGAATGAATCTATAACATTGGCTGATCTTCTTTTAATGTTTCTATATTTAGAGGTATTAGCAATGGTAAGAGTTTTTTGGGGTCAACAATCCATAAGCATTACTTTGCCTCTTTTAATTGCCATTACTGCCTTGGCTAGATTTATTATATTACAGGGAAAAGAAATGGACCCTTCTGCTTTAGTTTATGAAGCTTTAGCTATAGTTCTTATAGCCTCTGCAATTGTAATTCTTAGATTAAGGCACAGTGAAAAATTAGGGCTCAAACCAAGAAAAAAGTCTAAATAATATATTTATTAGTTTCTAGAAAAATTAATTTTTTCTAGGATCTTTTACACTTTTTATTTTATCTAAAATTCCTGTCAATTTTGCACTAATATAAATTACATATACAAAAACAAATCCTAATGCCATTGTCGATAAAATTGTGAATATAGCTGTTAAAATTTTTGTCTCAAACCAATTTTCAACACCTGAGTTAGAATAATAAATAATATTCCAAAAGAGAAAAAAAAATACTTCATAAAATATTATAATTTTAAATACAGGGCGCATAATTAATAATTCTTATATAGGCATTACTCATCAGTAGCTTGCTACAAATTGACTTTAAAAAAATTAGATAAAGTAATAAATAAGAAAATACCTAAATACCTTGCCAATTGATACTAAAATTAAAAATTCTATGAATTTAACCCTAAGTAGGCCTGCTGCTAATGTTAGTGGGTCACCAATAATTGGAACCCATGCAAATAATAATGACCATTTACCAAATTTATTAAACCAGTTTGAAGATCTTTTGATCTGCTCATCTTTAAATGGAAACCATTTCTTTGATATAAGGTTTCTTGAATAAAATCCTAGAATCCAATTAACAATAGAGCCCAAAATATTTCCTAAACTTGCAGCTATTAATAATAATAAATTATTGTAATTATATGTTGCAATTAAACCAGCCAAGGTAAGCTCAGATGATAACGGTAAAATGGTTGCTGCTAAAAAGGATATTATAAATAGTGATGTATAGATCATTTAGAACACTGCTTAGAACAGTACTTAACTTTGTCCCAGTTTAGTTTCCACTTTTTTCTCCAAGTAAAAGGTCTTTTACAAGTAATACAAATCTTTGTGGGTAGATTTTCTTTTTTCACTAAATTGTATTTTTTTTTATAAATTTATCAGCCTCAAATAAAATCATTTTTTTTCTTTCATCTTTCATTTTATCAAAAACATAAACCATCATTGATAGTCTGGGGTTCTTTAAAAAAAATTGTCTATTTCTATCAATAAACCTCCAATACAATCCATCCATCGTATTACACCAGTCCCCTTTTTTAAAATCCATCATTTTCATAAAATAACTAGATCCACAAATATAGGGTTTGGTCGCAAATATTCCTCCATCACTAAATAAACCCATTCCATAAACATTTGGAACCATCACCCAGTCAGAGGAATCTACAAACATTTCCATAAACCATTTGTAAACATAAGTTGGTTTTACTTCACAGAGATTCATTATATTTGATAAAATCATTAGTCTTTCAATATGATGAGACCAACCATAATTAACTGCATTTTTAATGGCATGATCTAATGGGGGTAAACCTGTTGTACCTTCATACCAAGATTTTTTCATTTTTCTATTTTGTTTAAAAAAATTTCTACTTTCCATTTCATCAGAATAATTCTGATAAATTCCACGCATAAACTCTCTCCAACCAATAATTTGACGAATATAACCTTCAAGAGAATTCATTCTAATTTTGTGTTTTTGATGAAATTCTAAAATTTTTTGGATGATAAATTCAGGCGTTATTAATCCTAGATTAATATAAGGACTTAAAGCACTATGAAATAAAATATTATCTTTTTGATTAACTGCATCTTCATAATCACCAAATAAATTTGATTTTTCTTTTATAAAAAAATTTAAAAGTTTAACGACATCATCATATTCAGTTGCAAACCAAAAATTATTAGTACTACCCGGATGATCTTTAAATAATTTCTCAATAATCAGTTTTAATTTTTTAGTATGGCTAGTTTCGTTTATTTTTGGAAATTTAGGTATTGATATATCTTTTGGTAATTTATTTCTGTTATCTTCATCAAAACTCCACTTACTACCAATGGGGTTTCCATCAGCACCCATTAATATTCCTGATTTTTTTCTAACTTCTTTATAAAATGTTGCCATAAAAGGTTTTTTTGATTTTCCTAAATAGTTTTTGAATTCATCTCTCGAATTTAGAAACATTGGAGTTTGAACAACATTCCAATTAATTTTTTCTTTTTTTAAAAATTGTGAAATTTTTTTTTCAAAGAATTTATCCTCAACTTCAAAACTTGAAATTTCTGTTATTTTTTTTTGTGTAATTACTTTCTTTAATTTTTTGAAATAGTCGTCTTTAAATTCTTTGTTTTCAATTTTTATATACTCTAGTTTAAATTTATTCTTCTTAAGGTTGTCTGCATAAGACCTCATAGAAGATAGAAATAGCAGTATCTTTTGCTTATGATGCTTTTCATAAGTGCATAATTCATAGTCTTCTGCCATATAAAAAGAGTGGTCCTTTTTGAAGCGGTCTACGTATTTTAATGGAAATAATTGATTGCCAAGTATAAAGAATAATTTCATGGTTAAATATAACTAATTAAAAATTATATGTCAGAAAAATATCTTATTTTCGGTGCGACAGGTTCTGTAGGTTCTAGCTTAGCTGAACAATTAAAAAATTCAGGTAATGATACTCATCTAGTTGCAAGAAATGAAAGTGAAGTTAAAGTAATAGCAGAAAAATTGGGTTGCTCTTACACGGTTGCTGATGTTTTAGAAGATGGGTTTATAGAAAAAGTAAAATCAGATATTAATGATATCAAAGGGGTTGCTTACTGTGTGGGATCTATTGATTTAAAACCATTAAGAATGGTTACTGAGGCTGATATGAATAAATGTATGAAACTAAACCTTTATTCAGCTATTGAAGCTATAAAAGGATTTCAGGAAAGCTTAAAAAAGAACAAAGGCTCAGTAGTTTTATTTTCAACTGTTGCCGCTCAAAGAGGTTTTACTAATCACACAATTATTGCATCTGCAAAAGCTGCTGTTGAAGGATTAACTGTTACGCTAGCTGCCGAGTTCGCTCCAAATATTAGAGTAAATTGCATAGCTCCTAGCTTATCAAAATCTAAAATCGCAGAACCAATGTTAAAAAATCCTGCAATTGCAGAAGGCATTGCTAAAGCTCATCCATTAAAAAGATTGGGTGAAGGAAAAGATTCTGCAGCACTTGCTAAATTTTTAATTACTGAAGAAAGTTCTTGGATTACTGGACAAATAATAGCTGTTGATGGTGGTAGATCAAAACTTTCTTAAGGTGAAAAAATATTTTTTATTAATAATTTTTTTTCTTTTATTTGCTTCAAAAAGCTATTCCAACAATTATAAATTCACTAAAATAATAAAACTAAGTGAGCCTTGGGGGTCATCATTCATTAATAATAATGAAATCATTATTACTGAAAAAAGTGGAAAAATTAAAATTGTTAATGTTTTTTCAAAAGAAGTTTCAGAGATTAAACATAATCTTAATTTTTTAGAAGTTGGCCAAGGTGGATTATTAGATATTATTTACCAAGATAACACCCTGTGGATTTCCTATTCAGAAAATAGAGGGGATTCAAAAACAAGTACATCAATTTCAAAAGCATCATTAAATAAACAAGAGTTAAATTTTAAAAATATTTTTCAAGCAAACCCTCCTATAGACTCTGGTTATCATTTTGGTTCAAGATTGGCAATTAAGGGTGACTATCTTTATGCATCAGCTGGTGAAAGAGGCCAAGGTATGATTGCTCAAGACCCCACAAAACATCCTGGTAGTATTATTAGAATTCATACTGATGGTAGTATTCCAAAAGATAATCCTAAATTCGAAGATAAGAAAAGTTGGTTACCTGAAATTTATCAAATAGGTGTTCGTAATCCACAAGGTTTAACACTCTCTGATTATGATGGAAAAATATATTTAAGTAATCACGGGGCAAGAGGTGGTGATTGGTTTGGAGAGGCAAAAAAAGGAGAAAATTATGGATGGAAAATTTTAGGCTGGGGTGGAAAAAATTACTCAGGAACAAAGATAGGTCCCAAATGGAAGCCAGGTTTTACTAAAGCAATTCAATATTGGGTGCCTTCAATAGCTACAAGTGCTATCACAATTTATAAAGGAGATGAGTTTAAAGAATGGAACGGGCATGCACTAATCACTTCTTTAAAAGATAAATCTTTAAGAAAACTAATATTTGATGATCTATCTAATGTGAAAGAGGATCTTATATTTAAAAATAGAGTTGGAAGAATAAGAGATATTCAAGTTAACCCTTATAATGGTAAAATATTTTTTCTTAGTGAAAATGCCTTATGGTTAATGGAAAAAAACTAAGATTAATTTCTAAAAGAATAAGAGCAAGATCAGAAATTTAAAATATTTTTTAAAATTATTTTCTGTAAAGTTTTACTAATAATAATTGTACCTTTTTCATTTGGATGCATTCCATCACTTAAATTTAAGTCAGGTTTTAAAGCAACACCTTCTAGTAAAAAAGGTATCAATTGTAAATTATATTGCTTTGACAAATCTGGATAAATTTGATCAAAATTACTTTTATATTCAAGCCCGTGAGAAGTTGGCGCAACCATGCCTGCCAAAATTACTTTTATATTTTTATTTTGTGCAATTGTTATTATTTTTTCTAAATTATTTTTAGTCTCTTTGGGTTGAATGCCTCTGAGCATATCATTTGCTCCAAGACCTAAAATTACTAAATCAATATTAGGCTCAGATAGCGTCCATTCAGCTCTGTTCACACCACCAGAAGAGGTACTTCCGGAAACGCTGCCATTAACCACATCAATTTTATAACCTTCAGATATTAATTTTTCTTGTAAAACTACTGATAAATGATGTTCATTATTTAAGCCATACCCAGCCATCAAACTATCACCAAATAGTACAATTTTTTCTATTGCAGATACTTTTATAGTAATTAAACAGAGTACAATTATTTTAATAATAAAAATTTTATTCATGGATACTCTTCTTAAATTAAAAAAGGTTAATCTCAAATACCAAACTAACAAAGAGACTATAAAAGTTTTAAATAATATTGATTTAACAACAAAGAAAAGAGAGACTATCTCTATTGTTGGTGAAAGTGGCTCAGGAAAAACTAGTTTGATTATGTTAATTGGAGGTTTAGAAAAAGCAACTTCTGGAAAAATTTATTTTCAAGATCAAGATTTAACCACTCTTTCTGAAGATGGGGTTTCAGAAATAAGAAGAAAAAATATTGGAATTGTATTTCAATCCTTTTATTTAATTCCAAATTATACAGCAGTTGAAAATGTTGCTTTAACCTTGGAGTTAAACAAACTTAAAAACCCTGAACAACAAGCAAAAGAATTATTGGATCGATTTGGATTAAATAACAGATTTAATAATTTACCAAGTCAATTGTCAGGTGGAGAGCAACAAAGAGTAGCTATAGCAAGAGCAATAGCCATGAAACCTCAATTAATATTAGCAGATGAGCCAACTGGTAACCTGGATAGTGAAAACTCAGCAATGATATCAGATATATTATTTAAGTACGTCAAAGATGAGGGTTCTTCTTTAATCATGGTAACTCACGACCCTAAGCTAGCTAATAAAGCAAATAGAAAAATTAAAATTAAAGATGGAAAAATTGCTTAAAATTTCTGAATTCAATTTAATTTTAAAATATGCGTTTAGAGATCTTGTTAGAAACTATCGCAAAATTTTTAGTATTATCCTCACTTTATTTATCAGCCTTTTTATTTTAAGTGCAATTTTAACTATTGAGGACAGTTTAA
>Ga0307986_10001201_pt1 | contig 18986 bp, 19 predicted proteins | sample EllFjometageno82_FD_203170 | JGI IMG/M metagenome (GOLD analysis project Ga0307986, IMG submission 203170) | Marine microbial communities from Ellis Fjord, Antarctic Ocean - #82 | ecosystem: Environmental > Aquatic > Marine > Unclassified | place: Southern Ocean | collected 2014-10-09
TCTGCAAATCCTGATTGCCAAACTGAATTATTGCTTCCTCCATCTGTGTAAAAGTAAAGAATATATTTTTTACCTATATTTTTCTTTTTTTTACTATTTTTTTCATACTGACTATTTATTTGTGTTTGTATATCCGTTGGTACTTCTGATTGTCCTGCCTGCTTTAGTCCTGCGACAACATTTGTTTGAAGTAATAGTGCTAAAAAAAATGTAATAAATTTCATCATATATTATTTTTTATATTTTTTGTAATCTTCAACATAATGTTTAGCGTTTTCTTCAATTTCTTCAACTTCTTTATTTGTAACTTGTCTGATAACTTTTCCAGGAGAACCGAGAACTATGATCTCTAAAAGTTTTTTCATATCCCAAGATGCTAGCATAAAAATTCATACACAATCTTCCCACAATTTCGTTCAAACTTCTGCTTTTTGCAAAAGTGAAGTTGTTACTACATAAGGATTCTAGTAGCACGGTCTGGGGCACTGGGTAACAGAACGCCCCTTGAAATGTACAAAAAAATAAATAAAGTCTCATTGTATGAAAAAAACTTTGTCAATTTTAAGCTTGTTTCTAATATTCGTTTCATGTGCAACTCCAACTGTAGTAAATGTCATAGGCCCAAATGACAGTGCTCTAAATTGTAAAGAACTAAGTTTAGAAATTGCTAAAGCCAATCAGTACGCCGATGAAGCTCAGGCTGCTAAAAAGATGGATAATCCTCACAACATAGGTGCAATAATATTTTTCCTTCCAGGAATGGGTGTTACAATGAAAAATGTAAACGAAGCGACAGAAGCGGCAAACGAAAGAGCTTTACATCTAAACAAATTGAAAGAAAAGAAAAACTGCTAGGTTCAGGGCATCGGGTAACAGAACACCTTTTTAGTTGAATGAAAAATATTTTAATAACTCCTGGTGTAAATAATGTTGGAGCATATATTGAAAATATTGATCTTCAAAAATTAAACAAAAATCAAATATCCACAATTAAAGATACCTTAAATAATTTTGGAGTAATTTTTGTTAAGAAACAAAACTTAGACTCTTTATCGTATCAAAATTTTGCAAAATTAATTGGAGAAATGGTTATTTACCCAAGATTGAAAGGATTAGAAAATTTTCCACATATCAATGTAATTGAAAGAAAACCGGATGATAAAAATTTAACTTTTGGCTCAAGTTGGCTTCATCAGGACACAAGCTATCTTGGAGATGACCGGCCTAGGTACACTATGCTTATGGGTGTGGATATTCCAAAAAATCAGGGAAATACAATTTTTTCATCTGGTTTTAATGCTTATGAAAAATTACCAAATAAAATTAAAGATAAAATAAAAAATGCTACAGGAATTTTCTCTTCCTCTGGTCCAATAGCGATAACAAGAATTGAAAGAGAAAAAGAGATGGGTATAAAATCTGCTAAAAATTTAGAAGCTGAACATTCTATTGTAAAAACAGTGAATAAGAAAAAAACCTTGTATGTTTCACCGGGTCATTTGATAAAAATTAATAATGTCAATGAAACAGAGAGAGACTATTTGAAAAATTTCCTAATCAACCATGTAAATAAAGAAGAATTTCTTTTTTCATACGAATGGTCGAAGGGGGATATTTGTCTCTGGGATAATATTAGTGTTTTACACAAAGCTAGTGAAATAAAAAATTGCAGAAGAGTAATGCACAGAATTACCATAAAATAACTAAAGCGAGCACCTGGCAACAAAATGTCCCAGTGACAATTAATTAATTTATCATATTTTTTTTATCATTTATTCTCTAAAACTAAACAAAAACTGAAAGGATAATTATGAAAAAATTTTTAATTTTATCAATGTTAGTTCTTTTTACTAGCTCAGCATATGCTGGGTCATGTCCGATGATGGCTAAAAACTTGGATAGTAAAATTGAAGAAGCACAAAAAATGCGTGATGCAGGTATGAAAGCTCACGAAGCTGGAGATCACGCTGAGTCGGAAGAGTTACTAAACAAAGCAATGGAACTTTTTAAAAGTTAGTAGATAGTATCTTAGGGGTGTCAAATAATTGTGCGCCCCTAAAAATAAATGAATTCAGAAACTACTAAAATAAGCTGGAATTGTAATCACACCTGGAAAAGGAGCTCTAAAAATACCTTATGGTGTTTATTTGGTTGTTCTATTGGAGACTTTGGAACTATTCTATTCTTCCAAACAACAGGAATAAGTTTTCCTATTCTAGGTATAATGATTTTAGCAATTATTAATGGGTTAATCACAAGTTTGACTCTAGAAACAGTTATTTTATTAAAACAAAATTTTAAATTTAAAAATGCTCTCAAAACTGCTTTTGGAATGAGTTTTATCTCCATGATAAGTATGGAATTATCAATGAACCTAACTGATTTTATTTTTATGGGAGGCGCAGTATTAAATTGGTACATTGTCCCATTGATGTTGTTTATGGGATTTATAACCCCTCTGCCATATAATTATTATAAATTAAAAAAATACAATATAAGTTGTCATTAAAATGATTGTTATAAACTTTTTCATTGGTTTATAAAATCTCTTAATTCTTTATTTTCATCTTTATATCGTTCGATGATATGATTTACAACATCGCCAATAGAAACAATACCCAATAACTTTTCTTCCTCTATTATAGGTATGTGTCTAATTTTATAATTAGAAATCATTTCCATTAGTTCTGTTACAGAGCTATTTAAATTGCAAGATATTATATTCTTACTCATTATTTCACTAACTAGCTGGTCACTTTTAAATTCAACTCTATAGATGTATCGAGCAAGATCTCGTTCAGAAATAATTCCAATTACAGTTTTATCTTTTTCACTAAGTATTGGCATAACACCAACATTATGTTTTTGAAATTTTTCACTTGCTGTTTTTAGGGTATCTTTTTCAGTTAATGTAAAACATTGTCTGTTAGAAAGTTTTGTAACTAATTTTCCAGCCATTTTATATTTTAAAGATCTTGTATTTACATAAATATGTTAGCACGAAAATCAATGACGTAATACTGTAGTAATTTACTTGTAAATTCTGCTTTTTGTAGAAATGACACTGTTACTGTATAAAGATTCTATTAGGTGGTTTTTGATGTTGAGTATAAAACGCTCCTATTGTAAGAACTATATTTAAAAAATTACACACTACAAAATGAAAACAATTTTTTATAACTTGATAATTTTTTTTTTATTGCTGGTGTTGTCTGAAATTGTACTTGGCTATTGGTTTACAAAAGATAATTTTGGCATTCACATGCGAAAAGAAAGGAATAAAAATTGGTACACAGTTTCTAAATTTAACAATAAAGAATATAAATTTTACTACAAAAGAAATTTTTATGGATTTAGAGGTGAGGAATTTAACCCAAAAGAAGTAAAAATTTTATGGGAAGGTGGCAGCACATCTGCCCAGAGGTATACACCGGAAGAACTGACAATTGTAGGTCAGCTTAACAAAAGATTTAAATCAGACTCGACTAACATAAAAATTTTCAATGCCGGGAGAGATGGAAAATCTCTAAGAGGTATTATATATGATTTCAAACACTGGTTTACTAAAATAAAAAATTTTCAACCAGAATTTGTAATAATATTACTAGGTCTTAATGAAAGAACTTTAGCTCAAGATGTAGATGAAAAACTGTTTGATGCAAGTGTTCAGGAGGGGAAAATAGATAGAATTAAAGATTATTTCAAAAATAATAGTTTTTTTTATAGTGAATATAGAGAAGTTGCTAATAAATATTTTCCAAAACAAACCGACGGATATTTTTTGGATAGTAAAAAACTTTACTCTAACTTTGAATATATAGATTATGAAAAAGCCAAAAATTTAAAAAGAGGTGTCTCAAAAGAAAATCAAAAACTTCTAGTACAGCTTGAAAAAAGATTATTAATTTTAAAAAAAAAATTTAGATTAAGTAAAATTAGACCCCTGATTATAACTCAAGTTGAATATAACGGTCTATATGATCAAAAACTTTTTTTAATAAATGAAAAAATAAAAGAATTTTCAGAAAATAACAATTGGCCTATATTAAAATTAGATGAATTAATTACAATGGAGCCTTATGATTTTTATGACCACGCGCATACTACTCCTGAAGGTTCAGAAAGAATTTCTAATATAATCTACCCATTTTTAAAAGAAATATTAAATAAGAATTAGAAATAGTTTCTTTTAAAATTTTTTTACACTAAAAATTTTTATTACTTTTTCTATATTTTTGGTTTAAAAATTAAACACAGTCCGTTACTACAAAATCTTTTTTGAGTGGACGTTGATCCATCATCAAAAACATGGCCGTGGTGCACGCCACAATTTGCGCAATGATATTCTACTCTCTTCATTCCAAAAGAATAATCTATTTTTGTTTTGAAGGCACCTGGTAATGACTCTGTGAAAGAAGGCCAGCCTGTTCCACTGTCAAATTTTGCATTTGAAGCAAAAAGTTTCGCGTCACAATTGGCGCAATGAAAAAAACCTTTTCTTTTTTCATTGTTCAAAGGACTTGAAAACGGTTTCTCTGTTAACTCATCAAGCATAATATTTTTTTGTTCTTTTGTAAGATTTGGATTGATAATTTTTTTTGTGGCTGAATATAGTAAGTTATAGGGCAGTAGAATTACTGATAGGTATGAAAATCCAAATATTTTTAAAAATTTTCTTCTATTGCTGATCATAATTTTCTTATTATTCATATTTAAATTATTATTTTAAAAATTTACTTAAGTCAGGTTTAAAATAATTTGGACCTTTCATCACTTTTCCGTTTTCATTGTAAATAGGTTTGCCATTAGAATCTAATTTGCTCATATTTGACTTTTGTACTTCGTCAAAACATTTGTCAAGATTGATGCCAAAAGCATGCCCTGCTCCGTAAGTTACATACAAAATATCAGTTAGCGCATCCGCTACTTCTTTTATGTCCTTATCTTTGATCGCTTGATTTAATTCCTCTAGTTCTTCTCTAATAAGTTCGTACCTTAATTGTACTATTTTTTCGTTTGGAAATTCGTTCTTATTCTTAACTTCTTGGCCAAAAGTTTGCATAAAAAATTTTACATTTTGAAAATTGCTCATAATTTCTTCCTATCAAATTTGATTTGTTTTTATTTAATCTATATTATAGCCTTATATCACTCATGAAATATAGAACTGAATTAGATAGCATAGGAAAAATTAAAGTGGATAATGATAAATATTGGGGTGCATCCACCGAAAGATCTAAAAAGTATTTTAATATTGGGGATTTTCTAGTTAGGCCAATTGTTATTCATTCAATTGCTGTTATTAAAAAAGCGGCAGCAATAGTTAATACAAAGAATAAAGATTTAGATAATAAGATATGTAAATATATTGTAAAAGCTTCAGAGGAAGTAATCAATGGTAAGCTCGATGAACATTTTCCGTTAAAAGTTTGGCAAACTGGGTCTGGCACCCAAACTAACATGAATGTTAACGAGGTAATAGCAAATAGAGCGATCCAAATGATGGGTGGAAAATTAGGCACTAAGAAACCTGTTCACCCAAATGATCACGTAAATAAATCTCAATCAACTAATGATGTTTTCCCGTCTGCGATGCATATCGCTATTGCAATTAAAGTTAGAGATAAACTGTTACCGTCTCTCAAATTATTGGAAAAAGAATTAGGAAAAAAAGTCAAAGAATTTAATAAAATAGTCAAATTAGGGAGAACGCACCTACAAGATGCAACTCCTTTAACCTTGGGCCAAGAATTTTCTGGATATCAATTTCAGTTAAAAGAATCAATTAAAAGAATAGATATAGCATTAAAGGAAATTTATTATTTAGCTCAAGGTGGTACGGCAGTTGGCACGGGTCTCAATACGAGAAAAAACTTTGATAAAAAAATTGTTAGAGAAATTAGTAAAATTACAAGACTTCCTTTTAAAGTTTCGCCAAATAAATTTGCGGCACTGGCAGCACACGATCCTATAGTAAACTTTTCAGGAGCAATGAATACAGCAGCTGTTTGTTTGATGAAAATAGCAAATGATATCAGATTTCTGGGATCTGGCCCAAGAGCGGGTTATGGGGAATTAATTTTACCCTCGAATGAACCTGGTTCTTCAATTATGCCAGGTAAAGTTAATCCTACTCAATCTGAGGCTGTCACAATGGTTTGTGTAAAAGTAATAGGAAACAATAATGGAATTACTATGGCAGGATCACATGGACACTTTGAATTAAATGTTTTCAAACCTTTAATTATACATAATATTTTACAATCGATTGAAATAATGGCGGATTCTGCAAAAACTTTTGCACTTTATTGTATTAAAGGAATCAAAGCCGATAAAAAAAGAATTAAATACTTGTTAGACAACTCTTTAATGCTTGTAACTGCTCTAACACCAAAAATAGGATACGATAATGCTGCAAAAATTGCAAAAGAAGCTCATAAAAGAGGAACGACCCTGAAAGAAGAAGTTGTTAGATCAGGTACGCTTAGTGAAAAAGAATACGATAAAGTAATGAATCCAATATTAATGACTAAACCAAGATAGTTTAAAATAAATTTTTAAAATATTTATTTATTTTACTTTGATTAAAAATGTTAGCTAAAGAATTTTCAATAACTCTATTTTGAAATTTATTTTCGTACTCTTTAGTTTTTGTTGCTTGTAATGCCCTGTCATTTAAAAGAAATTTTTCAAAAGTTATCTGTGCAGTGAATGGTGTTAAAAATCCTATTATTTCAATTTTTTTTGGTAAGTTTCTCTTGTGCTTAACTATTTTAGTCAAGTTAAATTGAACTTTTCCTTTTTTTCCAAACTCAATAATTTTTGCACTAAAAAAGTAAGATTTATTTTTTCCGACTTTAAAATTTTTTAATAGGACTTCTCCATTTTCGTTAGTTATTGTGCCTTCAAATTTAGATTTAAAATTAAAACTTCCATTAATTTTTTTAATTAAAGGAAAATTATTTACACTGTCTGAAAAAAATAATTTCTTTATTAAGGGAAACATTTTTTCCACGTTTAAAACAGAGGTGTTAAAATTCAATTTTGAAAAAAAATTTGGCATAAAATTTATGCTGCCGTCAAGAGAAGTGTTGATTATTTTGCTTCGGATGAAGCCTTTTGTTAGTCTTATACTATCATCTTTAATAAAATTAAATTTCAGAAAATTATTAAATACTTCTAAATTAAAAAATCCTTTTACTTTACCAAGGTTATTTTTTCCTAAAAAAATTCTTGCTGCTATGTCAAGTTCTGGTATTTCAAGACTTAAATTGTATTTGTTTTCTAAGACATTATCTAACTTTATAAAAATTTTATTATTTAAAAAACTACCTTTTACTATCAATTTTTTTTTTTTGGCAGGCGGATCTATTTCTATTAATGCGTCTCTTATTTCAAAAAAAAAATTATTTTTTTGAAAAAAAATAAGATTATTTTCTTGAATAGTTAATTTTTTCTTATTTTGCTTAATTATATTTAATAACTGATAAATATTATTTAGATTAATTTTCGAGAATCCTTTTTTTACTAATATTTTTTTATAATTAACTTCTTTAAAATTTAGGATTTGACTTAGGTTTAAAATAATTTCTAATTCACTATTGCTTACCTCAAAGACTTCATCTCCAATTGTAAAGTTACTACCTGTTATACTCAGTCTTGGTGTCGGAAAAATTTTATAATCCACCTTGGAAATACTATTAATATTTATATTATTGTTATCTTTTAAATTTTTTTTTATAGAATCAATAGAAAAATTTAATAATTTTGGTGTCATGAGGTAGCCAATCAAAAAAGAAAAAGAAAGAAAAAAGAAAAAAGAAAAAAATCTTATTTTTTTTTTATTATTGGAAATAAAATTCAATTTATTAGCTCTTATCATAATTAAATTTATATTTTTTATTGAGTTTATTAATCATTTATAATGTCTAAATAAGTAGTATACAGTTTCTTGATTTCGTTATGGATTCTATAAATAAATTATTAGAAAATTTAAACAAGGAACAAAAAGAAGCTGTATTAAGTACAGAAGGTCCGAACCTAATAGTGGCAGGCGCAGGCTCCGGTAAAACTAGAGTTTTAACAACAAGACTGGCTCATATTATAAATTCTAAGAAAGCGTGGTCAAGCCAAATTCTTTGCGTAACATTCACAAATAAAGCTGCCAAAGAAATGCAAAGCAGGGTGCTTAAATATGTGAGTGAAAAATCTACGGCTGTTCCTTGGCTTGGTACCTTTCATTCTATTAGTGTAAAATTTTTAAGAAGGCATGCGGAAGCAATTGGTTTGAAGGGAAATTTTACTATTATAGATACTGATGACCAAAAAAAAATAGTAAGAAATATTTGTAAAGCAGAAGAAATTGATGCAAAAAAAATAACTCCTCAATTTATTCTTTCCTTTATTGATAGGTGGAAGAATAAAGGTTTGTTACCAGAAGATATTAAGGAACAAAAGTTTACTGGTTTAGAAAAATCTATTTTTAAAGTATATAAAATTTATCAATCTAAAATTAGAGATTTAAATGCCTGTGATTTCGGAGATCTTATTTTATATTGTGTAAAATTATTTGAAAACAATCCTGATATTAAAAAAATTTATAATAATAATTTTAAATATATTTTAGTTGATGAATTTCAAGATACTAATTACATTCAAAATAAATGGTTAAATTTATTAGTAAATGAAAAACAAAACATTTGTTGTGTCGGGGATGACGATCAATCTATTTATAGCTGGAGGGGTGCAGAAATAAAAAATTTTTTAACATTTGATTCTATTTATAAAGATTGTAAAATTTTTAAGTTAGAACAAAACTATAGATCAACTAAAAATATATTAGAAACAGCTTCAACTTTAATTTCTCATAACAATGGTAGAGTTGAAAAAAAACTCTGGTCATCTGCACAACAAGGTGAGAAAGTAAAACTTAACTGTTATCAAACTGGCAGAGAAGAAGCTGAAGCAATAAGTGATATTGCAGAGAATAAATTAAAAGATAAATATTCATTAAATGACGTAGCTATTCTTGTTAGAGCAATTTATCAAACACGTGAATTTGAAGAAAGATTTCTTAAAATTGGTTTGGGCTATAGAGTGTTGGGTGGAACAAAGTTCTATGAAAGAGCTGAAGTTAAGGATGCAGTTGCATACCTAAGAATAATAAATCAAAAATATGATGACTTGGCTTTGGAAAGAGTGATTGGAAATCCGCGACGAGGAATTGGTGAAAGCACCCTAAATCAACTATATAGTTTTGGAAGTCAAAATAAATTATGCCTAGAAGATTCTATAAAAAAAAATTTAGCAACTGAAAATTTAAAACCTAAAATGAAGACAAGTTTAACTCAATTAATTAAAATGATTGATAAGTGGAGGTTAGATTCTAACACAAACAAACACTATGATCTTTTAAAAATTGTATTAGACGAGTCTGGTTACAGTGAAATGCTTAAAAACAAAAAAGATATAGAGAATGAAAATAGACTCGAAAATATAAAAGAATTACTTCGAGCCATGCATGACTATGATAACCTTCAAGCTTTTTTAGAACATGTAGCACTGGCAACTTCGATAGATAAAGAGTGGGAAGGTGAAAAAATCAATTTAATGACTATGCATGGTGCAAAAGGATTGGAATTTGATGTAGTTTTTTTACCAGGCTGGGAGGAAGGCTTATTTCCTCATCAAAAGTCCTTAGAAGAGAAAGGTGACTCAGCATTAGAAGAGGAAAGAAGATTGGCTTATGTGGGTATAACCAGAGCTAAAAAAGAGGCTTATTTATCCTTCGCAATGAAAAGGTCTTATCATGGTGAGTGGATGGATGCTTTACCTTCTAGATTTGTTAATGAACTTCCTGATGCAAATGTTGAAAAAAATGAAACAAGCATTGGCGACAAAATAGAAGAAGATTTTGAATTTAATCAAGATACAAGTATTGATTATGACAGTGATTATAAAAGTCCAGGCTGGGAAAGATATAAAAAAAATAAAATATTAAAATGACAAAAATTAGTAAATTAAGAGAACTATTTAAGGGTTTTAAACTTGACGGCTATATTATCCCAAAAAATAATAATTTTTTTGGAGAATATGTTCCTGCACCAGAAGATAATCTTAAATATATTTCTAATTTTACAGGTTCAGCTGGTTTTGCTGTTGTGTTAAAGAAAAAAAAATTTATGTTTGTTGATGGCAGGTATACTACTCAAGCTAAAATTCAATGTGGAAAAGATTATAAAGTTTATACAATGCCTAAAGAATATCCATTCAATATTTTTAATAAAAAAAATTTAAATTTAGGTTTTGATCCAAGGCTACATACCGAAAGATCATTGAGTAGACTTTTTAAAAATTCTTTTATTAAATTAATACCTGTCAGTGAAAATTTAATTGATACACTTTGGAAGAGAAAAAAATATTTAAACTCTAAACCATTTTATTTAATTAAGAATCGTGATGCTGGAGAAAAATCAGAGAATAAAATTTCTAAACTAAGTAAAATAATCAAGCTAAATAAAGCTGATTATCTTTTTACTACTGCTTCTGAAAATATTGCTTGGTTATTAAATATAAGAGGACATGACACAAATTATTCACCCCTTCCTAACTCGCACGCCTTTATTAATAATAACAAAGAAATAATTTTTTTCTGTAATTTAAAAAAAATTAACAAATCTTTTAGTTCAAAATTAGGTAAAAAAATTAAGATTTATGACTTTGAGGAACTTCCAAATTTTATTTCAAATTTATCAAAAAAAAAAATATTAATCGATGTTTTAACTTGTTCTGTTTTTTTTAAAACAATAATTAACAAAAATAATTCAATAATCGAAAAACAAGATCCAATTTATTTGTTGAAATCTTTAAAAAATCAAACTGAAATTAAAAATTCTATAAAATCACACATATATGATGGTGCAGCGTTAACTAGGTTTATTTTTTGGTTAAAAAATAATTTTAAAAAAAAAAATATTACTGAAATTTCAGCTCAAACAAAACTATTAACCTTTAGGAAGCAAAATAAATCATTTTATTACTCAAGCTTTCCAACTATTTCAAGTACAGGGCCTAATGGAGCAATTATTCATTATAAGGCAGATAAAAAAAGTAATCGTTTGTTAAAAAGAGGAGATGTTTATCTTGTGGACTCTGGGGGTCAGTATTTATACGGAACTACAGATGTAACTCGAACTCTTTCTCTTGATGTTAACAGCCCTAAAATCAAAGAAATTTTTACAAGAGTTCTTAAAGGGCACATAGCAGTTGCATCGTATAAACTTAATCACAGCTCGAATGGAGACAAAATAGATCGAGTTGCAAGAAAACCTCTTGCAGATATCGACTTGGACTACCCTCATGGTACAGGGCACGGTGTTGGTTATTTTTTAAATGTCCATGAGGGGCCTCAAGGTATTTCGAGAGGTAATAAAGTAAAATTTAAAGAAGGCATGATAACTTCTAACGAGCCCGGTTTTTATAAAAAAAAACATTTTGGTATAAGAATTGAAAATTTAATTTATGTAAAAAAAATAAAAAATACATTAAAATTTATAGATTTAACTTTAGTCCCAATTGACAAATCACTTATTGAAAAAAAACTTCTAAATCTCTCTGATGAACAATGGCTAAACGAGTACCACCAAAGAGTATTTAATAATCTAAAAAAATTTATGAATAAATCAGAATTAGTTCAACTAAAGCAAGCATGTTCAAATATTTAATAATTTATACCAATCACTTTCAGAGATAATAGTTACGCCGAGTTCTCTAGCTTTTTCTATTTTTGATTTTGTAGGCTTACTATTTCCTGTAACAAGAATATTTAATTTTTTGGATATTGACCCAAGTACCTTTCCTCCATTTTCCTCAACTAGAGATTTTGATTCTGATCTGCTAATTTTTTCAAACCCTCCGGTAAACATAATTGTTTTTCCGCTTAGCTTTCCATTTTTAGTTAACGTTTTAGAGTTTTCTATTTTTAAGTATTTAATTAAAGATAGTACAATTTCACTATTTAACTTATTTGAAAAGAATTCTTCTATTGATTTTAATTGTGCTGAACCAATTCCATCTAGTTCTGAAATATTTTTTAATAAATATTCTCTCTTGAGTTTATCAAAAAGTTTAATAAAATTTTTTATAGTAGAAAAAAAATTACCAAGTAGTTTTGCATTTTCCTGCCCTATATGTCGTATACCAAGAGAATAAATAAATTTATCTAGTAAAATATTTGATGAATTATTTATTGCATCTTTTAAATTATTAACCGACAACGGTCCCCAACCTTCTAAATTTTCAATCTTCATATAATTTAAGTTAAAAATGTCTGCAGGTGTTTTGATTAATTTTAATTCACAAAGTTGATCTATAACTTTTTTTCCTAATCCATCAATATTCAGTGCGTCTTTCGAGACAAAGTGTTTTAATTTTTCTTTACCTATATATTGACATTGATAGCCTCGATCTGGACATCTCCTTACAGCTTCTACTTTTTTTGTCGTTATGTTAATTTCTTTTATTGTCTCAAAGCCACATGGGCATTTAGTTGGAAAAATAAATTTTTTTAAATTTTTTTCTCTTTTATTTAACTCTACGGATACTACTTGTGGAATTACATCGCCTGCTCTTTGAATTGTTATGTAATCTCCAATCCTGATATCTTTTCTTGTTATTTCTTCTTCGTTATGTAGTGTTGCATTGGAGACAACTACTCCTCCAACTGTTACAGGTTTGACTTTAGCTACAGGTGTTAAAGCGCCTGTTCTGCCTATTTGAATAATAATATCCTTAACCTGAGTAGTAGCTTTAACTGATGAAAATTTATATGCAGTTGCCCATCTTGGAGAATTCGATGTGTTGCCCAGCCTTGTCTGAAGATTCAAATCATTAATTTTTACAACAAGACCATCAATGTCATAATCTAAACTTGATCTTATTGCCTCTATTTTTTTGTATTGATTCTCTATTTCTAAAATATTTTTAGCCAAATAATTATAAGAATTAGTTTTGAAGCCCCACTCGTTAATTTTTTTTAAAAAATCAGTTTGACTATTAAAAACTGGTGGTTTTATCTCACCAAAACCATACGCAAAAAATTGTAATGGTATTCCAGCAGTAATAGCAGGATTTTTTTGTCTTAACGAACCACCTGCTGCATTTCTAGGATTTGCAAAATTTTTATTTATTTTTTCAAAATCTTTTTTTCCAATATAAACCTCTCCTCTAATTTCTAAAATTTTGGGTACGTTTTTTCCTTTAATCCTTTTAGGTATTTGTTTAATTGTTTGAAGATTTTCAAGTATATCCTCTCCTGTTGTTCCGTCTCCTCTTGATAAACCTTTTACTAATAGACCATTTTTGTAAGTTAATGATGCTGATATTCCGTCTATTTTCGGCTCTATAGAAAAAAAAAAGTCTAGATTTTTATTGTTTAAATAGTTGATAATTTTTTTTATAAAATCTTTTATGTCGCTAGCATTAAATGCATTGGATAGAGACAACATGGGTTTGGCGTGTTTTATTTTTTCAAACTTTGGTGAAGGCTTAAAACCTATAACATCATTAACTGAACCATGCGTTTTTAGAAAAGAATTACTTTTTTCTAATTCAATAATTTTTTTTTTTAGATCATCATATTTTTGATCTGCAATAATTGGAGAATCTTTATCGTGATAAAGCTTGTTATGTTTATTTAGTAATTTTTTTTTAGTAAGGTAACTTCTGATTATATCATCTTTGATTTTAGACATTTAATCTTTTTTAAGTATTTTTTTAATTGCTTTTTTAACTAGCCCATCATCTTTTTTTTGTTCAGATTTTTTTGGTATTTTGTAATTTTTATTTATTATTTTATAGGATTGCTCATACCATTCGCTTGAGTTGTAATTGTAACCTAATATTGCAGCTACTGCATTTGCCTCATCAATTAAGCCAATTTTATAATTAATTTCAACTAGTCGATGTAATGCCTCTTCAATAAAAACTGTTTCAGAGTAGTCTGCAACAATAGTTTTTAATCTATTCATTGCTGGTATCCATTTTTGAACAGTTATATAATATTTCGCAACGTACATTTCTTTCGCGGCAAGTTGATTATTTATTAGGTCTTTTTTAAATCTTAAATCTAAAGCATATTCTGTCTCTGGAAAATTTTTTAAAAAAAATTCAATTTTTTCTTTTGATTTTAGTAATGGGCTTATATCTTTTTTTTCATCTAAGATTTGCTCATACATTGAAATAGCAATCAAATAATGTGCGTAGGCTATATTTTTATCTGCTGGGTATTGCTTAATAAATCTTTCTAAATTAGCGCTGGCTTCAGGATAAAAATTTATTAAATATAAGCAGTAACTTGACATCAATGCTGCTTTTGATGAGTACTCAATTTTTGGTAAGATCGGTTCTGCTTCTGAAAATTTTTTAGAAGCATAAAAGTAATCACCTTGCTTCATGGCCTCAATAGCTTCTTCATAAACTAGAAAAGATTCAGCTTTGGGTGCTGGTACAATTAATGCCGGCTCTTTTTTAGAACAAGCTGCAATTAAAAAAATTATTAAAAATAAATAGATTAGTTTTTGATACATTTCTTTACTTCATATCAAAATAAATTAATTAGGTAAATTTTTAAAGTTTCTAGGCGCTAACGGCTAGCTTATTTGTTGGTATTTTAAAATAATTTTTTGAAGAAAGTATTTCTTCTTGTTCAATTACAACAAAGTTTGATTGATCTTTAAAAATAGCTCTAAGAAATAAATTAGTTAAACTGTGACCACCTTGGGTGCATTTTACACTACCTAAAATTCTATACCCCGATAATAAAAAATCTCCCGCTAAGTCTAAAATTTTATGGTTAACAAATTCATTTTTGTTTCTAAGCCCTTCAGAGTTTAAAATTTTGTTATGTTTGACAACTATTGCGTTTTCTAAAGATCCCCCTTTAGCTAGCCCAATTTTTTTTATTTTTTCTATGTCCTCATACAAACAAAATGTTCTTGAGGTATATACGTTTGTTAAATCTTTATCTGAAAAATTAATTTGATTGCTTTGTGTACCTATTAAATTGTTGTTGTAAACTAATTCAAAATCTACTTTTAAACCATCGGTATTAGGTTTAATTGAAATTTCTTTGTCATTTTCTTTTAGTACAAATTCTTTATTAATTTTTAAATACTTTCTTTTAGCGTTTAAGTCTTTAACACCAGCTCTATTAATAGTTTCGACAAATTCTTTGGAAGAACCGTCCATAATAGGAACTTCGGAATTGCTAATTTCTATTAAAGCATTGTCTATTCCAGTAATATAAAGTGCGGCTAACAAGTGTTCTACTGTTGATACCTTAACATAAAATTCATTTTGAAGAGTTGTACAAAGTTTAGCTGAACAAACGTTTTTAAAATTAGCTTTTATAATATTATTTTTATCAAGATCTGTTCTTTTAAAAGTTATTCCATAATTTTCAGAAGCTGGTAATACTTTGACATTAGTTTTTAGACCACTATGTAAGCCTACACCTTCAAATATAACTTCTTTTTGGATTGTTTTTTGAAAAGGACTTAACATCATGTGGTTATACAAAATAAATTAGTTCTTGCTAAAACAACTAATGTTTCCAAAAAATACAATTTAATTAACTAAATAATCTTGAAAAAAAAGCAGATATTAATGATTTTTTGGTTTGTACAACTGGTATTGCTTCTTTATCCCACCCTTTACCGATTAACTCTGCGGCACCGTTTAATGTAAATATTGAGCAATCTTCTTCGTTTCTACCAAATATAAATTTCTGGTTAATTAATTTATTTTTTTCAAGCGCAAATTGAATATTTTTAAAGAATTCTGAATTTACTATATTAATATAAATAAGATTATTATTTTTTTTAAAATAGGTTAAATTTGTATTTTTTTCATAACATATTTCAATTAATTCGTCTAAACGAGCAGTGATTATGTTTAAAATTAGATGATGTTTAATTTTTCTATACGGAGTGCTAGAAAAAAATTTTTTATCTAAATAAGAATCTTCATCAATTGCTAAAACTGACTTTAAATTAATTTCTCTAAAAAAAAATTCAACCTCGTTGATGTTAAGCGAACAAAGTTTTGCAATGTCTTTCATTATAGTATCTGTACCAAAATTAAAATCTTGCGTAAGAACGTAAGATTTATTTTTAAAGACTGAAACATTAATTCTGGCATCATCTATGCTAATCGATGTAAAATTTTTATTTTTCTCATCTTTTAATAAGAAATTTACTCCTTCAGCAAATGGCTTTAGTATTATTCTGTCTATATTTACTCCACAATTACCAAAAACTAATTTCATATTTTTAAGAATATTTTTATTTATTAAAAAAAAAGTCATATTTTGGTTGTAAAACTCTCCAAATAATCCAATTGGTAAATTTTCTAAATTATCACTGTCTAAAGAAAAACTAGAATTAAATAAATGAATTAAAGAATATTTATCTTCATTGGCTGAGATTGTTTTTTTAATATCATTTAATATATAGGTTATGTCTTCCTTGGAAACTTGAGACCCATTTAACTTTTTAAAACCACTAATGTTTAAACAATTTACATTTATTGGGTTAATAATTATTGATACTTGGGAGAAAAGACAATCTGTTTTATCTTCTATAGTATGTATTGTTTTCTTAGCTAAATCTGTAACAAGTTCGATATTAGCTATTCTTCCGTTTTGAATTCCCTCAGAATTTATTATAGTTTTTTTAATTAATTTATAATCTTTATTTTCATCATACGAAACAACAAAGAAAATAATCTTATTATCACTTAGTTCAACTATAAGATAAGGTTTGTTTAATTTCATATTATTCTATCGAAGAATTAGTTGACCCTTAATTCTATAGTCCAGAATTTTATATTTAGAAAAATTAGAACTATTTAAGACGTTGTTCATATCTTTTAATATATTTCGATAATTATTTATTGGTAGCTTAATAGTTGTTCCGTCGTTAAGTTCAATATCCCACCTTCCAATCTCGAAATAATAAAACATTTTTACTTTATCTATTTTAAAATTACTGATTTCTAATTCTTCGTAAAAAGAACTAAAGTTTTTATAATTACCAATAACTAGGGGTAGGTTTTCGAAAATTTGTAACTCTATATCATTAATTTTTTTTCCATTTTTTGTTAAATAATATTTCTTTTTACTATCAATTTTAATAGCCACAGGCACATGTTCTGATATTAAAATTTTTAGAGTATTTGGGTATTTTTTTTTTAATTGAATGCTGGAAATTAAGACATATTTATCAATGATATTAGTGATTTTTTTTTGTTTTAAAAAAAATAGACTTGTATTTCTTAAAAATTCTAATTCAGCTTTTAATTTAACTATATCAACGGTAGGTGTTTCCTCTATCAAAATTTTTTCTATAGGGAAAATAAAACTAATATCTTGTTTTTTTTCATTATAATTATAAGAGGTAAAAACAATAAAAAGAAAAATTAAAAAAAAAAATTTGTTTTTTAGAATCATCTTTTGATACTTGCATCATCAATTATACTTTTAACTAGATTTTTAAAAGATATACCAACATATTTAGCTATCTCAGGAACCAAAGATAAGTCAGTCATGCCAGGTTGAGTGTTAATCTCTAATAAATAAAATTTATTTTCTTTAAACTTAAAATCAGATCTAGTTATTCCACGACATTTCAAAGCGATATGAGCTTTCTTTGCTAAAACTAAAACTTCTTTATATTTTTTATTTGAAATGTTCGCAGGCATCAAGTGCAATGTTTCTGCAGATTTTAGATATTTAGCTTTGTAGTCATAAAATTTTCTTTTAGGTTTTAACTCTATTGCTCCTAAGGGTTTTCCGTTTATAACAGCAACTTGAATTTCTTGTCCTCCAATAAAATTTTCAACTATTAATGTTTTATATTTTTTCATTAACTCAATTGTATTTTTTTGTAATTCTACAAAATTTTTACATATCTTGACGCCAATACTTGATCCTTCATTTGATGGTTTTACAACTAAAGGGTAAGTTAAATTTGATTTAAAAATATTAATTTTTTTTAGTACACTAAGATAATTAATTAAATTTAATTCAATATAGGATGGGGTTCTAATATTATTTTTTTTAAATTCTTTCTTAGAAATTATTTTATCCATAGAATTCATTGAAGATAAAATTCCTGAATGCGTATATGGGATCTTAAAATACTCAAAATAACTTTGAGCAATACCATCTTCACCATCTTTTCCGTGTAACGCGTTAAAAATTAAATCTACTTTGTAATTTTTAATTTTTTTAAAGTTCTGTTTAGCAGGATCAAAATTTATAACTTTATATTTTAAACTTTTGATAGCAACTGAGCATGCTTTTCCTGATTTTAGGCTTATTTCTCTCTCGCTAGATGTGCCACCACTAACTACTAAAATTGTTTTTTTTTTCATTTTATGATTGGTTATCACGACCGATGATTTTTATTTCTAGCTCTAAATCAATTTTAGTTTTTTGATACACTGTTAGTTTAACTTTTTTTATTAGTTTTTCTAACTCTTTTGATGTTGCCTTTCCATTGTTAACAAAAAAATTGCAATGTTGTTCTGATATTGTTGCGTTTCCTACTTTAAAATTTTCACAATTTGACTCTTTAATTAATATCCAAGCTTTTTTATTTTTTGGGTTTTTGAAAGTGCTGCCGCACGTTCTAATTTGACTTGGTTGAGAATTTTTTTTTCTTTCTATCATCCCTCTTAGTTTTTTTTCAACTTCTATTCTTAAAGATTTTTTTCCAATAAGCTTAACACTTGTGATAATTTGATTTTCATCAAGATTAGTACTTCGGTAAGAGAATTTGATATCCTTTGCCAAAATTTTTTTTTTATGACCTTGCATGTCGATCACTCTAATTGAGTGAAGTATTTGTGAGATGTCGTGTCCATAACACCCGGTATTCATTCTTATAGCACCTCCAATTGATCCCGGAATGCACGCTAAAAACTCC
>Ga0307986_10001202_pt1 | contig 18983 bp, 25 predicted proteins | sample EllFjometageno82_FD_203170 | JGI IMG/M metagenome (GOLD analysis project Ga0307986, IMG submission 203170) | Marine microbial communities from Ellis Fjord, Antarctic Ocean - #82 | ecosystem: Environmental > Aquatic > Marine > Unclassified | place: Southern Ocean | collected 2014-10-09
TAGTATACGAAGTTATTTTTTTTATTTTTTGGAATTTTCTTTATTATTCTAATCCAGGTGTTGAAAGTTGGTTTAAACTAGAAAATCTGACAGCAATATATACTGTTTTATCAACTATGGCTTTAGGATTTGTTTTTGTGTATGTGGTTTTTATTACTATGAAAATAACAGGAGTACTTAATAAAATTAAATCCTTAAAAGATCCAAGAAAAAACTTTTAGTTAACGTATAGTTCTAGCAAATTTAACAAGATCATTAACAAGAAGGTCTGGTTCCTCGAGTGCTGCAAAATGTCCTCCACTTGACATCTCTGTCCATTGCGTAATATTAAAAATTCGATCTACATAAGAGCGTGGTGGCCACTCAGACATTTCTGCTGGGAAAACAGCAATAGCAGTTGGAATTTCTATCTTTTTAAAGTCATTGGGAAAAAGACGTCCACCCTCCTCTCTTCTTCCATAGTAAATCCAAGAAGCCGTATTAAAAGTTTTTGTAATTATGTAAACCATAATATTTGCCAACAAGGTATCCTTTGTATAAGCACTTTCAATATCTCCATTTTTTAAATCAGACCAAGAATACATTTTTTCAATAATCCAAGCTGCAACTCCAACAGGACTATCCATCATTGCATAACTTAGAGTTTGTGGCTTCGTTGCTTGTTGAGTTCTATAGCCATCCTGCATAACTTGATCGTTATCAAATTTTTTTTGCCATTCTTCTTCTTCTTTAGTCTTAGTTCCCTCTGGGTGACGCATAGTTAAACAATTAATATGAATTGCTTTACAAGTTTTAGAATGATCATACGCAATCCAATTAGCAATAGTTGCTCCCCAGTCTCCACCTTGTGCTAAATAATTTTTATATTCAAGATTTTCTACCATTAGTTTATCTAAAATAACTGCCATTTTTCTTGGACCTATTGGCTTAGACGGTCTACCTGAAAATCCAAACCCAGGTAAAGACGGCACAATAACATCAAATGCATCCTCTACATTTCCACCAAATTTTTCAGGGTGTGCAAGTTTTTTGATTATATGTAAAAATTCTACAATTGATCCTGGCCATCCATGCATAAGAAGCAATGGAGTTGGGTTAGACCCGCTACCTTTTTCATGAATAAAGTGTATTTCAATCTCATCTACAATAGTTGTGAAATTTGAAAATTTATTTATTTCTGTTTCATGTTTTCTCCAGTCAAACTCCTTAACCCAATAACTTGATATTTCCTTCATATAATCAAGATTACTTCCATATTTCCAACCACCATCCTCAGGCATTTCATGCCATTGGTAATTTTTTACCTTAGTATAAATTTCTATTAGCGTTTTATCAGGAATATTTATTTTAAAGGGTTTAATCATTATCAATTTACGGTGTATACTTTTTAAAAATTCATATTAAATATACCTCATGCTTTCAAATAAAGAAATCGTTTGTCCTAATAATTTGCTAGATCATGCCCATAAAAAAAAAGGTGTGAATGCAGCTATAGTTAATGCTGGTTTGCCCTTGCCAATGCTCTCAGTTCAAGATGCTGTAAAAGAAAATCTTATTACACCTATCTTTATAGGAGATAAAAAAGAAATCCTAAAATGCGCAGAAATGTTAAAATGGGATATTTCATCTTATAAAATAATTGATGAGCCTGTAGAAAACAATACAGCGGCAATAGCAGCGAAACTTGCAAGTGAAGATAAGATAAAAATTATTGTTAAAGGTCATATTCATACAGATGTATTGATGAAAGAAGTTTTAAAAAGAGAATATAATTTACTTGGAAAAACTAGGCTTAGTCACATTTGGCACATGACTACTACAAAGGATGATAAGCCACTTATAATTACTGATGGTGCTTTAAATGTTTTGCCCAATGTGAAAACAAAAATGCATATTTTAAGAAATGTAATTGATTTTTCAAATCGTATAGGAATTGAAAGACCCAAAGTTGCTGTTCTTTCTGCAACAGAGGAAATTTTAGATAGTGTGCCAAGCTCAAATGATGCAAATGAAATTACAAAACTTGCCAAAGAAGAAAATTTAAATGCTGATGTTTTTGGTCCTTTAGCATTTGATAATAGTATTTCAAAAAAATCTGCAGCAATCAAAGGTGTTAAAAATATTGTTGCTGGTCAAGCAGATGTATTGCTAGTTCCAAGTGTTGAAACTGGAAATAGTTTAGTTAAGATGATGATATATTTTATGGGGGCTTGCGCTGCTGGTTTTGTTGTTGGTGGCAAGGTTCCAATTGTAATAACTAGTAGATCTGATGAAGCGCCGGCAAGGTTAGCTTCAATCGCTGCTGCTGTTGTTGCTTTAGACTAATTCTTCATTGATATAACTCTATTAATGCTTTAAATAAAAGCTTCAAAATAATGTGGGAGAATAATGACTATAACTTATCTAAAAAAATCACCTAAGACATCATCAACAGATGATACAAAAACTACAGAAATTGTTAAAAATTTATTAAAAGATATTGAAGAAAATAAAGAACAAGCTTGTATAGATCTTACAAAAAAATTTGATAAGTACGATGGTGATATTATTGTTTCTCAAGAAAAAAAAGAAGAAATTAAAAAAAACTTAGATCAAAAGACTAAAGATGATATTCAATTTTCTTACGACAGAGTTAGAACGTTTGCTGAAGCTCAATTAAAAAATTACGGACAAGATTTTGAAGTTGAACTTTCTCCTGGTTTATTTGCAGGTCAAAGGCTAATTCCTGTCAATACTGCGGGCTGTTATATACCTGGTGGTAGATATGCTCACATAGCTTCAGCTGTTATGAGTGTAACAACGGCAAAAGTTGCTGGTGTAAAAAATGTAATTGCATGTAGTCCTCCCAAAGAAGGTGTTGGTGCTCATCCGACTATAGTTTATACGGCTGATCTTTGTGGAGCTGATGTAATCTTAAATTTAGGTGGCGTACCCGGTATTGCTTCAATGACTAATGGATTATTTAATAACCCTTCAGCTGATATTATAGTTGGTCCTGGAAACCAATTTGTTGCAGAAGCAAAAAGAATTTTATTTGGTAAAGTTGGAATTGATTTGTTTGCTGGTCCAACAGAAATTGCTGTTATTGCAGATGATAAAGCAGATGCAGAAATGGTTGCTGTTGACCTAGTTGGTCAAGCAGAGCATGGCTATAATTCTCCCGCTTGGTTGTACACTACAAGTAAAAGAGTTGGTGATGAAGTGATGAGAAGAGTTCCAGAATTAATTGCTGATTTACCTGAGGTTCCAAGAACCAGTGCAGAAGCTGCTTGGAGAGATTATGGTGAAATTATTCTTTGTGATACTGATGAGGAAATGGCAACAATCAGTGATGAGTACGCTCCAGAACACTTAGAAGTTCAAACTGAAAACTTAGAATGGTTTCATAAAAGACTAAAAAACTATGGATCACTATTTATTGGTGAGGAAACAACTGTAGCGTATGGAGATAAATGCTCAGGTACAAACCATATCTTACCCACTAAAGGTGCAGGACGTTATACTGGTGGTTTATTTGTTGGTAAATTTATTAAAACATTAAGTTTTCAAAGAATGACAAAAGAATCTACGAAAACTGTAGGTGCTGCTTGTGCTAGAATATCAAGATATGAAGGTATGGAAGCTCACGCAAGAACTGCTGATGAGAGACTTAGAAAATATGGTTTTTCTAATTAATTATCTCAAATAAAACAAACAAAGCTAATAGACTCATAAAAAGGATTATAAATAGATTAATCTTTCTCCATATTTTATCACTTTGAAGATATTTAGATAAAAATTTTGAAAGATATCCTATTGTAAAAAAGAAAAGAAATGATGCTATTGAAGCTCCAATTCCAAAATAGTATTTATCAATAATGAATAAATTTTTAGAAAAATTTCCCAGAAAGAAAACTGTATCTGAATAGACATGTGGATTGAGATATGTGAAAGCTAGAGTTTTAGTTATTATACCTGTTAATGAGATACTTTTTACCTCTTGATTAAAATTAATCTTTTTTTTTTGAATAGATACCTTTTCATAAATGAAATGTGCTAAAAATATAAATAAGAGAGTATTTAAAATAAGCTCTATTGTAGGATTAAAAAGATTACCGAAATATTGAAATAAAAAAATACCTAAAAATATTAATATCAAGTCTGATATTGAGCAAATTATACAAACAAGAAATATATATTGTTTTTTTAATCCCTGTTCTATTACAAAAATATTTTGAGCTCCAATTGCTAGAATTAAACTAAGTCCTGTAAAAAACCCTAGTATTAAAAAACTCATAGTTACTTGTAATTATGAATGACTAATCCAAATAGTCTTAGTTTGAAGGTACTGGTCAAGAGCTTCTGTACCTTGGTCTCTACTTAATGAACCTGATTGTTTGTATCCACCAAATGGAGTTTTAATATCTCCCTCAGAAAAGGTATTAACTGAAACAGTTCCACAGGGAAGACTTTTTGCCATATGAAATGCTCTATCTATATCTTGAGTAAATACACTAGCATGTAGACCATACTTAGAATTACTTGCAATTTTTAGGGCTTCTTCGTCACTATTGATTGTAAGCACTCCTAATACTGGACCAAAAATTTCTTCTTGAGCAATTGTCATATTTTCTTTTAAGCCATCAAACAAAGTTGGTTTTGCATAAAAACCTTTTTGCTCTCCACTTGAGACACCTCCAAATAAAAGTTTAGCCCCTTCATCAATTCCTTTTTGAATATAACCATCTACTGTTGCTAAGTGTTTTTTAGAAATCATTGATCCCATGTTGCTTTCTGGATCTAGCGGATCTCCAGCTTTAAGAGCTTTTACTTTTTTTGAAACTTTATCTAAAAATTCGTCTTTAACTTTACTGTGAATTATCTGCCTCATATTTGCAGAACAGTTTTGGCCACCGTTCCAAAAAGCAGAGTTAATTGCATCATCAATTAAATCATCTGTAATCTTTGCATCTTCTAAAACTATGAATGGGCTTTTTCCACCCATTTCTAAACCAATTGTTTTTAAATTACTTTCACCTGAATATTTCATGAATAAACCACCAACTTCAGTTGAACCTGTAAATGAAACTGCATCAACATCTTGATGTCTTCCTAGTGCTTCACCTACATCACCAAAACCTGGAACTATATTAAGAACTCCATCTGGAATTCCTGCTTCCTTAGCAATTTGTGCAACTCTAATAGCAGTTAATGGTGTATCTTCTGCTGGTTTAATTATAACTGAACATCCCGCAGCTAATGCTGGAGCCATTTTCCATACTGCCATCATTAAAGGGAAATTCCATGGAACAACACCTGCAACTACACCAATTGGTTCTTTAACAATTAAACTAGTTAGCGATGGTTCAGTTGGTCCAACTTTACCAAATACTTTATCTATTAATTCTCCATACCATTGAAAATGCATTGGAGCATCATTTGCAACTTCATTAATACAATCACCAATTAGTTTTCCAGTATCCACACATTCAAGAACTGAATTTTCTTCACCTGTTTGTCTTAATAATTCTGCAAATTTTAGTAATATATCTTTTCTAAATTCTGGAGATGTTCTTGACCAAACACCACTATTAAATGCTTTTCTTGAAACTTTAACTGCTAAATCGACATCTTTATGATTGCATTTTGCTACAGAACAAAGAGTTTCACCAGTTGCAGGATTAATATTTTCAAACTTTTTACCATCAATAGCATCAACATATTTTCCATCAATAAAGGCTCTACCTTCAAACTTTAATTTTGCAACAATTGATTTGTAATCTGTATTCATTTTATAAGTGAAAAAGTATTCTAAAAACTCTTTATAGTAAAGATACTAATCTGGATTAGCTGTAAGTGTTTTGATCTCTAGAACATTATTATTTGGATCCTGAACAAACATTGTCTCTTGCTCATATTCAGTTCCTTTAAATCTTAAATAAGGTTCATCATGATACTTAACATTTTTTTCTTTAAGTCTATTTTTAAGTTCATTAAAATTTTTTCTCGATAGATGCACACCAAAATGAGGCACAGAGACATTGCCCATATCCACATCATGTCTCTCATTTTCAAGCTTATGCTCACTTGCATGAAGAGTTAACTCGTTTCCCCAAAAATCTACATCTGCCCATTCTTGAGCTGAATTGTCTAATCTGCATCCCAAAATCTCACTGTAAAAATGTTTAGCTTTTTCTAAATCACCACACGGTATTGCTAAATGAAAGCAGTTAGTATTTTTGTACATAGTTTTTTCTCTTTAAATTAAACATTTAATCACTATATAAATCATAACTAATTATTAATCAATAGGACAACCAAAGCATACTATGAGTGATTTTTTACAATCTATAATTGATAGAGACCCTGCTGCTAAATCTAAGTTAAGTTTAATTTTAACTTATCCAGGTGTAAAGGCAGTTTTTTTTCATAGAATTGCTAATTTTTTTTATTTAGCAAAGTTTGATTTAGTTGCCAGGTTTATTTCTCAACTATCAAGATTTTTAACAGGTATAGAAATTCATCCAGGAGCTAAAATCGGAAAAAATTTGTTCATCGATCATGGTATGGGTGTTGTAATCGGTGAAACTTCTGAAATTAGAAATAACGTAACCATTTATCATATGGCAACACTAGGTGGAATTGCACCAAGCATTAATTCAGATCAACAAAGAATGGTTAAAAGACATCCAACACTAAATGATTGTGTTGTGGTTGGTTCTGGTGCACAAATTTTAGGACCAGTAATAATTGGAGCTAATGCTAAAGTTGGTGCCAATGCTGTAGTTACTAAAGACGTTCCTGAGAATGCAGTTATGGTTGGAGTACCTGCTAAAAATGTTGGAACAGCTACAAAAGAATTTAAACCTTATGCTGTTGAAGAGGCAGATAAAAGTAATTCTAACTAATGAAAAATTATCATGCTAGTTTTATTTCCAGTATCGGTAATACGCCTCTCATTAAGCTAAGAGCAGCTTCAGAAATTACTGGTTGTAATATTTATGGTAAAGCTGAATTTATGAACCCAGGTGGCTCTGTTAAAGATAGAGCTGCACTTGCTTTAATTAAAGATGCTGAAAGTAAAAAATTAATTTCAAAAGGTGGAACTATTATTGAGGGCACTGCTGGTAATACTGGTATTGGCTTATGTCTACTTGGTAATTCACTTGGTTATAAAACAATAATTGTAATGAATGATAATCAAACTCAAGAAAAAAAAGACCTACTCAGAAATATGGGTGCTGACTTACGTCTAGTGCCAGCAAAACCATATAGGGATGATGCTAATTTTGTAAAAGTTGCTGCAAAACTTGCTGGGGAGTTAGGTCCTTCAAATAATAATGGCGTTGTTTGGGCCAATCAGTTTGACAATATTGCAAATGCTAAAGGTCATTATGAGGGTACAGGACAAGAAATTTGGGAACAAACTGAAGGTAAAGTTGATGGCTTTGTCTGCTCATCTGGAACTGGTGGTACAATTTCTGGAGTAAGTAATGCTCTTAAAGAAAAAAATAAAGATGTGAAGATTTTTTTATCAGATCCAAGAGGATCTGCTCTTTATAACTATATAAAGAGTGGTGAGTTAAAATCTGAAGGTGGCTCAATTACAGAAGGAATAGGATCTAGCAGAATTACTAAAAACTTTGAAGATGCTAAAATTGATGACGCCTACTCTATTGATGATCATGAAGCTCTTCCAATATTATATGACTTAATTGAAAACGAGGGTTTAAGCCTAGGTACTAGTTGTGGAATCAATATTGCTGGAGCTATTAAAATGGGCAAAGAACTTGGGCCTGGTAAAACTATTGTCACGATCCTTTGTGATAGAAGCGATAAATACTCAACTAAAATGTTTAATAAAAAATTTTTACAAGAAAAAGGGCTACCCTTTCCTCATTGGATTTAGAGATATATTATATCTGCTAATTATTACTGGTAATAAAGGGTAATGAGTTAGTAGTAATTAAAAAGTTTAATAAATGCACTGTTTGTCACGGTAAAGCTTCTTGTATATTTCAGCCCCATGAATTGTAGAATAAATCACCTTAATTAATAGAGTTGGGATTTTCTTAAGTGTCCCAACTTTAAATAACAAATTAATAATATTTTATGTACTTAGCAATGAGTAGACTTCAAGTTGTATCTAGTAAAGAAACTCAATTTGAAACAGCTTGGAAAAATCGTGAGCAAGACACCCATGGTGTAAAAGGCTTTAAGAAATTCAACTTATTAAAAGGTAATGTAAATAAAGAATTCTCACTTTATATTTTTTATAGTGAGTGGAATACTGAGAGTGACTTTATTAATTGGACAAAATCAGATTCATTTCAATTAGCCCATAAAAATCCCACACCACAAGGAAATTTATACCTTGGACCCCCTGATTTTGATGGATATGTAGGATTGCCTGATTTTGAAGGTTTTAAAGTAGCTATATAATTTTAAAAAGATTTCATTTAAGATAATTAAATGAACATGACAACTTCATATTTATTTTTAATTTTAGCTGTTTTTTTGGGCGTCACATCAAATAGTTTTGCAAAAAGTGCTGACGGTTTTACAATTATTTTTCCAAGTATAGTTACGGCTATTACTATTATCTCATGTATGTATGCATTATCTATGGTAATGAAAACTATACCTATGGGAATTACTTATGCCTCCTTCGCAGGTCTTGCAATTATTTCAACTGTTATGGTTGGTGTAATTAAATATAACCAAGTGCCAAATTTTTATACAATAATAGGGCTGTGTTTTATTATCGTGGGCGTATTGATGGTTAACCTATTAGGAAATAATTAAATTTTTACTGGAAAAAATACAGTAAAAGCAATTTTGAAATTATTGAAACCTTATTACTTCATAAAACTATATTCAATAAGTATATTTAACATAAAATAGAATAAACCTTTTGAAAACAATATTTAGAAATGGTATTATCTAAATATCAATAAAGGAGGATGATTATGAACTTATCACCACCTGACACATAACTGGTGTGATTAAATAATCAAAGACTAGATAAGACAAAAAAAATAAATCCATTATGGATTTTAGCGAATACCGCTAACTTATAGGGGAACTCTTTTGGAGTTTACCGAAAGGGTGACCCCCTCAAAAATTAGCAGGTAAAAAGTGAGAACCATCATCTTTTAAAGTAATTTCAAATTCATTAACAACATTAGATAAATCAAGTGAAGAATACAAATGAGGAAACATGTTTCCATCAGACGCCTGCTCCCATATTAGGTGATCAAGTTTTAATGTGGAAACTTTTAATAAAATTAAATCTTTTTGATTAAAATAAAAATTTTTAAGCGTCCCTTCAACCTGCTCTTCACTGGAAAAATGAATATAACCATCTGCTAAGTCTTTATTCGATCCTTGAAATTCTTTTTTTTCTTTAGCTTTTTGCAACTCTGATTTAGTGCATATTTTATAAACAAACTTGAAATTCATTTAAAATTTATAGTATTTGGTTTGAATATTAACAATAAGAAACTTCCCTCGGTGGAGGGAAGTTAATATTAACTAACCTAATTGGGAGAGAAGATAGTGTTAATTTTTGAAATCTGTAAGGGTCTTATAGGGGCACAGTTATCAATAATAAAATGACATATTGTCACTTCTGTTATGCAAATTAGGAATACTATTCTATCCAATCACTCTGTGAGCAATTTTACCAAGATGAGTTAGCTTGATTTAGAAATACTACTTCTTCTGGAGTAGACTGTCTGTCTAACACTTTATTTCTGTGAGGATATCTCTTAAATTTCTTTATGACATTAGTATGATCTTTCCAGGAACTTTTAATTAATGTTATTTGTGAATGATCTTTCAAATGAGCATTGGATAAATTGTGAACATAAGAATGATCGCTAATTTCTTCGCTGTGCAAAAGAGGTAATAAAAAGAATAATTTTTCATTAATATCTAATTTTTCAAGGTCTCCTCTATCGATAGCTTCATTAACAATTAATCTACATTTATGATCTTGCTCAAATGCTTTCTTATTATTTCTATATAAATTACGAGAAAATTGATCTAATAAAATAACTAAAGCTAAACAAGATCTTGGTTCATCTTGCCAATCATCATATTCATTTATTATTGCTTTTTCATAATCATTGAAAAATCTATCTTTTATTTTTTTATCAAAGGAATCCTTTTGTCTAAAAAGCTCTTCAGGTAAAGATTCATTAAACCAAAAATCTAATATATTTTTAGCATTTTTTATAGTCACTTAATAATATTTTGATACAGGTTTTAAAAGTTTAAGCATTTTGTTATGTATAGACTGATTAGCAGAAACTAAAATATTACCCGCATTAGCAGCATCTCTATTATCCCAAGTTGTTACAATTCCACCTGCGGCTTTTATAATCGGCATTAATGGATGAATATCCCAAATCTTATTTTTTCTTTGAATTATTACATCGATTTTTCCTTCACAAAAATGTGAATAACTTAATGCATCTGTTACTGGAAATTGCATCAATTTAGTTACTTTGGGAATCTTTAATTTTTGTTTATGTGAGAGGCTACCATAAAAAGCACCTGCAACTTTTATTTGATTAAATGGAACATTTTTTGAAACTGATAGTTTTTTTATTTTACCATTTTGAAAAACAAAAGCTTTTTTATCACTAAAGTTTAAGTAGTATTTTTTCAAAATTGGAAAATTTGCAAGACCAACAATAGGATTGCCATTGAAATTTAATGATATTAAATTACTCCATGTAGGGTTTCCAATTACATACGATCTAGTTCCATCAATAGGATCTATAACCCAAGTGTAGTTACTTGATGATTTCTTAGTTCCAAATTCTTCACCTATGATTTGATGTTTAGGAAATTTTTTTTTAATTTTTAATCTTATGAATTTTTCAAATGCTCTATCTGAGGTAGTAACTGGGTCATATCCTTTTCCTTTTAGTTTATTTGATACTTTAAAAGTTCCATTCAATTTTGAGTAATAGTGCTTTGTTAAATCTTTAGCTAATTTATTTAAAAAGTTAGCATATAACTTGTGTTCTTCTGAATTCAATAAGCTCATCAGGATATTTTATTAATCTGTTCTTCAGCTTTTTTAACAGATTTTTCATAATCTATAGCTATTTGATCAGCTGCAATTATATTAATATTTTTAATTCCAAAGAAATTTAAGACATGAGTTAACCAAGGCGTTAAAAAATCATCCTTGCTATTAATCTTTGTTCCACCAGAGGTGATTATCAGATAAACTTGCTTATCCTCAAGCAACCCCACTCTACTTCCATCTTCATTATATTTAAATGTTTGCTTAACTCTTGCAGCTAAATCTACCCAGGCTTTTAAAGTTGCTGGTGGACCAAAATTATAAATTGGTACTGAAATTATTATCTTATCACTTTCTTTTAACTCTAAAACTAATTTATCAGATAATTCGAACATTTTTTTATGTTGGTCTGACTGCTCACCCTCTGGAATTTTCATGCCAGATTCAGTTAAATTTGATATGAAAATCATCTCATCATTAAGATCTCTATATACAACTTCATCCTCTGGTCTTTTAATTTTATCTAACAATTTTTTAGCTAAAGCCCTTGAAGTTGATCCTTCTTTTCTAGCACTTGTATCAATTTGATAAATTTTCATAAATATAGATAGTTATTAACCTATTAACCAAAGTTTTGCAAAAATGGTAAGGAATTTAAGATGTAATAACCTAAAATTTGTAATTGATTTGTTAAAATTAGAATTCCAGTAATTAAAAGGATCACACCACCAATTTTTGATACTAAATTAATATTTTTCCTAAAATTTTTAGAGAACATCAAAAATCTTTGCATTAAATATCCTGATAATATGAATGGTATGGCTAGCCCTAAAGAATAAAAGCTAAGTAAAATTATTGCTTTAAATACTGTTTCTTCAGTTGAAGCTAGTGCTAATATTGAGCCTAAAATCGGGCCTATGCATGGCGTCCAGCCAAAACCAAATGCCATTCCAACTATAAAAGAAAACCAGATATTATTATTTTTTTTTGTGTAAACTTTTTTTTCAAAATTTAAAAAACCTATATTTACAATTCCAATTAATTGAAGAGAAAATATTATAATGACTAGTCCCGCTATAACTCTCAATGTTTGTGAATTTTGTAAAAGTACCTGACCTAAATAAGATGCAGCCGCACCAAACATAATAAAAACAAATGAAAAACCTAAAGTGAATAGTATTAAAGGAATTAAATTTATCTTTTTTTTTGCAAGTAGTTCATTTAAAGATGCTCCTGAAATAAAAGAAATATAACCTGGTATTAGAGGTAAAACACAGGGAGATAAAAAACTAATTAGACCTGCTCCAAATGCGATAAATAATTCAATCATATAAAATTACTCTGCAACCACTTTTGTATTTTGACTTCCAAGATTATCAACTGCTAGATTCATTTTATCTCCATCTTTTAAAAAAACTGGAGGATTCATACCAAGACCTACTCCTGGAGGAGTGCCTGTTGTAACTATATCGCCAGGCATCAATGTTATAAAACTAGTAATATGAGCTATTAAAAAGTTAAAATTAAAAATCATTTGGTTTGTATTTCCTGTTTGGTGTCTATTGCCATTTAGTTCAAGAGTTAAATTTAAATTATTTATATTTTCAATTTCATCTTTTGTAACAAGATAAGGTCCTAATGGTCCAAATGTATCACCAGATTTTCCTTTAACCCACTGACCCCCTTTTTCTTTTTGCCACTCACGCTCACTAACATCATTACAAATACAGTATCCAAAAATGTACTCTTGAGCATCTTTTTCTAAAACTCTCTTAGCTTTTTTTCCAACAACAAAAGCAATTTCAACTTCGTGATCTAATTTTTTTGAACCTTTTGGTATTATAACATTATCGTTTGGCCCAACTATAGAATGGACTGACTTATTAAATAAAACAGGGTTTTCTGGAGTTTTTGCTCCTGTTTCTTTTGCGTGCTCAACATAATTTAATCCAATTGCAAAAAAGTTTCCTGGTTGAGTGATGCAAGGACCTATTCTTTCATTTTTATCTATTTCTTCTAAGCTTTCTAAATTAATTTTTTTTAACTTTTCAAGATTTTCAAAGTTAATTGTTTTAGGGTTATAATCTTTTATATGTGAGGAAAGATTTCTATATTTTCCATCTTTATCTATAGCTGCTGGAATTTCATGACCGACACTTCCCAATCTTAATAATTTCACTTAATTAACCTTTAATGCCCATGTGGGTATATTTAACATTAAGATAATCTTTAATTGCCATTGATCCACCTTCTCTGCCATATCCACTTTGTTTAACACCACCAAATGGAGCTTCAGCAATTGCAACAGCTCCAGTATTAACTGCTACAGATCCTGTTTCTAACTGTTCGGATGCTAAGTGAGCTATTTCCATAGAATTAGTACAAACATAACTGCATAATCCAAGGTCATGATCATTGGCTCTTTCAATAACTTCATCAAAAGATTTAAAAGATAACATTGGAACTAATGGTCCAAATGGTTCTTGTTTCATTATTGTAAAGTCATCTTTAACATCATCAAAAACTGTTGGTTCATAATAAAAACCTTTGTTGAAGCCGGCTGGTCTTTTACCACCCAATAAAACTTTAGCTCCTTCTTGTTTGGTTTTTTCAACCAACTCCTCAATTTCTTCTAATCTTTTTTGAGTTGTTAACGGACCTAATTGAGTATCTGGATCCATTCCATTTCCAATTTTTAACTTTTTAGTTTTTTCTATAAATAGGTTTATGAATTCTTCTTTTTTTGATTCATGAATATAAAATCTATTAGGAGAAATACAGACTTGACCATTATTTCTAAATTTTGCAGCAATAGCCATATCAGCTGCTTTTTTAATATCAGCATCATCAAAAACTATAAAAGGGGAATGACCACTTAATTCCATTGTTACTCTTTGAACTTTATCTGCAGCTTGTTTTAAAATTAATTTTCCAACTCTTACAGAGCCAGTGATTGAAATTTTTTTAATTATATCTGACTGAATTAATTGAGAGGCAATACTTGGTGGATCACCTGATAAAAGATTGACTACTCCTGGAGGAACACCACACTCTCTACAAATATCAACTAACTCCATCACTACACCTGGTGTAATTGTATCTGGTTTAATAATCACTGAACAACCAGCCGCAAGTGCAGTTGATATTTTTCTAGCTGCTAAAATAAGTGGAAAATTCCAAGGTGACAATGCAGCAACAACTCCAACTGGCTGGTAATAAATGTGTACTCTTGTGTCTTCAAATCTACTTTCTATAGTTTGACCAAAAATTCTTTTTGTTTCTTCAGCATTCCATTCAAAAATATCAGCTGCTGCATTTGTTTCACCAATACCTTCCACTAGGGGTTTTCCATTCTCTAAAGTCATCCATTTAGATAATACATCTTTTTTTTCTCGAAGTTTATCAGCTATGCGTCTCATAATATAAGATCTGTTCCACGGTGCTATTTTTTTCCAAACTTGTAATCCTTTTTCAGCAGACTTTAATGCTTTATCAACATCAGTAGGTGATGCTTTAGATGCGTGACCTAAAACTTCTTCTGTAGCAGGATTTATAACTTCATAAGTTTCTTTATTAGAAGAAGGTGCCCAATTGCCATCTATAAATTGTCCAAATTTTTCATACATAATTTGCTAAACCTTAAGTTGATTTTAAAAAAAATATTTTGTCTCAAATTTTTAACAAATATGTTTTAATGTTTCAAATTAATAAAGGAGATAACGATGGCTAAATTTATAGTTATGGGATGTTATACGGCTAAAGGTCTTGGCGGGTTTGTAAGTAATCCTGACACAGACAGAAAAATTGCCACAACAGCTCTTTGTGAAGCTGCTGGAGCAAAACTTGTGGGTTATGCTGGTCTTAGAGGAAAGTATGATTTTATGGTCGAGATCGAAGGTACATTTGAACAAGCCTCAGCATCTGGAATGGTGGCAGTATCTAGTGGAGCGGTTACAGATTTTTCAATTCATGAAGTTATAGATCTTAATGCTATTGCAAAAATCGCAAACAAAATGGCTTCTGGGTATAAAGCACCAGGAAAATAGAAAGATATTTAGCTTCCAGTTTAAAGAGCTGGAAGTTAAACAACCCTTCTTTAGAAGCTTATTGAGTGTAAGAAGCCAGAAGTAACAATTAACAAATAGAATAAATGATAAAACACCAAACAGAGTGATGCATTTTTGTTTACAAAAAATATATCTTTAAAATTACTTTTACTAAATAAGAAAAAAAATATAAAAAAAAGAGGCTCAAAATATTTTTGCAGTACAATAAGGCCACTTATCATAAATACTAAAGAAAAAGTAAAAAATAAGTCTAGTGGTTTGTTAAATAAAATAAAAATTAAGATTAGACTTATAAAGAAAACAAAATAAAAAAAATAATAATTTTCAAATATTTTTTTTGATATGATAAAAATAGCTCCACCATTTTGCCCCATAATATCTATGTTGAAAGTTAAAAAAATTAATAAAGAAATTAAAAGTGAAATTCCAACATAAAGAATAATTTTTTTAGGATCAAATAAAATCTTTTTAGAATAAAAAAAATTAATTATAAAGATAGGTAAGGTATAAACAAAAATAGCAGTAACATTACCTAAGAATGTGTTGGAAATATTTCCTGAAAATGCTAACTTTTCAAACATGCTTGGATAAATGTATAAAAATAACATTCCCGGCAATGCTAAAATAAATGAAAAAAAAGATAAAATTAAAAAACTTTTAAAATTTAATTCCTTCAAATAATAGATTAGAAAAAAACCATAAAAAATTGAATAATATTGTCGCGAATAACAAGTGAGAGCTAAAAAGATTAAAGCTATATATGTATTTATATTTTCTTGATCACCATCTTTTCTTATGTCTTCTGATTTGAAAAAAAAATAGGCTCCTAATAGTAAAAAGATATAAGAAGTAACGTTATCATTGGCCCATACTGCAGAATAGATATAACTTGGTGTAAAAAAGATTATCGATGAAATAATAAATAAATTTTCTAATTTTATATTTAAATATCTAATTTTTAAACATTGAAAAAAAATAAAAGGTGTTAAAATTGAGATTAAACAAATAACAAACCTTACATAACTTGTATTATTAAAAACTAAATCCAATCTTGATAAAAAATAATAATGAAATGGAAAATGTAAAGTCCACTTAGTTGGATTAGTGAAAAAATTTTCTTTTAATTTTAAAACATATGGCCATGTATCTTTAAAATCACCTGACAATGCTGACGCATATCCATCTAATTTAAAATAAAAACTTAAAAACAAAATAAAAATTCCAAATAGATATATGTAAAAACCTGCTTTATTTTCTTTAAAAAATTTCATTTTTTTTAATTGTTAAGTTTATTTTTTAATTAATTAGATTCATAAAGTGTAGGAAAAATTTTACCAGATAAATCATCACCATTTTTATAACCATTATCTTCCATAATGGCTCATTCTTCTTTGGCTTTTTTTATTCCTGTTTTTAACTTTTCAATCCATGCGTTATCAAATTTACCTTTAATTAGAATGGCGCCATCTTTTTTAAATTGTTCAACCTCTGTATAATTGATAATTTTACTCATTTATTTAACTATAATATAATATAATAACAATTAGATGAAAACACTTACTGATACTTTTGGGAGAAAATTCCCCTACATAAGACTGTCCATTACAGATGTTTGTAATTATAAATGTGCTTACTGTTTGCCTCAAGGATACAAAAAAAATCCTGGAGACATGAGGAGTTTTATGTCTGGTGAAGAAATATCACGACTGGCAAAAGCTTTATCAGAACTGGGTGTTTGCAAAATAAGACTGACCGGTGGAGAGCCAACAGTTAGAAAAGACTTTTTTGATATTCTTAAGAACATGAAACAAAATTCAAATATTCCTAAAGTAACAATGACCACTAATGGCTATCAATTAGATAGGATTGCAGAACGATTACATAAAACTGGTTTAGACGGAATTAACATCAGTATAGATAGTTTAAATTGAGAAACATTTAAAAAATTAACAGGGCATGACAAACTTCTTGAAATTTTAGAGGGTATAAAGATTTTACAAAAATTAAACTTCAAAAATATAAAAGTTAATGCTGTTTTGCTTAAGGGTATCAATGATACAAATGAGGATTTTAAACTATTTGGAAATTTTATAAGGGAAAATAAGATTGATTTTAGATTTATAGAATTAATGCAAACTGGTGATAACTTAGATTATTTTAAAAAAAACCATGTTTCTTCAAATATATTTAAAGATTATTTAGAGAAAAATAATTGGATTTATCAAACACATGGAAAAGATGCGGGTCCTGCATTAAACTTTATTCATCCCCAGTATAAGGGTAAATTTGGAATAATTGCCCCCTACTCTAAAGATTTTTGCAAGACTTGTAACAGATTAAGAATTACCTCTAGAGGTGATTTGAGATTATGTTTGTTTGGAAACACGGGAATTAGTATCCGGCACTTATTACAAAATGATAATCAAAAAGAAGAGCTTGTAGATCTTATAGTAAAACAATTACATCTTAAGAAAGAGTCACATTATTTAGAACTTGGGGATACTGGTATTACCCCAAACCTATCAAGCACTGGAGGATAAATGAAAAATTTAAAAGTAATAAATCAAAAAAAATTAAAAGATTGGGCTGAAGAGATTTTTAAAAAAAATTCTTTTAACATGATTGATGTTTCTTCGAAAAAAGAAACTTTTCGAAGAGCTTTAGCATCAGGGAAAATTTATGTTGGCGAAGAAGTTTTTAATTTAATTAAAAATAAGGAAATGCCTAAAGGTGACCCCATTACTCTGGCTGAAATATCTGCTGTCCTAGGTGTCAAAAAAACAAGTGAATTGATACCTTTGTGTCACCCACTTCCAATAGATCACACTGCAACTAAAATTGTTATGCATGAAGAAGATAGCTCTTTAGAGGTATTTTGTGTCGTGTCAGCAGTTGCTAAAACAGGTGTCGAAATGGAAGCTATAATGGGAGTTAATGCCGCATTAATTACAATTTATGATTTGAGTAAAATTGTAAATCCACATCTTAAAATTGATAATGTTAGATTATTAATTAAAGAAGGTGGAAAAAGTGGACTATGGACTAACCCCGATGGTCTTCCAGAATTTTTAAATAATATCTTTTAATCATGAAAATAAAACTTGAACTTTTTGGTGCAAGTAGAGAGTTTAGTAATAAAGATCATTTAGAATTTGAAATTAAAGAAAAGATTGAAATTAAAGATTTTAGAAAAGAATTAATTAATTATTTAGATAAAAACTTTAAAGGGAATGAAAATTTTATAAGAATTGTTAAAAGTTCTGCTTTTTGTTCAGAGAGCAATAATATCATTAATGATAATTACAAAATTACTAAAGATCAAAAAATAGGAATTATACCACCAATAGGGGGTGGGTAATGTTACATGCTAGAATAATTGACATAACAAATGATAAAATTTCAATAGCTAGCGCTGAAAAATTTATTTCCTCCTCTAAATTTGGAGCTTCTATTTTTTTTACAGGAACTGTGAGAGATGTTAATGAAAATAAAAAAGTAACTGGTATCACTTATGATGCTCATGAAGAGATGGTTATAAAAAGTTTTGAAGAGATATATCAAGAAGCTAGTGAAAAACTTAAAATAACAGATAAAGCAGTTTTTATAGAGCATACAAAAGGGTATCTAAGTTTAGGTGATATTAGCATTTTAATTGCTGTAGCTTGTAAACATAGAGATCAAGCATATGTCTTATCTAGATATATTATTGAAGAGATTAAAAAAAGATCTCCTATTTGGAAAAAAGAACACTACGAAGATCAAACAACTGAATGGTTAAAAGGCAAATCTATTATTAATGAAAAATTATAAATATTCTGAAATAACACCGGAAAAGTTTTACAATAAAAGAAGAAAATTTATTAAATCAGTTGGTTTAGGTCTTGGATCACTAACAC
>Ga0307986_10001203_pt1 | contig 18978 bp, 17 predicted proteins | sample EllFjometageno82_FD_203170 | JGI IMG/M metagenome (GOLD analysis project Ga0307986, IMG submission 203170) | Marine microbial communities from Ellis Fjord, Antarctic Ocean - #82 | ecosystem: Environmental > Aquatic > Marine > Unclassified | place: Southern Ocean | collected 2014-10-09
GGCGGACTTTACATTGCTATATCCTCACGTGAATAAAGTGCAGGCCATCAATATCTTACAGGCGCAGCAATCCGATGGAACAATGCTCTATGGGCTTGATGCGAATTGCAAAGCATGGGAGCTTGTCGGCAAAAAGCGATGGTTGAGTATTCTTCGCTGGCCTATAATTCGTATATTTGCCGATCTTGGCTACATGTTTTTCGCAAAAAATCGCTCCACAATTTCATATCTCGTGACTGGAAAGCGACGCTGTACCAGTTGTGGGTTGGACAGTTCAAAGAAATAATGTGAATAAAGGGGGACAGTGAATATAGGGGGACAGTTACAACTTAACAACTTATTGTTCCCTCCATTTCTTTGTCTATCCTTGTTAGATAGAGCTTCTCATTTGCAGATAGGTCAAGAAGTAGCGACAAAGTCGAGAAAAAAGAATTCGAGATTTGTGAGTCCAAAAGGTTCGTATCTGGCGGCGTAGTGCCCCAAGTTGTGGCTGGCCCCTGTATTGTTTCCATTACTTATGATGGTAATTCCTTTGATTAGGCGTAACGCAGATATTACTTAAGAAAAATTTATAAACTGGGATGCTTTGGGGGCTATTAGAGAGTTCATTGGAGCGGCGGTTTTTATGCTGTTTTTTACTATTTATCTCTACAGATTAAAAGCAATACAATCCAGATAAATAAATCTGTTGACGTCCAGCGAGCCTAGTCCACCCTTAGTACTAATGCTTTGTATGTACTGGCGTGTCAACCTCTTCTGCAGGATTGAAAGTTGGCCACTATATACATTAGGGGCATAATGGATGAAGTACTTGATGATGTCGAAAACCCAAGGTTCCGTGTGTATATTAATCCATTTTTAGCTCTGCTAGAGACGGCATCTGCTCAAGTTAAAGCCGCTAGAAGTTTTGGTGGGCTTGATGAGGTTGCAGCATTTTTTGAATTATTGTATCTGCGTGGTGTAAATGATGAATAGGATGGTCAAAATTATTTCGGCTCTGCCTTTAGCTGCATCGTTGGTTGCTTGTGGTGAAAATGCAGATGATATAGCCGAATATATTTATATAAACGGGAATATTATTACAATTAACGATCTCCAGCCGAGCGCTGAGGCATTGGCTATTAAGGACGGCATTATTCTGGCTGTAGGCGACAATGAACAGGTGCTGGCAAGCCAAGGCTCTACTACTGAAATAATTGACCTAGAAGGTATAACGGTAGTGCCTGGCTTTATCGATGCGCACAGCCATTTTGCTGGTGTTGGTACCCAGGCGGTTGTGGCCAATTTATTGCCAGCGCCAGATGGTCCTGTTAATTCTATTGTTCAGTTGCAGGCGGTGATGCGCGACTATATTGCGAACTCAGATATCGTTGACGAATATGATGTTGCATTAGGGTTCAATTATGATGATTCTCAACTAGTTGAGGCGCGTCATCCAACCAGACATGAACTAGATGCTATTACGACAGAAATACCACTCATGATAATGCATCAGTCAGGCCACCTAGGGGTGTATAACTCAAAAGCACTCGAGATGATGGGTATTACCGCTGCAACACCAGATCCGCCAGGTGGATTAATTGTAAGGGAGTTGGATGGGGTAACGCCGAGCGGAGTTATGGAGGAAAATGCACACTTTATGATTTTCTATAAAATGATTCCTGCGTTTACAGAAAGTGACTTATTGAGTCTATACAAGGCAGGTGAGTACAGTTTTATCTCTAATGGGTTTACTACAGTCCAAGAGGGCAAGACAGATCTAGCTACCCTTCAGACTCTGCCGAGGATTGCTAATACTAATGGCTTTGACATTGATATTATTTCTTATCCGGATATAGCAGCTATAGGTGCGGAGGCGATTCTCAATAGCGGGCTTGTGTCTAGCGAATACACTTCAGGTTTTCGAATTGGCGGTGTAAAGCTAACTTTTGATGGTTCACCGCAGGGTAAAACAGCTTGGTTTACGCAGCCATATCTTGAAGCGCCTGATGGTCAGTCTAAAGACTATTCGGGGTATCCCGCTTTTACTGATGAGCAAGCACTTGATTGGATGCAATTGGCATTTGAAAATCAGTGGCAATTGCTTGTTCATACGAATGGTGATGCAGCAATTGATCAGTTGATTAGGCTTCTTGAAAAGCTCAACTCAATGATTGGTGGGAGAGATCATCGTACAGTCATGATACATGGCCAATTTACGCGACATGATCAAATTGAAAGCTTACAAGACTTAGGTGTATTTCCTGCTTTGTATCCCATGCACACGTTCTATTGGGGAGACTGGCATCATGATTCTGTGGTGGGACCTGAACGGGCCCAGAACATTTCACCTACTGGTTGGTTTGTTAATGAAGGGATGAAATTTACAGTTCACTCGGATGCACCTGTAACTTTCCCTAATTCGATGAGAATTCTCGATAGTGCAGTGAACAGAACCAGCAGATCCGGAATGGTGTTAGGGGAAGAGCATAGATTGAAACCGCTTGACGGGCTAAAGGCAATGACTATCTGGGCGGCATATCAACACTTTGAGGAAGCGATTAAAGGTTCTCTGGAGGTTGGTAAGCAAGCTGATATGGTGCTGCTCGACGCTGACCCTTTGCAGGTAGAGCCTCAGTTTATAAAGGACATAAAGGTTCTCGAAACAATCAACAATGGGAAGTCAATTTATTCTTATCAATAACTAATTCTTGAGGTAGGGGCTTTTCATTTTTTCTAATCACTACATTGTAAGGAGTTAGGAGGCGCTGGCAACTTATCAACTTTGAAGCGTAGTGAGATGCACAGGCGTTTCTAGTGCTGTATTGTTACTGAACGCTCATTTACTATTTATTGAAAGGATTTTTGCGATGATTAAATCACCCCTGCCGAGTTTGTTTGCATTCATAATTAGTACACTGTTATCTAGCGTCGTGAGCTCCGCTGACGACATCGTCATCGTGGGTGGCAATGGGGTGGATTGCATCGAAGATCCCGGTTGTGTCAATCGTCTGCATCCCGATATTCCCATGGCAGCACGAGCCAAGCCGGGGCAAACCATTTTGTTTAGGGCCAGAGACGCCCGTGACGTGCTCGGTGCTGCCGCGGCTCAGACCTCAGAGCCGGATACCCTCACTAATGAATTTGGCCGAGTTCATCCCATTACTGGGCCAGTCTATATCGAGGGTGCAGTAGCCGGTGATGTATTAAAGGTCACGTTAAATAATATCGATCCAGGTTCCTATGCCTATACCTCTGGTGGGTCTTCTGGGTTTATTCCCGATCTCGTCGGTGGTCAAAGTTTAGTGATCTGGCGGTTGAATCGCGATTATGCCGAAAGCGATGATCTGCCGGGCATTCGCATTCCCAATGGCAGCTTTCCGGGTGTGGTCACTACCATGCCGGGGCCCAATCAGTTGCGGGTGATGTTGGATAGGGAGCAGGAGTTGGCGGATGCCGGTGGGCGAGTGTCACTGCCTTCAGCGGACTTTGCAGACCCCGCCGCTCTGTGTGGGCCAGGTGGCAGTGCCAGCCGTGAATGCCTGCGTACAATTCCGCCGCGCGAACATGGAGGCAACATGGACATCCGCTATCTCAAAGCCGGAGTATCCATCTATCTGCCTTGCTTTATTGATGGCTGTGGTTTGGCAATCGGTGATTTGCATTATGCCCAAGGGGACGGCGAAGTGTCCGGAACGGCAATTGAGATGTCCGCTGATGTGTGGGCAACTACTGAGGTCTTAAAGGATGGCCCTGACTTGTCCCGGGGGCCTCACTACGAAGGTTCAGCCCAGTTGCTGGACATTCCTTCTCGCCGCTTCTATGCCGTAACGGGCATTCCAGTAAAAGCCGCCGGAGATGTCCCGCCGGATATGCGCTATCTCAATTCCGATGTAGTTGCCGGGCTGGAAAACTTGCCAAACGATATCAATCTGGCCGCTCGCAATGCGGTGGAAGGAATCGTTGACTATATCGTCAGCACCTATGGTTACAACCGGCAGCAGGCCTATGTTATAGCCAGTGTTGCGGTGGATATTCGTATCAGCCAGCTAGTGGATGCGCCCAATGTTGGGGTCACGGCCTTGTTGCCGCTGGATATTTTTATCGGCGAAAATTAAGAATGGGGTTAAGAATGGGGTCAGAGTAAATATCCAGTAGTTTAATCAAATGAGGTCCGAGTAAAAACACAGGACTGCATTTTTACTCGGACCCCATTTAATTATTATTAACAGTTTAGGGCCTTAAGTTGTCAAATTGTAGCTGTCCCCCTGTATTTCTGAAGTAGAGGTGTTGACTGTACGTCGGGTAAGGGCAGCCAGAAGGAAACGCAAAAGCGCGTAAACTACTGGATATTTACTCTGACCCCAATTCTTCGAAATCCAGTGCAAGTCTCTCGCCCTCCAATTCAATAAAGGATTCCTCGCCGCCTGGAACGACTGCAGGTGCGGGAGAAAGTTCATTGATTGCAATGGGACTTGAGTGAGGCGTTAAGGCAGGGGGCAATGCCAAACCAGGCCTCGTTGTTAATTTGATTCTGAGCTAACGATGCCGTCAGTGCGCTCAGTATCAGCACAAACAAAGTGTGTGGAGGAAAAACATTTCTTATTGCTGGTTAGGAAAAGCTGGATTTCATATTTCTATCTCCAGCCCGGCCTCCGCCTTTACCTAGACTGTTCACAGCTGCTGAGTAACTATCGGCAAGATGATTGCTGAAGGGTGTTGAGCATCATAGTAGATAGTATTATTCGCTATCTTTGCTGGAGTTTCTAGATCATCCAGAGCCGCACCATTGTTTGGGTTAACCGCAAATCTGGGATAATTGCTCGATGTCACGTGAATCCCGATTCGGTGTCCTACTTCAAACGTCTGCGCTGTGCTCCACATATTGACTAGCAATTTTTCAATCTTCCCCGGACTCATCATTTCAACATCATCTGCTTCCTGGCCGTTGCGAAAACGACCGCGTATCGGATAGTCGAGAATAAGTGCTTCATAGCCATCCGGATAAATATCAACCAGCTTGACTACATAATCTGTATCCAGGGCATCAGTAGACACAAATAGCTCCATATCTATATGACCGGCAATTACGACGTCTTCTTGTAGTACCGGTGTTTGAAAGCGCAGGTAGTCTTGCCGCTCACCGACTTCTCGCTGGTCTCTTGGGCCAACGTCGCGTCCTAAGTTCTGGCCACCCACTGTACCGACTGGGTTAGCAGGATCGAAACGGTAGTTAGAGGAGGCTGAATCCGCGGTAGGAACAGAAGTGGAAATTGTCATTCCTGGTTGTAAATAGAAGCGCGTTTTTTCGTGCTGCGGTGGCCAGGTATCGATTTGAATAGTCCGGTTCTTAGGTGATTGTTCGCCTTTTCGCGCTGAGGCCATCATGTAAAAACTCACTGGAGGCTCATCCATAATGCCGTTGTCTTCGTCTTTTAACCAATAAGCCCACCAACGCAGTTGCTGCTCGATATCGCCGGTAATGGCGCCGCCCCCAGGATAGGACAAGTCTCCTTGTATCGCGCCATGGCCAAAGGCTCCCATGGAGATTTTCTGGTTCCCGCGGGCCTTGTCATTACCTTCATTCTGCAGATATTGGTAGTTATACAAAGAGCCTTCGGCGTAGATGTCATGCCATCCGCCTACGTTGTAGATCGGGATTTCTACGTTGTGTCGATGAAACAGAAAATCTGTATCTATCCAACCCTGATCCAGAACAGCGCGCGACTTGTAAGTGGCTATGCGTTCTTCGCTAATGCCTTGCCCACGCAGCCAGCCGCCAGAATGGCTTTCCTTGAATACGCCACCGACAAATCGTGATCGGTAGAACAGGCTGTCAGGAGCAACGGTGACATAGGCGGCGGTCAAATGAGGTGGAGCCGATGCGGCAGCCAGGTTCGAGGTAATTCCTGGGGCAGAAGTACCGAAGATGCCCACTTTCCCATTGCTGAAACTTTGAGCGGCTATCCATTCGACGGTGTCGTAACCATCAGGCATGTCAACTTCAAAGGGCTGATCCTCGCCTTCGGACTCATAGCGACCCCTGACGTCCTGTGACACCAATACATAGCCGTGCTCGTTGTAGCGGGGGGCACTGCCATCTGCGCTATTTTTGTTATAGGGAGTTCGGGTTAGTACAGTTGGCCAGGGGCCATCACCTTCAGGTAAGTAGATATTTGTAGCGAGTTTTACCCCATCTCGCATGCTCACCATGTCGACTCGTCTTTCAACGTCCTGAGCATACAGCGGAGCAATAAGCGCTACTGTGATTAATAGCGCCAGAAAATTTCGAATTAGTTTAGCTTGGGTAAAACTCAATGAAGGAAACATAGCGACTAACCTTTTAATTATTATTTATGACTTTGTAAGTAGCATATACCAGGTGATTTTCATTTAACAACGGTACAGGAGATCCATCAGACTGGTTCTGAAAATAGATGATGCGGCCATATAGAAAAATAGACAAAGTGAAGGGAAAGACGTGATGTGCTGGGATGGTCTAAAGATACACCTTGAAATTCTTTGGATGCTTAAAGTGATGATGTTGAAAAAAGCCGATCTTTTTGATGTAGTTCATCTATTAGCTCATCACCAAAACGAACGAACAAAAATGCGCCAATACCAGATAAAAATATAATAACCCGATATGGAATAGGGGTAGTTAGTATGGATTCTATTAGCTGAGTAACGGTCGTGGTTTTGTAACATTCACGGACATACATTAGTGCAATAATATTAATTAGAATGGCGATGACCCATACAACAATTTCTGACACCACCATTCGTAGAGCAAACAAAAGCCTGAGAGGGAAATCTACTAGGAAGCCTGCATCGGCAACAAGGGACAAAGAAACTGCACGTTATCAACGCAGCAATACCGCCGGTTAATAGGTCATAGTGATAAACCAAATAGACAAAATAGGGAAATAGAATTAAGTGCAATAGAAAAATTTAATTTGTACTCGATTTCTCCTCTTCATTTTAACAGTGAACTAGTAAGCAATTATGGTCACTAAACTTATCAGCAAGATCGCTCCTGGAGCCAGGTAGCGCATCACGAAGCGCCAGCTACGATAGGCGAGGTTATTACCCATGCCCAGTTCATCTCGAGTCGCCTCTTCGGACATCACCCAGCCAACGAAGATGGTGATCAGGAAGGCACTGAAAAGGATTAGATTGTTTACTACGAAAAAATCGATGAGGCGGAAGATGGTTGCTCCCTCAAGAATTTCGATGAAGCCAAGGGGAGTAAAGTCTGACCATATGTTGTGTGAAAAAACCGACCCCAGACCGATGAGCCAGACCAGTCCTCCGGCCAACAAGGTCATGTGTAAGCGCTTGCTGTTCTCGCGTTCTATCAGCCGGGAGACCACTGATTCCAGCATAGAGATGGACGTGCTGAGTGCGGCGAATAGCACCAGCAAGAGGAAGAGAGTGCCGACGATAATGCCGCCGGGCATCTGCCCGAAGGCGACCGGTAGAGTGACAAACAATAAGCCGGGCCCCGAAGCAGGTTCCAATGAATAGGCGAAGACGATGGGAAAGATAGCCATTCCCGCCAGCATGTCTACCGAGACATTGGCTCCGGCAATAGACAAAGCCACACGGGGTATGGAGGCCTGTTTATCCAGATAAGCGCCATAGGCGATGATCCCGCCACCACCGACACTGAGCGAGAAGAAAGCTTGGCCAAGCGCTAACAGGACTGTGTCGGAGTTAACTTTGGAAAAGTCTGGCTTGAACATGAAGGTAAAGGCTTCGCTAAAATTACCGGTCACGGCGGCATAAATGACCAGTATCAGCAGCGCAATAAAGAGGGCTGGCATCATAACTTTCACCGTCTTTTCCACACCTTGTTGAATGCCTCGGGCGACAATGAACATGGTTATTAGCATGAAGACGCCGTGCCAGAAAGTCATGCCAAATACACTAGCTTGTACGTCGGCAAAAAGCTGGTTGGATTGCTCGCCACTGATATTATCGAAGGCACCGACTAGCGACCTAGGGATGTAGGCCAGCACCCAACCTGCCACCACACTGAAGAAAGTCAGCGCGAGAAAGGCCACGGAAATCGCTATCCAGCCCAGAAATTTCCAGTTCGGACTTTTGCCCTCTGCTACTGCTAGAGCTTGCGTACTGCCTGCGGGGCTTCTGCCACCGCGGCGGCCGATCACGATCATGGCCATCAGGCAGGGTATGCCAAAGAAGACGATAAACAGGAAGTAGAAGAAGATAAAGGCGCCCCCCCCATTTTCTCCAGCCATGAAGGTAAAGCGCCAGATATTACCCAGACCCACGGCACTGCCCATAGCCGCTAGGATAAACCCCCAGCGTGAAGCGAACTCAACCTTATTGGTATTCACACAAATGCTCTCTCTCATCCGGTATGGCTGATGGACAGCTTGCCCATACCGATTTTGATCGGTTGCGCCGTATTGGGGCTAGAGTCCGAATACGTCTTCCGCATTACGGTGGCGAATAGCAGCGCATTGGTCATCAGGAAGCAGGCCTGTGTTGGTTTTGGCACCCACGGTGTCGAAAACCTGGTGGGGCCAGTCGGTGCCGAACATGACTCGGTCGCTGCCTACGATGGAAATGAGATACTGCAGGGCTCTCGCATCATAAGTGATGCAGTCATAGTAGATATGACGGAGATAATCAGTAGGTTTCTGTTGCATCTTACGCCGTTGGGGGAGTTCTACTTCGTCACCTTTCTCGAAGCGTCCTACCAGGTAGGGTAGGGCGGCTCCACCATGGGAGGCGATGAGTTTGAGGTTAGGATATTTGTCGAAGAAGCCGTCGAAGATCATGCGAGTTATCGCCAGCGTGGTATCGAACATGAATCCGACTGACCAACTGAGATCGAAATCTCCCATGGCCATCTGATCGGCACCGGGCGGGTCGGTGGGGTGAAGCAAAACCGGCAGGCCCCGCTTATCGATTTCTTCCCAGATTGGCGCGAAGAATTCCTCGGTGAGACTTCGGCCTGTTACATTGGCAAGTACCATCACACCACTGGCACCGTTATCGCAGGATCGCTTGAGTTCTTCTACTGCTCGTTCCGGATACTCCCAAGGCAGGGAAGTATACCAACGGATTCTGTCAGGGTAGGTGCTCTGCGCCTCGGCCATCGTGTCATTGGATTCTCGCGCCGCCATGCAGCTGACTTCCATGCCACCGAAGTAAACGTTCGGGCAAGTGAGGGAAACTATAGATACATCGATACCCGTGGCGTCCATCTGCTTGATTCGCAGATCATAGTCAAAGTGCCCAGGTTGCGGAAATGCCACTGGAGTCTCTCCACGGTAGATTTCTTCATGCCCATCGGGGCGCAGCTTCATTCCATACTCGCCTCCCTGTTCGCGCAGGATCTCTAACCAGCGGCGAGTGTAAGCATGGGTGTGAACATCGATGATAGTCATTGGCGCAGCTCCTGAATAAACACTCGTCAGACTATACGAGTGTTTGTTGGAAATGTAAAAAGTAACAACAATAACCTGTGTTAGAGAGTTGGAATAATTGAGGTTAGACTAATAACCGGTAGTTTTGGTGCTGTGAGCTGGCGCGACTACGCGTAAGTTTCTTGCTCATTAAACAGCTCATTAAACAGCTCATTCATAAATGAAGTTGATGCTTAGAAGGTTAAGAATGGTCCCTGCAGAAATTTTTCAGCACACGGTATAGCGTGGCAATAACCATTAATGTTTTTTGCCTTCTCCAGTGACTTAGAAGAAAAAGAAAGCGGCATACACAATAGAAGGTGGGATAAGGATAAGAGTAAAAGCCAGAGCGTGCGCGTGACTTTCGTCCGCGCACGGCTAACTAGTCTTTACTCCTCTTTGTGTAAGCGAAGCTCTTTACGCTTAAGAGCTTGCTACTTGGTGACGAGTTTCTGTACGCGCCAGTTAATCAACTCGGCGACCCAGATCTCATCTTCGGACGGACAGGCTATGCCGTGGATCCAGCCGAATTCACCCAGATTGCGCCCGGGCTGACCGTAGACACCAAGTACCTCTCCTTGCAGAGACACCTTGTAGATACGACTTGGGTACAGATCACCAATAAACAACACGGGGTTGGGTCCTGGTGTCATGCACAAAGCATCAGGTGCGCCAGGAGACTGTGAACCCGTGGTGCCGTTAGGGTTTTCTCGGCCGTAGGTAATCTTGCCGCGAGAGGTGTCTACCGGCACATCCACAGTAAACTCTCGGATGTAGTTGCCATCCTTATCGAATACCTGAATGCGGCGGTTGCCACGGTCGGCTACATAGATCTCATCGGCGGGAGACACGGCAATACCATGAGGGGTATCAAACTGGCCAGGACCAGTGCCTAGGGAACCCCAGCTAGCTATCCACTCGCCTCGAGCATTCACCTTGCCGATACGTGAGTTGATGTAACCATCACTAAAATAGGAACTCCCTTCGGAATCCCAGGCCACATCGGTGGGCTGATTGAACACATTGTCCCTATGTACTGGCAACGGATTCCGCGGATTTATGCCCTCAGGCACCTCGATCGCCACGCCCATGCGCTCGAATTTACGCGCCATCTGGGTTTCCCAGTCTGGCGGAACCTGTATATGAGAGGCCTCGGCCTTACGACCAAATACTCTGTCCACGTGGCCCTCAGGTGTGAAGCGTAGAATCATATTCGATCCCTTGTCCACCACCCAGATATTGTCTTCGGGGTCGATACGAACCGCATGGGCATAGGACCAGGCATTCAGGTTCTTGCCGATCTCGCGAACGTAGTTGCCGTCGGCGTCGAATTCCAGAAGTTGTGCGGCCGTTGCCATATAGGCCGGCCCGTGCGCGCTGCCACCACGCGAAAATATGAACACATGGCCGTGAGAATTAACCGCGACACCAGCGACCTCGCCGAAATGGATATCGGCTGGCAATTTCAAGGGATTGGGAACGGATTCAAAGGGAAGTTCAGGTACATTCTGTGCGAACGCTGGGCTGATCATCAAGCCCAGCAGTGCGGCTGTAATTAATGCATGTTTCATAATCACTACCTCTTTGGGAGCTCTTTATAGAAGCCTTGATAGGCTACTTAGTTGTTATAGGAGGTTGGACTCTAATCGATAATTCGCTAAATACATAGAGAAATACATTCAGCACCAGCACTGGGGTTCTCTAACTCTTTCTACGCCAAAGACTGTTCGTGTAGAGCCGCAATTTGTGGGGTCAACACGTAAAATATTCACCCCTTTCTATCCCCTATATTTATCCCTTTTATTTAAGGACGCAGGAAGAAGTATCTGGCAGACTGTTCCAGAACCTAAATTTGATCGTCGCCACTTTTTTAGTACATTGGAGAATTGCATGAACAACGGCAAAGGCTGTCTCTCACTTTCGTTTCTATTGTTACTTGCTGCGATGTCTCCAGCAATTGCACAGATAACATCTGTTGACCGATTCGTGCCTCATGTCTCCACTGTGCCTGCTAATGAAGGAGCACAGGTTGGACTCTACCTGCATGAAAAAATTGATGCCGCACTGCAAACACAAATTGCTGCGGGTGCGTCGCCCCAGGGCAAAGTTGTGCTATTCATCCACGGCGTCTCTGTTACGTCGGCACCAGCATTTGATTTACCCTACAAGGACTACAGCTGGATGGAATTTCTGGCAAGCCAGGGATTCGATACATTCAGCATGGACCATCAGGGTTATGGTTACTCACCTCAGCCCCACATGGACAATCCCTGTAATTTGAGTGCCGAAGATCAAGCGTCGATCGATGCAGCGGCTACCGCCACCTGCCGTGCCGACTATCAGCGACAACTGACCAGCAGCCAGACCGACTGGGACGAGATTGATACCGTTGTCGACTATTTGCGTGAGCTGAGAGGTGTCGACAAGGTAAGCATTATCGGATGGTCGCTGGGAGGAATACGTACCGGAGGTTATGCCGCCAACCATGGAGAGAAACTGGATAAGTTGGTTTTGTTCGCCCCCGTGTACAGACAGGGAAGTGCAGCAACTGCTCCCAGCAATTTTCCCGCCGAAGCTGCACCGCTCTCGTTACAAACAAAAGACACCCTGCTCAACAATCGCTGGGGATCGAATGTCGCCTGTGAGAATCAAGTCGAAGAGGGCATAGCCGAGGTAGCCTGGCAAGCGATCATGAGCTACGACCGATTTGGCTCATCCTGGAATAAACCCGATGGTGTTATGCGCGTGCGCTCAGCAAGTTATTGGGGGTGGGATGAAGAAGCTGCTGCGAAAATTTCCAACCCAACGCTTATCCTCATCGGCGAGCAAGATGGTTTATTACCCGGTGCGGTTTCTCTGTATGGCGATCTAAGCGGCATACGCAACAAAGCTGTTGTCAGAATGGAATGCGCGACTCACTTCGCCGTGTGGGAAGCCTCGCAGTACAAATTTATGCAAGAGGCTTCGCTTGAGTGGTTGAACGAGGGCACTTATCGTGGAAATTCCATAGGTGAATTTAAAGTTGCCTATGGCGGCATGAACCTCGATTGACGCGAAAGATGAAATCGGAGGGCTTTGATCTGCCCGTACTTTTTATTATTGGATGCCTGCTGCAGCTCGCGCCTCTTCGGCTCTTGCTCCACGTAGGATGTTGAGCAAGCCATAGTTACCTTCGTGGCAGGCATATTCATAGAGAAGTCCGTCTACCTTAGTCAGCGGAATTATCCCCGTTATCTTATCCGTGTAGGCTTGAGGGTCATCAACAGTAAATTCGTAGGCAATGGAGTCATCGCTTAGTCGTGTGAATCGCTCGGTGAGAAACTTATCGTCAGACTTTCCGCCCGCACCAAAAGACTGAGTCAGCCCGTTAAAATTTCGAGATTCAACCACAAGTGTGTCACCTTCCCAGTGGCCACGAGAATCACCCGACCATAAGCCGATGCTGTCATCGAGAGGGCTATGTTCATCCAATGGCACGATGCGAGCGTCATGAACCATTTCTATCATGATCACTACATGATCTCGGCTCTGAACGATTTGTAGATTATTGTTGTAAAGACTGGGTTGGATAGGTGGGCCGGCATTGAACCCTACGATACAACGCTCCCCAAGCCCTCTGTCTTCAGGGCCATCACTACCAATACCTCCACCGGTAAATCTCACCGGACGTTCGCCATCAATATCAGGGTCGAGCCGCCCCTGAACAACGATTGCTCCTTCAGCATAGGGAGGCAGTCGCCCATTTGTCGGGTAGACGATGATTGAGGTGCGCGCGACGTCTCCGATGCCACCTGTTTCAACCCAGAAATCGTTGTAGGCCTCGTTGACTCCTCCATTGGGTATCGCGGCGTCTGAACCCTCATCGCGGGCAGTTCTACGCGAGCGAATTTCTGCAATCTCTTCTTCGGTCATATACTCACGCTCACCATATTGTGAAGGTCTTTGCATGGGTATGTCTGAGGAGAAATTCCATACGCCCTGTAGGTCCGGTTGATCCCACTCGGTTTTTGGTGCTTGATAATCTTCTGCTGACCATGCGTTACCCCACAGCAGGAAACTCGCAATTATGAGTAATAAAGGCCGTAAGTTCATAGCTTGATTCCCGAGAGTGTCTTTTGTGATTATTGGAATTGACTGTCAAAAACTACTCCTTCTATGAAGCATTTGCCAGCGCATTTTTGCAATAGTTAGCAACGGAGCAGTCAATGGGGTCAAAGTATTGGGGTCAGAGTAAATATCCAGTTAAAGTATTGGGGTCAGAGTAAATATCCAGTAGTTTCAGCTATTTGGGGGAAGTTCGACTAGACTTTAAACTTGATAGCCATTTTGATTCTAAGTTCAAGGATGAACTTTATGCCGCGTCGATTAAGATTATGTCCTGCAGGGATTTCTCAACACATTGTTCAGCGCGGCAATAACCGCCAAGTCTGCTTTTCTTGTGATGAAGATGTGGCGGCTTATGCCAACTGGTTGCACGAAGGTGCACGTAAGTATGAAGTCTTGATACATGCATGGGTGTTCATGAGTAATCATGTCCACTTGCTGGTAACGCCTCAGGTGGATTTGGCTTCTTCACTGATGATGCAATACATAGGTCGTCACTATGTCCGCTACTTTAACCACAAGTATCATCGAACTGGCACACTTTGGGAAGGTCGTTATCACTCCAACCTGGTACAACAAGAGTGCTACTTACTCGCTTGCCAACGTTATATCGAAATGAATCCTGTAAGAGCTAAGATGGTAACTGATCCAGCAGACTACAAATGGTCAAGCTATAGATGTAATGGACTTGGTGTAAAAACCAAGCTGCTGACCCCGCATCCCGTCTACCTAAACTTGGGGAGCACTAAGGCGAGCCGGTTGCTCAATTACCGCGGATCATTCTGTTCAGCTATAGATCAAGAACTATTGCCAGACATTCGCTATTCATTGAACAAAGCTCTGGTGTTGGGAACGCAGCAGTTTAAGACAGAAATAGAGGTGTTGACTGGACGTCGGGTAAGGCCAGCCAGAAGGAAACGCAAAAGCGCGTAAACTACTGGATATTTACTCTGACCCCACTTATTCTTTCAATTCTTAATGCGGATTTATCATGAAAAAAGTTAGCCTGGATGTTTGGATTCAGTTGTTAGGGATGACAGGAATCATAGTTTCTTTGATTTTTGTTGCGATGCAAATGAAACAGTCTCAAACAATTGCAATCGCAGGGCAGACACAGGCTAGGAACCAAATGCTTTTAGATAACCAGCTTGCATTTTTAGGCGAAGAACCTATCGGCAGGAGCATCATGGCAAAAGGGAATCCAAACGCAATAAATCCTGACTCATTGACTGAAGAAGAATATGCTATCTGGTATCAAATTATTCAGACTCGGGCAATCACGATACAAAGTGCTTACCAACAATATCAATTAGGATTGTTAACCGAAGATGTATGGGAGCAAGCAGAGAACAGAATACTCGGTCATTGGCGGAACTGCCATATAAGGCCCATTTGGGCTCCGGTGGTAGTTCCTTCCTTTCAAGATTACCTTAGAGCATTACCTGGGGAATGCATATCTGAATTCTCGAATACAGATTAGGCTATACCAAGCATTAACCAGGCTCCACAACTGCTACAGCCCAATGCCTATCCATTGGCTCTTCAGCCTTAGATAGCTCTGCCCGCTCCTTTTTTCTGGTAACCGCCCAGCCAGCACCCCTGCCTAGTGGCACACACCGATAAGTCAGAATGGTTCCATTGCACCCCTATAAATACTATTGTGGACGAACGGTTAGGTATCTATATGGGAAAATATACTGAGTGAACATCGAGCGAGCAGTTAATGTTGTTGGAGTAATAGCAGTCATCGCTTCTTTGGTATTTGTGGGATTGCAATTGCGTCAGTCTCAAGTGATAGCTCTAGGTGCCCAAACTCAGGCGAGAACTGATAATTTAACGGCAATCTTTCTTGCCTCATTAGAGGGTAATGAAAAAGTAATTGAGCTTTCAGACCCAAAGTATTTCAGTTCGGGTGTGACAAATAGTGATTTACCGATTTTTAATCAAATTAACCGAATCAGGGCCTTATCCCTCCAAAACGCTTATCAACAATATTCACTTGGCCTCTTGCCGGAAGATGTTTGGAAATTGGCAGAATTGAGAATCGCATTGACTCTACGAAGTTGCCAAGCGAGGTATATGCTATTCGGTCAAGCCACGCCTTCTTTTAGGTCATATCTCGAATCTATTAGTGAAATTGATTGTCCGCTAGACGATTTTTTCGGGCTTAGGTAGATGACTAACTACACAACGTGGTCAGGCATCCAAAGCCTGTCGCGAGTTATGCCCCTATGGTGCTTTAGGGTAAGCTCTTAAAAGAACTCCTAACCTAGGTCTGCTAAGTTTTGGCCTACTAAATTCAAAGGAACGTTATCATGATCGAATATCACAATCCCGCAGCTCAGGTGGTTTTGGAAGTAGAGCCGTACACATTGTCTGCTAGTGTCACGGGGAGCAAGGAAATCAGCATTGGCTTTTTAGCGAACGGTTTTCCTGATTCAGAGAATTTTCTGAATGAAATCCAAAAAGCCATGCAAGCAATTGAGCCTGGTATCGAGGTGTGTAGCTACAATAAAGGCAATGCATCTATGCCCGCCAATGAAGAAATGATTTCTAAAATTAAAAGTGAGTGTCAAGCGGTTGTAGCTGCCTATGGGCATTGAGGTTCCTGCACTACCGGCACCGTGCGTGACGGCGTGAACTTGGCAAGAATTGGTATTCCTGTAGTGGCTTTAGTCACTGACGAATTTTGGCCTCAGGGGGATTTTGTTGCCCAGTCTCTGGGCATGCCTGATGTGCCCCGAGTTCAACTTCCGCATCCTATTGCGGGTACTGGTACCAAGAATATGAAAGCAATCGCGGCCGACTACGCTCCTTTGATCATCAAAGCGCTTGAGGCAGACCATGACTGATTTGTTTAGCGCTGCAGATGAAGAAGCTGCACTAGAAGATTTGCACAATCGCCATATGACTGATGGGTTGCCGGTGATTATTCCAACACCAGCAAGAGTCAGTAAAATGGTTTTGGCGTCCGGACAAGATGCCGACATGATACTGGGAACCATGGGCCCTGCCAACGGCATGGCAACTCTCGAGAAAGTGGCAGTTGCTGCTGTGATGGCGGGCTGTCTGCCAGACTATATGCCTTTGGTTGTAGCAGCGCTTAAAGCGGTAATCGATCCTCGTTTCGATCTCACTGAAATGCAGGCGACCACCCACTGCACGGCACCCCTTATTATTGTGAATGGTCCAGCACGACACACTTGCGGTCCTGTTAGTAGCAGCTATGGCGCACTTGGGCCTGGCCATCGAGCGAACGCGTCTATCGGCCGCGCATTACGATTAGCGATGATAAACATTGGGGGTGGTAGACCCGGCACCTCCGATATGGCGCTATTGGGCCACCCCGGCAAATTCAGCTACTGTTTGGCAGAGAATGAAGAGGCATCTCCATTTCCTCCTATGCATGTGGACCTTGGGTTTGATTCGCAAGACAGTGTCGTTACTGTCATCGGAGCGGAGGCGCCGCACTCGGTTTTATTTAGCGGTGATGGTGATGACCCGAATCAATATGCGCTGCTATTGGAAGTACTGGCAATTGGGTTGGCGAATGCGGCTACTAATAACGCCATTTTAACCAGCGGGATGGCGACCATAGTGCTAAACCCAGAACACGCCAGTGTTCTTCATAAAGCAGGCTTAAGCCGTCAGGATATTGCTACTGAAATCTATCAGCGTTGCAAAATGGACGGGGCCGAAGCAAATCGACTATGTGCAGGTTTTGCCCGCAAAACTCTAAACCCAAGGCAAGCGTTCACTGGCCCAGAGCAGCTATTGGTACTGATGTCCGGCGGCAGCGGCCTGTACTCAATGGTGATGCCCAGTTGGAGCGCTGGGGCCAACAAAAATTCTGCGGTCAGTGTAAAAGTGGAGGCTGATTTCTATTGTGAAGTGCCAAATTTTAACGGTGGCTAGTGTTGGGCCTTTCGTACGCTAATTTATGTGCACGTGATTTGAAGGATTCGAACCCGACAATACCGAGGGGGCATTGACAAGTTAAAGGCCATTCTTAGAAAGAACGGAAGAGCGGTAAGGGGATTGTCTGAACTGTATGCTCGAGCCAACGGACTATAAATTCCCATAATCCGTCGCTTACTAATTATACCAATTCTCCACAACAGCCTACAAAAGATAGGCCTCTGTATTGTATAACTTTATAGATTGCAGCCAATTGGCTTAGCCTGTATCGAGTTATCGCGCTGTGTCCCATGAGTGTCCCATGAAGTTAGACTAACCTCACCCCTTGTTTTCTAGTAACCGCCCAGCCAGCACCCCTGCCTAGTGGCACACACCGGTAAGTCAGAATGGTTCCATTGCACCGGTATACAGACTATTGTGGACGAACGATTCCGACACGATAAATTTGGAGTATTAATTATGGTAATAAGGACAATTAGAAATAAATTACTCTTTTTGCTTTGCGCATTACTTGTACTGCCTACTCTTGGCTATGCTCAGTCTAATACAGACGGTGGCCCACCACTTGATTCAGAACGAATTCCCCGAGTTGAGAAACCCTGGTCGATTGCCGAAAGAGCAATCCTTGAGCCGCGAGAAAATAATGGCAGCGTGCTTGGCGTTTGGTCCACCTGTGCCCAAGCGCCGGACCTTTGTAATGCGTGGTTGGAGTTCACCGATTATTTGCTCCAGGACTCTTCTCTACCAACTCGAGATAGGGAATTGCTAATACTAAGAATTGGGTGGTTGAATGGTGGTGCCTATGAGTGGGCAGCACATCGGGGTCTTGCCTTGAGTGTTGGCATAACTGAAGCAGAGTTAGAAAACATTCTTGAAGGTCCAGATGCCAGTGGATGGAGTGATTGGGATAGCACTCTATTAAGAGCGGCGGATGAACTGCATAGTAATGCCTTGATTACTGATGTCACTTGGAACAAGTTAGCAGTACGCTATGACAAGCGGCAATTGATGGAAGCAGTGTTTACCGTTGGCCAATACAACTTAGTGGCGATGTACCTAAATAGTTTAGGTGTTCAGTTTGAAGAAGGCTTTCAAGGGTTTCCTTTATGAAACTTATAAAAAGAATATTCATATTTGTGGTAGTGACAGGAATCAACTGGCCGTCATGGCTCAGAATGCACGTACAGCCATAGGCAGCGAAACCTTGGAAGTGTTTGCTGATGGGGGTTACTTCAGTGGTAAAGAGATCGTGACTTGTGACAGTGATGGTATTACACCTAATGTTCCCAAACCACTGACCTCGACCAGCAAAGCCCAGGATCGTTATGGCAAACAGGACTTCTCGTACCTTGCTGGGGAAGGTGAGTACCTTTGCCCCGCAGGTCAGCGACTAACTAATCGCTTTAGTACGGTAGAGAACGAGATGAAGTTGCATGCCTATACCAGTTCACCCTGTGGAAGCTGTGAGCGGAAGGCTCAATGTGCCACTGGAAAAGAACGGCGCATAAAATGCTGGGAGCATGAAGAAATTCTAGAA
>Ga0307986_10001204_pt1 | contig 18974 bp, 16 predicted proteins | sample EllFjometageno82_FD_203170 | JGI IMG/M metagenome (GOLD analysis project Ga0307986, IMG submission 203170) | Marine microbial communities from Ellis Fjord, Antarctic Ocean - #82 | ecosystem: Environmental > Aquatic > Marine > Unclassified | place: Southern Ocean | collected 2014-10-09
TTCCTCGTACCAGCGTGGGAGGCTCAGATCATTAAAATTACGCACGAGAAAGTGAGTGTAGTGATGAAGACCTAACGAGATTGAGCCTTCCTCATCGAACGCGAAAGCCAAAAAATTTGCACGAGGGGTGGGAGAGAAAAAAGCGGACTCGTTAGTAGCGACAAAAGTTTGCAATGTCTCTACATCATCAAAAAGATAGACCAGGTTAGGAATACTAGCTTTTGGGTAACTATTTATTCCAAAAATTGTAAAGGCGGCAACTTGACGCCAAATTTCTAGCTCATTCGCAAACCGATTTGTCTGCCTAGTAGATTGCTGGCTGTAGATGTGAAAATTATTGCTACGTACTTCGACCCAAGGATCTCTGAGCATCTGCTCTTGGGCAGAACTCAATGATGAGAAAAACGACAGCGCTATGCTGAGCATCAGCAGCAGGCTTGGAGGGATCACTGATAGTAGACGAGACATGTTAATGCACCGGACTAACGAGGAAAATTCCAGTGCATTACTTTAGCATGGCGAAGCTCGGGGCTTAAAGAAAAACCGCAAAACACTCCTAACCCCCTAAGAGAGGGCTACATGGCCGGATAATTTGGCCCGCCGCTCCCTTCCGGCACCACCCAATGGATATTCTGCGAAGGGTCCTTGATATCACAGGTCTTACAATGCACGCAGTTCTGAGAGTTAATCTGAAACTTCTTACTCCCATCCGCTTCTTCAACAACCTCATACACTCCTGCTGGGCAATAGCGTTGTGCCGGCTCATCAAACAGCGGAAGGTTGTGTTCGATAGGAATAGAAGCGTCTTTCAACTGCAGGTGGCAGGGTTGGTCTTCCGCGTGATTCGTATTCGATAGAAACACCGAAGACAACTTATCAAAGCTAATCTCACCGTCGGCTTTCGGGTACGATATTTTCGGGCTCTCTGCCGCTGGCTTCATCTGCGCATAGTCCTGCGACTTATCATGAAATGTCAGCGGAAACTTACCGAAGAAAATATTCTGCTCAATAAAAGTCAGCGCGCTGCCTAGCCAAAATCCGAACTTGTGAAAGCCCGAGCTAAAATTGCGTGTCTTGTGTAGCTCATCGTGAAGATCGGAGTTGGCGAAACGCACAGTGTAGTCAACCAGCTCTTTCTCTGGCGATTCGCTACTCAATGCCGCGAACAATGTTTCTGCCGCGATGATTCCGGACTTCATGGCGGTATGGCTACCCTTGATCTTGGCCGCGTTCATCGTGCCTGCATCGCAACCGATGAGCAGCCCGCCGGGAAATGTCATCTTCGGCAAGGAATTTAGGCCGCCCTTTATAAGTGCCCTAGCGCCATAGCTTAACCTCTTGCCACCTTTTATATATTGCTTGATGGCTGGGTGTTGCTTGAACTTCTGAAATTCATCGAAGGGGCTAATGTGTGGGTTCTGATATCCGAGGTCCACGATGAGACCGAGAGATACCTGATTGCCTTCTAGGTGGTACAGGAACCCACCGCTCGTTGCGGCAAAGCTATCATTAATCATAGGGTAGCCCGCAGTATGCACAACTAGGCCTTCCTTATGTTGCTCCTCGGGAATTTCCCAAACTTCCTTGAGGCCTAGCCCGTAGTGTTGTGGGTTGCTGTCCTTGTCGAGTTGGAATTTACTGATCAATTCCTTGCCCAAGTGACCGCGGCAGCCCTCGGCCATAATCGTGTACTTCGCATGAAACTCGAATCCGGGTTCAAAGGAAGACTTCCTCTCGCCATTCGCATCAACGCCCATATCGCCCGTCGCAACACCTTTTACGCTGCCGTCTTCATTGTAGAGAATTTCCGCCGCCGCAAAGCCAGGGAAAACTTCCGCTCCTAGCTCCATCGCCTGTTCGGCCAGCCAGCGGCAGAGATTGCCTAAGGAAATAATGTAATTGCCATCGTTATGCATTGGCCTAGGAACGAATAGCCCGGGAAACTTGAAGGACTTCTTCGCCGAGGGTAGATAGTAGACATCGTCCCCCGTTACCGCCGTATTTAAAGGAGCTCCCCTTTCCTGCCAGTCTGGAAACAACTCATTCAGTGCCGAAGGCTCGAATACCGCGCCGGACAGGATATGCGCTCCAATCTCTGAGCCTTTTTCTAGTACGCAGACTGAAAGCTCCGTCTCTGCTTCCTTCGCCATCTGCAAAAGCCGACACGCCGTAGACAATCCTGCTGGTCCACCACCTACAATGACTACATCAACTTCCATTGATTCACGTTGCATTTAAAACCTCTGGTCTACCTAAAGACAGTCAAGCTATTTTGATTTATCAGCCGGCTCCAGCACTCCCTCTGAGGCCCACTTCCTTTGCAGTTCACCATTATCCTCAATTCCCAGAACAAGCGCAAAGCAGCTCTATCTGGGCACATTACAAAAAGTCACAAATAAGAGGCTATAGCCGATTCTTTAGCTGGTCGATTATGTGCATACTTACGCCCAATTTCGTACAGGCAGTAGTCCGTAGTACGCAATTCAAAGCTATTAAAAATTTATTTCCCGGAGTCTTGTATGCGCTGTAATTCAGCCCCTAATCGTGTTCTTTCATTCGCTCTTCTCTTAAGCGGAGTCATATTCTCCACGCCCACGCTAGCACAAGAGCCCACGACCAACGATTCTACTGTCACCTACCCTGCTGAATTCTTCGCCCAATACGAGCCTTTCTCGGTAAACGATATGCTCGATCGCATTCCAGGCATCAACACTGCACGCGGCGGCGGTGGCGGAGGAAATGGCGGCCCTGGCAGCTCCAGCGGTTCTGGCCGACGCGGTCTAGGCCTTGGTGGCGACCAGATACTGATCAACGGCCGGCGCACAACTGGTAAAGAGAACGAAGGCAATAGCCAGCTCAGCCGGATACCGGCAAATCAGGTTCAATATATCGAGATCATCCGTGGCACCTCCGGCGAGCTCGATGTTCGTGGCGGCAGCCAGGTCATCAATATCGTACTACTGCAAGCGGAGGCACGCTCCTCCATCGCCTACGAGATCAACGCCGACCACCTTCACGACGGCGAGTTAAAGCCCGGCGGCAAGATCTCTCTCACGGGGCAGCGCGGCGCTTTGGATTACCTTATTAGCGCCGAGTCAGAACCACGTTGGGACCGACGCAAAGGGTTTGAGAACAGCTTCTTGGCCGATGGCACACCAAACGATAATGTCAGCCGCGTTACCACCACCGACTCGCAGCCATTGGTGGTCAGCGCTAACCTCGGCTATGAATTCGGTGCTAATGATATAGCCCATATCAATGCGCAATTTGAAGACGGCGACAGACCCTTTATTGAGGAAAGGACAATCTTCAACTTTGTGAACACGCCAAGAAAAGACACAGTGCAGTTCGATGACAACAACAATACCAGTGAATTTTGGGAAATCGGCGGCGATTACGAACATACATTTGCCAACAACGCCCGTTGGAAGACCCTCTTCATCGTGAATAAGAAAGAAGACGACAACCTACGCGAACGCTTTGAACTCGGCGCCACAACTCGCACCAAGGACTTATTCCTGGCGAACTTTAATCGTTATCAGGAAAGGATCATTCGTAGCTCCTATTCCTTCGCCTTCGCAGGCAGCCAAAATATCGAGGTGGGCATAGAGCGCGCACAGACGATTCTCGACTCCTCTCTGCAGCTGGGCTTGTTATCCGGTTCCGGAATAGCATCTCAGCTCTTCGGCGGACTCCCCGAGGTTAACAATGCGAATGCAACAGTAGAAGAACTTCGCTATGAATCGTTCATGATTCATAACTGGCAAATCAACAGCCGCATGTCGCTTGAGAGCACCTTGATTGTCGAGACTTCGGAGATTTCACAGTCGGGCGATATCAGTAAAAGTCGCGACTTCGATTTCATAAGACCGAAGGTGGACTACCGTTTCGACATTACACCCTCACTGCAGTTTCGAGCGACCGTAGAAAAAGATGTCTCGCAGTTAAGCTTCAATGACTTCACCGCAAATACCAACTCCGGTGATGACGATCAGAATACAATCGCCGGAAATCCTGAACTACGTCAGGAACAGTCCTGGCGCTACGACTTGAATCTCGAGTACCGATTCAATGAGGACAATGGCGTAATAAGCTCGAACATCTACTACCACGACCTCGAAGACGTCATCGATCGATCCGATGTCTCAACGCTGACAACAATCCAATCTGCCAACGGAAATATTGGCGATGGTGAGCGCTACGGGCTGAGTCTCAACGGCAGCCTTCGATTGAGTAATATAGGCCAGCCTGGAATATTGGTTACTGCCGGACTAGACCTAGAAAGCTCAAGCGTTACCGACCCTTTCCTCGGCATCGATCGGCGTCTCAATCGCCAAGGCAGAGGCAACTACAGTCTAGGCTTAAGACACGATATGCCAGCTCGCGATATAAACTACGGGCTCACCTACCAAAACAGTATCCTCGACAATCGAAAGGCATTCGACATAGACAGGATAGAATCCTATAACTCAAACGCGTTCTCTATCCTGTTTGTTGAGTATCAAGGCTGGGAAGGAATGACTCTGCGATTCGAAGCTACCAACCCTCTTGAGAGTGAGCGCTGTCGTGTTCGTCTTCGCTATAACAACGGCACTATAGCAACTGGCACGCTAAGCGAGATAGAAGACTCATGCAGCCACAATGGTGAGAAGTACGCTATAAAGATACGCGGTACATTCTAAGGACCCTGATAGAAATTCAAGCTAGCAGATTGCAGCTGCAATCTGCTAAAGCTCCCCAAGCCAAGGTCGATACCCATTCTTTTGGGCAATGTAAAACTCCTCGCAAAACCATGAAATATGGCACTTTTGCCATCTTTATTGCACAATTTGTCACAGTATTGCAGAAACCCCATCCGTATAATCACGCCTCGTTAAAGCAGTAAAACGATCCATCCAATACCTTTCTAAGACCCTCGGTTCAGCTTGCTGATCACCAGAGATATTCTGGATAGCTAGGTTTTGACGTAAAACCCGACAGAACAACGGAGCACTACAATGACACGGCGTCTTTCTAGGCCTGAAAAGCTTATCCGAATAAGCCTTCTTGGGCTCGTCATCGCGGTTGCGAATCAGTCTTATGCGCAGCAAGCAGATACCCCAACAAATGATGAGTCTACTATCGTCTACGAAGCTGACTTTTTTGCTGAATACTCGCCCGTGTCTGTCAACGACATGATTGACCGCATTCCGGGTATCAGCCTTGCGCTGAACAACCGAAACAATGGGGGTGGCAATAGTCGAGGCCTCGGTTCTGGGGAAGGCGAAATCCTCATCAATGGTCAACGCACTACCGGCAAGAGCAATGAGGGTCGCAGCCAACTGAGTCGCATCGCGGCAGATCAGGTCGACTACATTGAAATTATACGTGGCACCTCTGACGACATGGATATCCGTGGCGGTGGCCAGGTCGTTAACGTCGTTCTACTCGACGCAGAATCGCGCTCTAGCATCTCCGCCGAGGTCAACATGGACCGCCTGCACGACGGCACACTAGATCCTGGCGCTAAACTTTCCTATACCGGCCAGACAGGCGCATTTAACTATCTATTCCATATCGAAGCCGAACCGCGATACGAGAACCGGCTTACTAATGAGTCCAGCGCTGACCCGGATGGTGCACTACTCGAAACCCGATCTCAAGAAAACTTGCGCAATCAAACGGAGTACGAGACTAGCTTCAATCTTGGCTACCAGTTTGAGAAGAGTATGGTGCAATTCAATGGCCTCTATGCCGAGAGCAACCCGCCCACGGATATTACGCGAGTCATCAATGACTACACTACCGGCACGTTAATCACGACCCTCGAGCGCGAAGATGAGCAACGCAATCGCAACAACTGGGAGATCGGCGGCGACTACGAATACAGCTTCGACAGCGGCAGCAAGTACCGCTTACTGTTTATCGTGAACGATCGCGACTTTACCTACACAAGGGACCGCTTCGACGTATTTGCCGAATCAGAAGTTAAGGACCTGTTCCTATTCTCTGCCGGCCGTGACCGCGAACGCATCGCTCGCACCTCCTACACGTTTGATCTAGGCGGCAATCAAGGAATGGAGCTTGGCGTCGAAGGCTCGCAGACAATACGTGATTCAGATCTGCGTTTAGGCTTGTCAGGCACCGGCATCACGTCCGATGCCCATGGCGGTCTTGTGCCACAGGCCATTAGTAATGCGAGCTCGACAGTTGAAGAAGTACGCTTCGAGAACTTCGCCATCCACAATTGGCAGATCAACGATCGCATGTCCTTAGAAAGCTCGCTGATTTATGAAACCTCGACGATTACACAGTCCGGCGACGTCACCAACGAAAGAGATTTTTCTTTTGTGCGCCCCAAGCTCGACTACCGATTCGATATCACTCAATCCCTACAGCTTCGCACGACAATTGAGAAGACCGTTTCACAGCTGAGTTTCTCCGACTTCAGCGCCACGTCTGACAACTCAGACGATGATCAGAATACCCAGGCAGGTAATCCCGGAATCGCGCAAGAGCAAGCCTGGAACTACGAGATGAACCTAGAATTTCGCCTGCCCAACAGTACTGGCGTGCTCAATACCGAACTCTACTATCGAGACTTAACTGATGTGATCGATCGCATTGATGTTTCTCCTAGCCCGACCGACTTGCAGTCCGCGCGCGGCAACATTGGAGATGGAAAACGCTACGGCGTCAACTTCGACGCTAGCACGCGCCTTAACTACTTCGGCGTTCCTAACGCGCTACTCTCACTTGGAATCAGCCTGCAAGACTCTCAGGTAATCGATCCCTTCCTCGGCACCGAGCGACGCTTGCGTAGAAATGGTCGCTGGTTCGGGCGCGCCAATTTTAGACACGACATTACTAAATATAACTTCAGTTACGGTTTCAGATACTTCAACTTCGCACGCGATGGAAGTGGCCTGACGCAGATCGACATCTTTGACACAGAAACCGAGATTGGTGAGTACGGGATAAATTTCTTCGCCGAGAAGCAAGCCTTCAACGGAATCACTTTTCGCTTCGACATACAGAACGCCAATGACCAGATCCGCTGCAGGGAAAGAATTCGCTTTGTCGGCGCGACTGCCACTGGAATTGTAGAGGAAGTCGAAGACTCCTGTTACGGCACCGGCGTAAAGTATGCCTTAAAGATTAGGCAAACCTTTTAGGGGCAAACCGGTTCGAAAAAAAAGACAGCATGACTGTCTTTTTTTTCGGCTTGATTTCCTTCCAGCCTAGATCCTTAAAAATCATACTAGCGCATATAGAAAACAACCGAGGTCAGCAGAACCAAGAACAAGCTACCTTCGAGCACGCTTACCCACGCCTTTGCCCTAGGAGTTAGGCTTCTTATGTACCTGTCTATCGGGACAATAATTTGAGTGTATCTATGATTCGTCATTTCTTCTGTCCTCCACATGTCACTTAGTGGCGGTTGGGGTGTGCTTCTAGGGTTGGGGCCATGCTACTGGGAAAATACCGCACCAGTATTACGACCAAATTATGTATTTCTTTAGTAATTAGACGTGCGAACTGGATAAGTGTTACAAAATTCGCAAGAATATTTCTTCTAATCTAAAGATGCTGCTCACGCCTAGTTTGGATGCAGGCGCGGGTGGAAGTGGATGCAGGCCGGTGACTGGAGGTTGCAGAAGCGAACGCCACTCACTGGGGTGAGCGGCGAGCAGCATTCGAGGCTGCTTGAAACAATAAGGGCTAGCTAGTTGGCAGCTACCTTGGTAAATACCATCATGTGCTGCCAAGGCAGGAAATCTAGCGTGTCAGTCCATTCCAGACCGAAAACGCCCATTTCTTTTACTACCTGCTCTTCGGTCATCTTATGCAGCGGCCGAATAGGTACCGAAGCGTCTTCACCGCGGTATTCGAGCAGAAATATGCGACCCCCAACTCTCAGTGCATTGTTGATCCCATCTATCATCTCGTAGGGGTGGTCGAACTCGTGATAGGCATCGACCATGATCGCGGCATCGATAGAATTAGGCGGCAAGTTCGGATCGTCCACCGTACCCATAACGCCTTCGATATTAGTCACGCCATCAGCCGCTTTACGCTGCTCTATGATTGCTAACATCTCCAGCTGAATATCGACCGCCAGCACCTTGCCTTCCGGCACCAGTTTCGCGATCCTAAAAGAAAAATAGCCTGAGCCAGCGCCGATATCGGCAACCACATGATCTGGGTCCAAGCCCATATTCGCGACCACCTCGTCAGGCATCTCTTCTTGAATACGGCCCGGGCGATTCAGCCAACCTGCAGCCTGATGCCCCATCACGAAAGAAATCTCACGCCCCATATAGAACTTGCCGATGCCGGTGGTTTTGCGCTCCGGAGCTACTTCATAGCCTGGAAACTCAGCCGCGTGCGTGGGGGCTAGTGTGAAAAGGAGCGACGCAAGAATAGGCAGTATGCCGAATCGTAACTGTCTGGCTGAAATCATGGGCTGACCTTTGTGTTTTGCCAATCTGAGCCGACTAGCCTCAGAAACGGGAGAATGTCCGCAGAGCGGGGAGTGATGGGATTGTAAATCAGCGCCCAGAGGCAAACAAGAAGCCCAGCGAACTTAGAAAAAGCTCCTGGGCTTGTGGATACAATCTGTGATGTGAGCTTTAGAGTAGCTTTAACAGCCTCTGTCCGCTGCCTTTGCACTTGGGGCAAATGCTGTTGTCAGTGATCTTGCCGGCGCCTTTGCAGACATTACAGGCATCTTGATAGGGCTTCCTCAAGATAGAAGTAAGTTCATTTAGAGCCTGTTTCGGTACATTCTTCTTTTCAGCCAAAGTCATCACGTAAATTCTCCTGCGCCGTAGTCTGTTAAAGCCGTGTTGCTTAAATCTTTAGACCTTTATGTGCTCAATGTGATTGGCATCTCATTTGGAGTGAGTATGCAGAACTAATGAGGCGAAATACGTTAACTACCTCACAAAAATCAGCATAGGGGTAAAATTTATCTACATGTAGATTTTATAGATATATTAGTTGCTTATGCTAGTATTTCGACTCAAATTTTAGAACATTCTCACATAATGGAAGTAAAGTATGACGCAGGTTTTAAAAGGAATTCGGGTACTGGATTTTGGTCGTTACATCGCAGGGCCCTACTGTGGCACGCTCTTAGGAGATATGGGAGCCGAGGTGATACGAATTGAGAAGATCGATGGCAGCGAGGATCGATTCCTGTCTCCGATCAGCGATAAGGGCGACGGCGGCCTATTCATGCAGCTGGCACGCAATAAGAAGTGCCTGACACTCAACCCGATGAAGCCAGAGGGACGCGAGATCGTCAAAAAGCTGGTCAAGACCGCCGACGTGGTCATAGCGAACCTTCCACCAGACACTCTTGCTGCGATGGGCCTCGATTATGAGAGCCTCAAGGCTATCAAGCCCGATATTATCCTCACCACCGTTTCTGCGTTCGGTCGCGGCGGTCCCTATGCAAACCGCGTCGGCTTCGACGGCCTAGGTCAGGCCATGTCGGGAGCCATGTATATGTCGGGCACGCCAGACCAACCGGTCAAGGCCTATCCTCCGTATATCGATTTCGGTACTGCCAGCCTATCGGCATTCGGCACTATGGCCGCCTTGTTCGAGAGACAGAAGACCGGCAAAGGACAGATGGTAGAAGGCTCTCTATTCAACACCGCACTGACAATGATGAACGGCACTGCCATCGAGCAGAACGCCATTCAGCGCAATCGCGTGGCCACGCTGAACCGCTCGCAGACCTCCGGGCCCGCCGACACGTTCAAGACGAAAGATGGCTGGGTATTAGTGCAATCAGTTGGTGGGCCCCTGTTTAAGCGCTGGACCGATCTGATAGGCGAGGACCATTGGCTAGATGATCCGCGTTTTAAGGACGACATTTCCCGAGGCGACAACGGCGAATTAATCAGCGAGAGAACCTCGGCTTGGTGTGCAGAAAGAACCTCGAAACAGGTGCTAGCAGAAATGGAAGCAGCGAGACTGCCAGCGGGTCCTGTGCTTTCACCGCAGGAAGTGTTGGACGATCCACATGTCGCAGCGAAGGGCCTGTTTCAATACGTTGAGTACCCAGGCCTAGACAAGCCTGCGCCTCTGATGAAGACACCTGTCGAGCTGTCGGAAACGCCCGGTGAGATCCGCACCCGTCCACCTACTCTCGGCGAACACACTGACGAAATTATGCAGGAGCTTGGCTATAGCGAGGCTGAGATCGCAGTACTTCGAGAGAAGCGAGTCGTCTAGCTTTAAGAACTGAACACGGAGAACCTAATGAGAAAAATAACTTCAGCCCTACTCTTCCTATTTGTAGCGCAGCTAGGGCTCGCACAGAAGGAAGTATTGAGCCTAGATCACTATGTAGCGAACGTCTCTAAGGCGCCCGCTATGCAGGATCAGGTCGCACAGATCTACGTGCGCGAGCGAACCCAGGCAAGCACAACTTTGCGTGGCGACAATCTCGATGGACGAGTGGTGCTATTCATCCACGGTGCAGGCACGCCAGCCGAAGTAGCATTCGACGTACCTGTTGAGGGGTATAGCTGGATGGCCTACCTGGCGAATGTCGGCTATGACACTTTCTCTATGGATACGACTGGCTACGGGCGCTCTACTCGCCCCGCTGCGATGAATGACATCTGCAATCTGTCCGCGTCACAGCAGGCAGCGTTTATCCCTACACTACTGGACGAGACCTGCGAGCCTAGCTATCCGTTCGCGGCGACAACGATCGAATCCGACTGGGATGACATCGATGCAGTTGTCGACTACCTCAGAGAAATCCGCGGCGTGGATAAAGTACACATGGTGGCCTGGTCGTTGGGCGGACCACGAGCCGCCGGTTATGCGGCACAGCATCCAGAGAAAGTAGATCGCATCGTATTGCTGGCCCCTGCCTATGGCCGCGATCGCTCTGCCAATCCTCCCGACAGTATCCCTGCCCCTGGCGCTGCCTTTACTAAACAGTCACGACAGGATTTCAGCAATAATTGGGGTAGACAAATAGGCTGCGAGAATCAATATGACCCCGCGGTAAGTGATGCCGTTTGGCAAGCGATGCTGGATTCCGATCCGGTAGGCGCAACCTGGGGAACAGGGGTTCGCAGAGCGCCCCGTACTTCAGTTTGGGGCTGGAACAAGGATGTTGTTGCCCAGACACACACGCCAATGCTTATTGTCTCTCCTGTACACGATGCGCAAGTACCGCCATCGAGTGTTAGAAATTTGTATGAAGACCTAGGAGCGGAAGAAAAAATACTACTGGACCTAGCCTGCTCTTCACACAATGCAATGTGGGAGACAAACCATGAGATTCTATTTAATTCGACTCTGCAGTGGCTTGGCCAAGGCACAGTAGACGGCATGAAGAGTGGCGAACTGCGCAAGGGATACTGAATACAAACAGAGTACCCGTGCGCATGCTAATCGCTTCGTAAGCTAGATTTTACGGTTTTTTGTGTTTGGCTACTCTTCCGGCAAGGCGTAGATAATAATGCTACCGGTTCTCGGGACTTCCGTGCCGGTACGAAAGGTCATCATCGCATTGCCAGAATTCGTGGCTATGTATTGCCTTCCCTCAACCTCGTAAGTCACGATACCACCACCCACTGGCGCGCCGGTATTGACGCTGTGCAGAACATCTCCCGAGCTGGCATCGATTAGTAGAAGATTGCCAGTAAGTTCGCCACTGATCACCAAGCCGCCGGCCGTTGTCGTAACACCCGCCACCATAGGAGTAGGCGAATGATAACGCCACTTAACGTCTCCTGACTCTACGTCTATAGCAGTCAGCCATCCAGTCTGTGCCTCGTCATCTGGGCGCACTGTTCCACCCATATACATCTGACCAGGTATATGCTCAACATCCGTTGCTGCAGTGAATTGGGCACAGTAGTCGATCGATGGTGTGATTAATAATTTCTCTGCTGGGTGATATGCAGGCCCGCTCCAGAGTACACCGCCGTACACGCCAGGACAGGCGAAGACGCCTTCTCGGGTGACCGGCACTTCTGCATTCAATATGGTGGTGACAGGTGTCTCATACAAAATTTCGTGCGTCTGCTTGTCCAAGCCGCGCAGTATGCCATCCTTACCTACTGTCGCCACGAAGTCTCTAGACACGTTGTTAACACCAGCTTTCAATACTGGGCTAACCTGCGTTAAGTCCCAGTCGTGATCGTCGTTAGGCACTAGTGCCTTGTGCCAGTTAAGTTCGCCCGTGTGGACATCGAGTGCGATGATGTTATTGGTGTAGAGGTTTTCTCCTGGACGCAGATAGGCAGGCAGGTCCGGCGCCGGATTAGTTACCGCTGCGTACAACTCACCCAGCTCCAAGTCCATGCTTAGAGGCGTCCATACTGCCCCCCCACCGAGCGGGATATTTTCCGGGTTACCCCAAGTCTCTCCGCCGCCAGCAGCTGCCTCCGGTACGGTTTGGAATTTCCAAAGCTCCTGGCCATCGTGAATTGAGAAGGCACCGACCCAACCCGAGATCGCATTTTCACTACCTGCAGGCCCGATTAGTATCATGTCTTCATAGATCATGGGCGGCATGGTGAACGTCTCACCTAACCAAGGGTCCGCTACCTGTCGTGCCCACAGAAGATTCCCATTGGCCGAATCGATAGCGAGTAGATAACCATCCGCCGTGCCCCGCACCACGTAGCCATCTCTGATCGCGACACCACGATTGTTTCCCCATACCATGCGATCTTTGGGCTCCCAATCGTAGCTCCAGATCTTCTGACAAGTAGCGGCGTTAATAGCCGCTGTGTGCGTGGCATTGGTCACGTACATCGCGCCCTGATAGACGATAGGACCGTTCTGCATAGTCGCGTTGGTGTTCAGCTGATAGGCGCAGATCTGCTGTAGCTTACTTGCGTTAGACCTGTCGATCTCAACTAACTCGGAATAACGCGTGCCCTGATAATTCTGATTGTGATAGAGCCAGTCCTGCGAGTTATCCGCAGCCGCTAGCAAGTCATCGAACGATGGACCTGTGCCACTCGGTTCGATTCCGTACACGCCTTCGATGAAAGTCGACGCGCTATCTAGCACTTCGTCACCCCGTGAAAGTGGTATGGCACTTAAATAGTCGTAGTCATCCTTTAACTCTTCACTGCCTTGCAGCACATTATTGGCGCCGAGAATAAAAGCGAGGATATCCAATCCCTCCGGCTCACTCAGACTGCCAGGCTGGCTTGGGGGCATGGATGTAAGAATGAGATTAAATAGTTCACCGACACTTACCCCCATACGAGACCAACTCTTACGAAAGGTCGCTCCGACCAATTCAGGCGCCGCCGCACTATCTAGCTCCGCGCCATGACAGAGCGAGCATCGTTGTTGATACAGAGCCTCCCCCCTATCGAACTGCGCCTCAGTAAAGGTGCCGGACGCCGGCGCATCTGCCGCAAATCCTGCCGCAGAGAAGAGCACAGAAAACAACAGCCCAGCGCCTAGCCCGATTCTGAGATTAGCAATTATCGATTTCATTCTTATTCCTTCCAGCCTTAGATGGCCGTTGCTTTTTGTTTAACATAAACGAAAAAATCTTAGGGATTGTTCAGTAACTTTATCGCTGCCGTGTACATCGCTTCGACGCCAGCCTTGACCGAATTGGGGTCGATTCTAAAGAAGGCAGAGTGATGCGGCGGCGCATTCGTTCTGCCTGCCGCTATCTCGCGCATCAATTCAGGCGGCGTGCCGCCGACAGAAAAGAATACACCAGGCACCTTGTGCTCGGTCTGTGTGAAATAAGAAAAGTCCTCAGCACCCATGCCAGGTCGCTGCGAGGTCAACAATGGATCGTAACCCAGCTGCTCTTCCCACGCCGGCAGCACCTTATTTACGGCTTCACTATCATTGATATTCGTTGGCGTACTTTCGAACCCCATTCTAACCACGGGCAACAAATCATCCGGCAGACCATTCAACCTACCGATATTTGCCGCCATATCGCGAATTCTTGCAAGCACCTCATTTCTGGTGTCCTCTGAATCCGCGCGCACCGTCAATTGCAGGTCCACCTCGTTGGGAATGATATTGTGCTTGCTGCCGCCCTGGAACGAGCCCACTGTAATTACTGCCGGAGCGAGCGGGTTGATCTGACGACTAATTATGCCCTGCAGGGCGATCACTAACTGCGAAGATACATAGATCGGGTCGATGGTCTGATGCGGATAGGCTCCATGACCGCCGATACCCCTCACCTTGATATCCACACTATCTGAGCTCGACTGCACGATGCCTTCACGTACCGTGACGAGGCCTGAAGGCGCTCCCGAGCTCACATGCAAGCCGATCGCATAGTCAGGCACGCCGAAACGCTGATAGAGACCGTCTTCGAGCATCGCCTTCGCGCCATTGATGATTTCCTCGGCCGGCTGGCCGACCAACATCACGGTCCCGCTCCACTTGTCCCGGTTATCCATCAGCATCTTTGCTGTGCCTACGAGAGTGGTCATGTGCATATCGTGGCCGCAGGCGTGCATGACGGGCACATCTTCGCCGTCCAAACTTATCTGCCGGTTGCGCGAAGCATAGCTAAGGCCGCTATCTTCTAGGATGGGCAATCCATCCATGTCGGCGCGCACCAATACGAGAGGCCCCGAGCCATTCTCTATCATGCCAACCAGACCAGTACCCCCGACTCCCTCAGTTACCTCGATACCCAAGGCTCGCAGTTCAGCGGCAAGTCGAGCTGCCGTTTCCTTTTCCAGAAAGCCTAGCTCAGGGTTCTGATGAAACCAGAGAAACAATTCGGAGAGGTGGGATTCGTAATAGGCATCAATGTCGCTCTTCAGAGCCACATCCGCAGACGTAGCAGAGTGACTAACAGCTAACCCAGGGAGCATCACGGCCAATGAAAGCCCGAGGCGAGCTGCTTTTTTTGAAATATTGAAGGGTAAGATGAGAGAGTTAGATAAGTGATTCGACGGCATATAGTTGAGTCCATTACAGTGCTTAAGCGCTGCGTAATCCTGTATTCGTCGACAGAGACTAATAGACCCGCTCCTCGAATGAAAGCGCTTTTAACCTGCAAGCTCCTGAGTGAATTTCAGGGCTTTTACAAGGCACTAATTAGCCCCCTATAGAAAGCCCCCCTATTGCAGAAAATCGGCATAATGCTATCGCGAGCAACCACTCACATAGGCTATGCTTCTTCTATAACTTCCCCAATCACGCTGACAACCAAGGCCTACTCCCATGCGTCGAAAATCACTGAGCCTCCTGCTACTGACCCTCATCGCTGCACCTATCGCGCCAATAACTACACTTATTGCTGCTGAGGCCGGTTTCACAATGCCTGCCCCATTGAGTGCTGCTGAATTTCCTGACGACGTTCATATGGATTCCTTGGCCAGACTGCCACAGGTTAAAAGGGCTGACTTGGATGCAGCTGGCACAGAAGCCTTCGACACCTATGTTAGCCCCGGTACGGGATACGGATCTGGACTACGCGGGCCGATAGGCGTCTGGATGAACAGTCCAGAACTAGCTCAGGCAATGTTCGACGTGCGCCTGCGAGTTCGCTATGAATCCGACCGCGATCAGCGTTTAACCGAGCTGGCAATCATCTCCACGGCACGCGAGATTAACAATCAATATGAATACACTGCGCATGAGCCATTAGCCATAGCAGCAGGATTAGAACAGGACATTATCGATATCGTACGCTTCAGAAGATCTATCGAAGACAATCAAGCCATAGCAGGCTTCGGGGAACCGGAGCAGGTAATTGTAAAATTTGCGCGCGAGGTAATCAGCGAGGAAAGAGTGAGCTCGGAAACCTTTTCTCGCGCTATCGACGTCTTAGGCGAGGAAGGAGTGATGGACCTGACTGGCCTAATCGGCTACTACAACTTCGTCGCGATCACCCTAAAAGCCTTTGACGTGCAACGACCAGCCGGCAGCGACCTGTTGTTACCCGTAAGAGTCGAATAAGCTCGAGTTCTTTACAGTGAGTTGAGGAACTCCATCATGGCAGCGTTGGTTTCTACCGGCGCTTCCTGCTGCACCCAATGACCAATTTCAGGTATCAATACCACGTCGCGCAGGTCTTCGGCTGCTCTCGATATCGTTGCCGTTAGCCTTTCCTTATCTGCGCCCGCGATCACGCTATCGCGCGAACCGGCAATAAACAGCACAGGAATCTCAATTTTTGCACCCTCTAGATGCTCCGTGATTTCCCAGTTGCGATGGAAATTACGGTAGTAGTTCATACCGCCGCGAAAGCCGGCGCTTTCGAACTCTGAAACGACGTAGTCCAGATCTTCCTGGCGCAGCCAATCGGGTAATTCCTTTGCCGCACCTAAGCGCCCTATCCAACCACCAGCTGATCGATGCGAGTCGGTAATTGTGGCCGGCTCTCTTGGAGCATTGGGTGATAAATAGAGCCGGCTTATCAAACCACGCGGATCCGCATCGTATTCAGCCTCCGCTATTCCATCCGGTTCGTTGTGGTAGAGAATATAAAAGAAGTTCTCGCCGAAAGCCTCTCGCCAACTGTCCATGGGAGACTGCGCCACGCGGCCTCCAAAGGGCACGCTCATAGCGATCAATGCGGTGAAGCGAGAAGGATGCAATAGGACAGTACTCCAGGCCACGATTGAACCCCAGTCGTGACCAACCAAGATCGCAGCCTCCTCATCCAATGCATCCAGAATACCTACTAAGTCCCCGGCCACATGAGTAATGTCGTAGTCATCGACAACGGCGGGTTTATCAGTCTCACCATAGCCGCGCATGTCCGGAGCAACCACGTGATAGCCCGCATCGGACAACATCGCTATCTGATGCCGCCACGAATACCAAGACTCAGGCCAGCCATGCGCCAACAAGACGAGCGGCCCCGTCCCAGCCTCGGCGATGCGCATTCTTATTCCATTTGATTCGATAAATCTAAATGTAATACCTGCCACTGGTGACTGCGTAATCACACCTGTATCTCCTAATTGTGCCAATAATTGCCCCACTAGCGCGCCGTGTAGAAGCAATGAAACAGCTACTACCCTGCCAAAAGCCTTCATTGCGTTCGCTGTTGTCCGAATCATCCTACATGCGCCGCATCCACCAAGATATTCGTGGGTACAGCAAGACTAACATGGTCGCAGTTGACTTCACTACGCCAAGCGCGTTTCATTGAGATAATGATTACTAGGCAAGATTGAGGCGTGCTCCGTGAAAGAAAATGATGTGCTATATATAGAAAGGACTCGCGACTTCTATCGCGCCCAGGGCTACACCAATGACTACCAGTGGGCACACTACGATGACGCGCCTTTTAGTCGTCTTCAAAAACCGCTAAGCGAATGCAAAGTTGCCGTAGTCACCACCGCAATGCCTGATTCAGCATCAGGACGCGCGCAGCGACAAGTGCATTCTTGCGCTAGCCTGCCTATTCCCAGCTCCATGTATACCGATGAACTGTCGTGGCATAAAACCATGACACACACGAATGATGTCGCCTCCTTCCTGCCGCTGGTGCAGCTGAAGCGCTGCGAGGACGAAGGTCTTATAGGCGAGCTAGGCGACCGCTTTCATTCGATCCCAACAGAGTATAGCCAGCGCAACACACTGGAGAACGATGCGCCGGAGATACTTGCTCGTTGTCAGCACGACGCAGTCGACGTGGCCATCCTTGTACCGTTGTGACCTGTCTGTCATCAGACCGTGAGTCTGTTAGCGCGACACCTAGAAAGCAATGGAATCATAACTCTAATCATTGGGTCTGCGATCGATATCGTAGAGCGTTGTAGCGTACCTCGATACTTGCATAACGATTTTCCACTCGGCAATCCCTGCGGCGTTCCCTACGACGAGGCCATGCAGCTCGAAATAATGCAGCAGGGATTAACACTCATCGAGAAAGCCGAGCAGGCTCGCACCACCCAGCGCACCTCGTATAGCTGGAAAGACGACGCGTGGAGAAAAGACTACGCGTTAATAGATGACAGCAACCGAGAAGAGCTACGTCAGCGCGGCGAAAACCGCCGCCAACAACAGATCGACGACAAAGCTGCAGGGAAGTCCCGTGCAGCGATGATCTCGGATGCATAGATAGTCAATCTCAAAGTCTTCGCTTGTAACGCCAGCCACTAAATGCAACCAAAAGGCTGCTTTTAGTGGCTGACTGTGGAAGCTCATTCAAGAGCAGCAACTTAATCATTCCTCGGGACACCACTATGGAAGATAAAATAGTAAAAACGATAGATCTAAAGACTAGCGTAGATCGTGTGTGGCGCGCCATTACCGATCACAATGAATTTGGCGAGTGGTTCCGCGTCGCTCTAGAAAAACCATTCGTTATTGGAGGGAAGACCGAAGGCAACATCACCCACCCCGGCTACGAGCACATGCGACTCGAGGCGATCGTTAAGACAATGGACAGGAATACTCTATTCGCCTTCACCTGGTGTCCAGTCCCCGATGAAAGTGGAAATGCGCCTCTGGGTGGCATGGAGACTCTGGTCGAATTCAAGCTAGAAAAAATTGAGTCCGGCACACGGCTCACTATTATAGAATCTGGCTTCGCCGCACTTCCCGAGAACGTAGATAGAGCTGGAGCGCTACATAGAAATGCCGAGGGCTGGGAAATCCAAACGCAAAATATTGCAGCCCATGTTGAAAGCTGAGAAACAATCCAGCATGACTAGTGAGGTCCAACTTTTCGCCGCGCTTGGTGACAGCACGAGACTGCAGCTAATCAATCGCTTAGGCGAAGGCAAGGACAAGGATCAGCACAGCTCGATTTCCGGACTAAGCAGCGGCATGAAGCTGAGCAGACAGGGCGTAACGAAATACCTTCGGGTACTGGAGAACGCTGGAATTGTGAGGTCTACGCGAGTAGGTCGTGAGCTCCATGTCCTACTTGTGCCGGAAGCACTGACGCCCATTCAAGAATATCTCGAGATTGCATCAGTACAATGCGATGACGCCATCGAGGCCTACGCTCATTCGTAGAGACGAAGTAACATTTAGCTACTCTTTTG